>Ga0326728_10017934_pt1 | contig 14055 bp, 11 predicted proteins | sample MB3enrmetagenome_FD_207602 | JGI IMG/M metagenome (GOLD analysis project Ga0326728, IMG submission 207602) | Lab enriched peat soil microbial communities from McLean, Ithaca, NY, United States - MB31MN | ecosystem: Environmental > Terrestrial > Soil > Wetlands > Peat | place: USA: New York...
GGAAGGTCTGCCAGTTCACGGGCAAGCCTTCCTGCATTGAGGAATAAACGATTCTTCATTTTGTTCAGGCGGCGATGCGATAAATTCGCCCACGCTCTTCTTTTTCAGAAGTGATGGAGAGTCCTAGCCGCTTTTTCAATACTCCGGATATCATTCCGCGGATACTATGCCGTTGCCAGCCGGTCGCCTTGGCCATTTCATCGATAGTGGCACCGCCGGGACGCGACAGCAACTTAATCAGCGTTGTCTGCTTTGACTCTCCTCGCATCGTGCTTTTTGCATCGGGAACTTTCTTGACGGATTCAGCATGCTGCTTATGGGTGGGTTTACTCAGCTTTACATCTTTCTTGTTCTTTTTGCTATGTTCCATGACTGGTCTCCTTCCGTTATAGAATGGCTTTAATGCTGCTCGTATGGACACCAATACTTCGTTCGCTCAGGAAGTCCAGTCTTTTCTGGTTATGTCTAGTGCAAGAAATGCCCAACTCTATAATTGCTCTAAAAGCTGTGGTTTGGTTAATTTATATAGAACGTGCGAAACTGTTGAAAAACCCTGGCAAGCCCAAAAAACATCAATTTTAGAACATCAAAACACTTGACTCGATCAAGATATTTCCAACCTCGGGCATTCTGCGAGGTCATTATTTTCATCACTTTCGGTCCTTTGGGTTTTTCAACAGACTCTGCCATACTGTGGACTTTTGATATGCGCTGGCCCAAAGTATAGATTACATCCGAGAACCTCTACTTTCAGGCTGTATTGAAAGCGATCATTTATCGAAGAGATCTTTGGTTTGGTCGATAGATTTCTTTATTACATGCCAATAATCCCTAAAAAGGACGACGTAAGAGCTCGAAGATCGATTTATATATTACATCGGTCACTCCTGATGCTATGGCTTGAGTCCGTGCAACATTCAATTGTGTATACATATTGTTCACATCGTGATTCCACAGTGGGTGTATAATGATCTCTGCCACATTGCCTCTTATACCTGCTGGAATACCGCCAAAGTTGACATATTGCCATCCGGGCTGAGCGGCGAAGTACGCTGGGCATACCACTGGAAGAAGTTGCTGCCAATATAGTACTGTAAAGTCTACCTGAGCATTAGCATCTAAAGCCAAACGTGCGAGATCCAGGCCCAAGCGCCAATCCAAGATATTATGGAATGGTAGATTGAAGAAGTCTCGCAAGCAGTCGGGGCAGGACGTATGACAATTGCTGGCGTGTATTTCCGAAATCAACGGGTCATAGAATGCAGTCCCATTGAGACCAACTATGAAACGAAGCAGGTCTTCAGATTTAGATGGATTACCTAAGTGCGAACTGTATCCTGCACCGTTTTCGAGGCTGTCTGAAATAAAAATTTGACCTTCAACGTTTGCACCTGTGTTTTGGAACACACGCAACCCGACTTTTAGTTCACGTTCGTCTATGTCAAGCCACACGGCAGCCGCACGGCGCAGGAGAAACCCGAATGAGTATAGAGCAGCACGGCAGTTAAGATCCATCGGTGACGACACAAGACCCGCGGGCCAATTGCTAATGCCAAGTACCATGACATCAGTTGGTTTGATAGATGCAAGCGCCCTTGTGTCAATAGGGGTTCCTGGATCCAGAGTTGGGTTGTTAACTCCCACTTGAGCAAGTGCATCCCGCACTATCCATGTTTCACCTTGTGCCAACTTTTCGAAGCCGAACATGTAGCCATTGTTATCGTTAACAACATAAACCGTTGCCTGGTCGCTCCACACCTCGAAGTTTGCCCGTTGCGTACTTTGCAATTGGGCCATTCCCATCTTCGGTCGTGAAGCACGCGGAGTCCATTCAAATATACCTTCGAAATCTCTTGCTCGGCCATACCATGTGCGGAACCCTTTTGGTTCTGACAGTCTGATCGTCTCATATCCTGGGTTGCTCTGCGCTGTTGCTCCACATACCTGACATGTTGGGGAGGGCATTGCACTATCGTCCACAGCTTGACACTGGCGACAGAATCCAATCACTCGAGCTTGTCCAAGAGGATTTGGCATTTCGACAATTTGGTTGCCCTGTGGTTGGTAGTCCACCACAGCGACTGAGGTGTGAATTAGACCGTCCTTCACCGTTTCAGCGCGTGGCGCGAACTGGCTGATGGCGATATCAAGGTCTCGATCTACCACTCCATTTTCTGGTGGCCAATCCTGGGCCATACCTGGCCGGTCATGGAAGAGAAACCGCACTCGCGTGGGGAAGCCGAACATCGGGAGAAGGCCCACATTTGCGAGTCTCTCTGCTAGCCAATGCTGCGTGAGGTTTAGATTGTTCGCTGCGCTAGTCACCGCAGGAATCAGGTCGTTCGATATATAGCTTAACAGATTTTGGCCTTGAGCGACCAACTGGGGGTCGGTGTAGGCAAGAAGGACGTCGCGGATACGTACTATTTCAGCTTGGTTGTTCTGTATCCAGTCAGCCATCAAGTCCTTAATAGTCTGTCCCTGGTTGTTTATAGGCAGGTCCCATGCCATCGCTGCACCGAACTCGCCATGAACACTGTCTGCTTGTCCTCCGGGAAAAAGGTTCAAGTTGACAAAGGCCTTTCTCAGCACTTCCTTGACCAAGACCCGGCGAAGAATCGCTGCTCTGGAAACATCAACATAGGGCTGAGGTGGTAAGTCCGCGGTAATTCTTTCAGGCCTCTGAAAGTAGTAGTCGTCGTGACTACGCCCTCGGCACAAAGTCAAGGCAACGGCAAGGCCAGCTCCTCGCCTACCCGCGCGCCCAACTCGTTGCTGATAGTTGAACCGCATAGGGGGCATATTCGCCATCATAACGGCGAGTAGTCCTCCGATGTCAACCCCTGCTTCCATCGTCGTTGTGACACTCAAAAGATCAACGACATCTGTGATTTCGATCTCCTCAGGTGATGGCAAGGTAATGTTCTGGAATAGACGCTGTCTTTTCCTCCCATCGGCCTTGTTGGTCTGCCCTGTTAACTCCTCACAGTTCAGCCTGAAGAGATCACCTGTGGAAGCTAGGAAGCTGTAATAGTCAGAATCTACATGCGCTGCTGTTAGTTGCTGAGGTGGACCAAGAGGGGTAAGGCAGTCAACACAGATTCCTCCAGCCACTTGGAGATGGATCATCCGGCACTGTGGGCACTCACAGAATGTGTCCGACGCTCTCATTAAGCAGAGCCTATGCACCTGTAATACATGCTGGTCCAAGCAACCCGCCGCATCAAGATAGTTTAGCACATCCATTTCAAGATTATTGGGATTCAGTCCATTTTGCATTGCAACAGCATTAAGGTAATGACGAACATAAGAGGGTACGTTCTGTTGACTCGCGGCATCATGTGTAGATAGCTTCTTACGAGATCCCAATAGCCGGATAGTACCGTCAGCTGCTTGTTGAACCAGAGGTGAAGGTGCTGGGTGCGCCAGCTGGTCTGTCGTGACATAAGCAATGCAAAGTGATTCCAGACTTCTCCGGCCAGATGCAAAGACAATATCCATTGCTTCACGTCTAGACTGTTGGCAAATCCGATCTAAATGGTCAGACTGGTCAGGTGTCAACTGGGCAGGCGTCTTTTCAATTGGTACTCCGATGGGAGGCCAGTTATACAAATCGCGCCAACTGCCACTTTTAGATTGCGGCTCCGTCCACATGATCTCTTGCCCATAGCCACCTGGGTTCATTCCATGGCGGAGGATCTCAAGAGCTGCATCGCGGGTAACGTGCGCGATTAGAAATGGTCCCTGCGTCGCCCTTGTCATAATCCTCAGAGCTGCTTGTTGGTATGTGAGTCCGGGATACTGTGTACAATTCTGGTTCGCCCTTGCTGAATTATGATGCCCCCGTTCTATTACCAAGGCATCGGCCGGATTCGCTGCCTCAAAAGCAATTGCCAGCTGCTGGTCTTCAGGGGAGAGGTTCTGACCAGAAATCTGCGCAAAGTAAGCTAATACACCAATCCCTTGCCTGCCTATCTCAAGCGTCAGTGCTTGGCGAAGAGCATCACGGTAGTGTGCGAAGCGCATACCAGCGGAAAGTTTTGCTGCGTCCTGACGGCTATCTGAGAACACAACAAGTTTCTGAGCATCCGGTGAGGAGCGCCCAATCTCCCGAAGGACTGCGTCGGAAAGGACTTGGGCCATTTTCTGAAAACCGGTTCGTTGCGTTCTAATTGGTGAACCGATGTCTCTGTGTGACCAGTTCGTGTCACACCTGGGACAACGTGAAGGGTACACTTGCCAGGCACTTTCCCGGGACGGTGGGTTAGGTCCTGGGATTTCCCCATTCGGCCCGTGCATGGCCGGAACGTAGTAAATATACCCCATTATTGCCGGAGCTAGAGCCCCCCCAAGCGCCAAACATCCATCATTTATTGACAGATGTGCAGCCCGCCATGCTCTTCTGACTGTATCTTGTGTCCATTGGGACGTGGCGGGATTCTTTCCTGCCCCACATGGCCAGAAGATCGCAAACTGAGGGTAGTCACGTGAAAGGGCGGCGAGGTCAGGTGAAGACTCCAGATCAGGGTGGTCAGGACTAAGATACCACTCATTAGGGTTCAGGCCTGTTTCCCGCCGGTACCCTCCAAGGAATACCTCGCCACAGGCTTCACAATAGAGAAGTTCAAGTACCCGTGCGCCACACTGGCAGGTTAATGTTGGGGTGTAGTGCAAAGAGCCCACGGGACACGTTGTTGTCCTGCCTTGTGCACCGCTACATTGTGGATTGGAACAAACCCACAATCCTTGTAGGTTCCGGAAAAATATATGAGTCCGGATTGGCAGAGGTGCAAAACCATCTTTATTCTTGGCATGGACGAGAGCCTCCAAGAGACCTTGTGTACAATTAATTTGCTCAGCTTTGGGCAGATCATGAAAGATAATATTCCCAATCTCTTCTGGTGTCCTGGGCAGTATTTGCGTCCCGTTTCCACCAGTTGAGCAAGCTATTCTAATTGAATCAGGGGCTAACGCATGGCGTACCGCCGCGTCGACAAGCCTCTCCGAGGTTGATTCTGCAGCGTCAACAGGACCAACTCCTATTGAAGTTTGCAAGTCCTGAGCGGCTTGTTCAATCGTCTGCAACGTACCTCCAGTAACTGCAGATCCGAATCTGCGAAAAGCCCCGGCATGGCGCTGCACAGAAGCAATAGCGGTTGTATTTGGTTGTATAATATCGCCGGAAATAATGCGGAAACGCGAGCGGTCACGCCCAAAGAAGGCCTCCAAGTATGAAAGCCCTGAGATGTCGCCCGTCAAAGATGCACTAGACGCTATTATCCGCAATTGCGGAGAGTCCGACGAAAGGCCTAGCCGGTCAAGAAGAACTCGGATAAGATATGCTACCTCCGTACCTGGAGTGCCCCGATATGTGTGCAACTCATCAACGACGAGGTGGAAGACCCTAGAACCGTCTTGCTGCAACCAGTCTCGAGATTTATCAAAAATCCCGGCCTCAATACTGCGCATCAGCATTATGTTGAGCATAGAGTAGTTTGTAATAAGAATATCGGGTGGATAATCCTGCATGTCCCATCGAGACCACATCTCGCCACCGGTCACAGTTGGAAAAAACCTAGAGGCCTTAGAACCAGCAACCAACTGTGCATCAAGAGCGATGCTTTGGAGTTCCAAGCGTAGACGTGCCAATTTGCTTGACCCGCGCCCACCCGAGATGGGTGTACGCCCTGTGTAACGACCGAAATAGAAGGGATTTCCGTGCCTGTTGGCCTGCAACCAAGAACGTGCAGCCGGACAATCGAGGCCCATTCGCATCCGGCTCAATTGGTCTTCCACCAAAGCGTTCAATGGATAAAGGATGATTGCACGTACAGCAGGAACGCGAGAAGCTGCGGCCTCGTGTTCTCGTTGCCCGACTCTAGGAGGCCAATTGCGGCCGGTTCGATGATTCGGATTCCACCAGTCCCAGTGCGAGCTCCGCTGGCCAGGAGCCCCCCAAGTCCTTGACTCACGCACAAGTTCGCTTATCACGGGCAGTAAAAAACACTCTGTCTTCCCCGATCCAGTGCCTGTTGTGACAACCACATCATTGCCATTCACCACAACCTCTTCAAATACGTCACGCTGATGTGTGTACGGTTGCCGGGATGTCGGGAAAAGCTCCAAGGAGACGAAGTCAATCAAATCGTCAATGTCATTCTGGCCCCAACTGCCAGACAGGAGATTCTGCGCAACAGTGGAAAAAGGCGCTCCACACGTCTGATAAGCTGGTAGAGGTTCAATTAAAGGGTATCGGTAGATGCGGCCATCAACGTCAAGCAGTTTCCGACGCTCGGCAACAAGATCATCATAACGGAGATCGAAGGGGCTGTCTAGATATCTCAAATACAGGTCGCGAAGACTCTCAAAAATGACGGTTGGGCTTTTCATAGGATCTCCTGTTGCAGAACTCTTGCGGTTAGCTGCGCAACATGTTCAGGTACGTCCGTGTAAACAAGTAGTTTCCCCTCGGCGTTGAACCGAGCCGGGAAGCCTGAGCACAGGGTCAGAGCGCGCTCCACGAACAGAGGCGGTCGACATATAGGTCGCACGCTCAGGTTAGCACTTATTCTATCGTAAAAGATCACTCGCTTGTGACCCCCCATTAGGACGAAGAATTTCCCCATCTGCCCTGGCACTTGAATGGCTAAACTACCCATGCGAATGAAGTAGAAGGGCCTGGCATACCTCGTGAATCGTACCAATTCTGGCTCTTCCACAGGATCAGATAAATTCGTCACACTTCCCCATGATAATGTTTTCACACAGAATCTTGCCTTCGCCCATCCCTCTCCAAAAGGCATGTTGCTTCTTGGCCAGATCCTAAGGGAATCCACCTGAGGCAGGTTGATCAGGATAGCTTCAGGTGCAGCGGGCTGAATTAAGATGCCCAACTCATGAGCGATCCTTTCAATCCTGATGCTGTCTGTGTCCTCAATACAAATGATGTCAGGGCATAGATCGTATGGAGTTATTGATAGAGTCAAGTCTTTACCAAACTCGTATATTCTAGCTAGAAGCCTCTCAGAACGCGCTCCACAGAGAATAGAGCGAACGCAATCATTTTGTTGAACAATCGCAAACACGGGCGGCACAACACGCCATTCACCTTCCTGGGCATTGAATTCCAAATGCCCGAGGCGTTGAAGATTGAAGCGAACCTCTTGGTACAAAGGAAAAGCCTCCTTCTCTTCTTCTTGCTGCTGATCCTCCAAATGCAGGCGCTCAACAGCGCACTTGAACTTGTGCCAAGAACCAGAACCTAAAGCTGAGGCCCAGAAAAGGAGATGATTCACATTCATCGTTTCAACCTCTTCCACAAGGACCGCGCGTATTTTCTATACTCTCTCCAAAGGACTACAGCATGCTCATCACTAGATTCCACCGAAAGACCCTTACGTGAAGCGTTCAGGATGGCCGCTGACCATGCCAAAATCCGGCCGGCGTCCTTTCCGGTGAACTGATAGCGTTGCACTTGAGTCAAACTTCGTGCATCCAGTAGCAATATGTTTGTTGTCTTTTTTTCGCATCTGAATACGTCACGGGGCAAAGCCCATACTGGATGAAACGTTACGCAGCTAACTTGTTTTGAACCAGGGATAAGGGAACACCACGCAATGTCTCCGGGTTTTGCACCGAGTATCAAGGAGTTGCAGGAGGGGACTACAACAATACGCGGTGTATCTTCGGTATCCCAGGACAGCAGTAGGGGACCACAAATATGAATGTGCGACAAGCTGTGGGCATCCCACGGTGCCCAACTCTCATTGCTCTCATAGATCCTGTAGGTTCTCGAGATATTACCTGCAGGGATTGACACCCTATGTTCACCAACTGTGTCATACTCTTGGCTCCAAAATGAACTGTCAGCTCCCACAATAGCCTTGTTGCCGTCGATAAAGACTTCAATCTCAGGCCCAATCGTACCAGATACTCGGATGTAAGGGGGGAAGCCTCTTAGCCAAGTTGATTGCTGGAGATAGATCCCCCCTTGGAACTCAATTTCCAACTCTGGTTCAGGCTGCAGAATGGACAGAATCTCAGGTCCATTATCAATCCTCAGAACGTTTGTCGGCACGACGTCCCGGATAACCGTCCATCCAGCCAAAGCACCGTATGGGTCAGTCATTGTTGTGAAATTTTCGCATCCTGTTCGATGGAGTATTGGCTCAACTTCTGGAAATAACAAATTCCGGCAAAGTACCACATGATTCCGTCCAATCTTGAGTCGGGTAGTCTGAACGCTACCGTTCAAATCACTTCCTTTAGCCAGGACATAGATATCCCTACCGCTTAGACTCCAGTATCCCAGGACTTCGGACTCATAGCACCCCTCCCAAGCAATCCCAACACTGAGAAGATCACTGAGATTCTCAGGAAACACATCTTCGTACCAATTATCATGAACCGCTGAGACTATGTATTTATTGTCTCCCTGGCCAAGTACAATCTCCTCTGGAAAGTCCGCATCACGTTGGGGTAACAGTCCTATTCTAAAATGCCCACTCCTTTCGAAGAGCAAACGTACAATCAAAGCTAGTGCTTCCTGTCGCACTCGGCGTGCCGGTCGACTTTCTACCGACGGCTGTGGCACTGTAAGAGGCTCTTGGCTGGGTGGTCGATACCGGCTGGGCCGCAGCAAACTACGGATCCTGTCAGGCTCGGTGTCTCCTGACACTATATGTTTCTCTTGAATCTCCAGCACCTCATCAGGCAGGTGCTTCTTCTCTTCAATTTTTACCTCCATACGTTGTTGCTGTGATGATTGTTGCGACTTTGTTTTCTTTTTGTCCCTGACAGCTTTATGATGTTGCGTCTCTTCTCTCGATGCAATCATAATCTGCTCTGCAACGCTGTCCAGCTTTTCTTTGCCTCCCTCAGTTAACTCCTCTTCAGAGGCCTGAACTCTTGCAGTGTCTGCTTTCCCAGTTGATTTTCTTACCTTTCTTTGGACGGTTCCACTGGAAGTTTTTTTGCTTCGTTTTTCCTGTGCCTCAGGTATGCATTCCTTGTTCGGTTTACCATCCGGGTTGCCTTCCTGCGATTGTGCCCATGTGCGTCTTTCGGTGGTTTGTCTGCTGGTTTCTGAATCGGTCTCTAGCAGACTGCCATCTCTCTCCATAAGAGCACCCGGAGACGTTGTTTGAATGGGCTGCTCAGATAATCGATAAGGGGTTTCGCCTGTGCTTTGTGTCTTCTTTTCGGTATCATCAGTGCTTACGTTGCGTTCATTGTCATCTTCAATTTCTGGTTCGACTTCGAGTCTCTCTGATGGTGGGCATTCCATGAAGTTTCCCTGGACCTCTTGTATCGGGGACTCTGCCGGAGGGATAGGCTCCACCCCGGGGTCAGTCCTGTCAGCGATCTCGGGGGTATCGGCAACTTGCAGACCAGACACCTGCAACTCCAGGTTAGAAGCTTTACAAAGATCAATGCCACCATCGTCGGCTACTTCCGTTTGTTGTGTCGTTGTGACAACCTGCAGCTTACTGCCTTCTGCCGCATATTTTTCGACTGTTGGTTGTGATAGAGAGGGGCGTCTCCCCTGTGAGCGCTTACGATGTCTGATTAGCATCAGACACGTCACGCTAACCGCAACGCATCCAAGTCCGAATACAACCATCAATGCAATTCCATCCCAAGACATGTTCTACAGCGCCCTCATCAGAATGCCCATTAACCTTCTTGAATCATTGACACAAACCCCGTTCAACTTTGATTGCCCGTTGACGCATCTTCGTCGTAGCGCGCAGAAAGTGCATGCGGGATTTCGTGCTGTGCATACAAGAGCAGAGAAATCCAGCAATCCGTAGTTGTGTGCTGCAAAGTGTTTCATTGGTAGAATCGCCCATGCATGTGCCCACACATCATGATTACGGCGTAAGTCCCTCCCGAAATCATCGCCCATCAATCGACCTATAACCCGCAAGATATTTGCATCCACAATTGGCACGCGATTACCATAGTGAAAGCAAGTGATCGTACATGCCGAGTATAGCCCCACATAAGGAAGGCGGAGGAGATCGTCTATTTCCCTGGGTACTTTTCCCGAGAACGCAGAGACTATGGCTTTCGCCATTGATGTTAATGCAATCATGCGTTGATTCTGAAGGCCAAGAGGTTCCAAGAGCCGAAGAAGCGTCACTTTTCGTGCATTAGCAAGGCTTGCAGGTGTCGGGTATCTGTGTATGAGATCAAGCCAAACGGGCACAACATCACTTGCCTTTGTTTGTTTAAGTAGAGTCTCAGCAACAAGGAGTTGAAAGACTGAGGTTCGCTTCTGACGCCATGGGAAAAACCTACCGTTCTGCTTGTAGTACTGCCAGAAGAATCTTCGGAGATATGCAGTGAGATTATTCCGTGGGCTTGTTCTCTTAGAATCGAAGAAGAGCTTGAGTTCTGCAACCTTCGTTCCTTGGTTTCGATGACCACTATCGTACATTTGTTTTTTTCTTGTTGATGGAAGCATATAGTGATTTCCTTATCTGCTCTGCTAGAGCACAACCCACTGGAGGCGGTACAGCATTAGAAATAAGCGTTATTTGTTCGCTCAGGTTCCCGTACAGCCGGTAGTCGTGAGGGAAACCCTGTAGTAGCATTGCCTCATACACGCTAAGCCGTCTCTTGCCGGAGGGATGCACATGTACTTCTCGATGTCCATACGCAACGGTGGGGCTTGGCGAGTCCCATTCTAGTACTCGAAAAGGTCTTCCCTTGTTACCATTCCCCTCGCGTGTCAGATGGCCATTCTGAAACTTTGGGGATCGGGGCCGCATGCACCAGTGATTGGGATGAAAAGCGATCTGATCAACTTTTAGGTCGCGGGAGAAATAGGCAGGATCAGGCAAATTGCCGAGGACATCCCGAACAGTAACTGGGACCTGTTGAGATGAGTTCGGGAATGAAAAAGATATGTTAGGGTGCTTCTTCCGATTGAATCCGACAACAAAGATTCTTCGTCGACGCTGGGGGACTCCGAAGTCCTGTGCATCCAGGATCTCCTCTTTGATGATAAAACCAGCTTGTTCAAAGAGGCCCTTCAATTCAGTAAACAAGGTGTCATGATTCCTACTTCTGAGCCCAGGAACATTCTCAAACACAAAGAAATCAATGTCCAATTCCATCCGCAAGACGGCAAGATGAGAAGCATAATGTGAAGGCAGTAGTGATCGAACATCGTTGTCTTTCTTGTGAACATTGCTCACGGAGAAAGCTTGGCATGGTGGGCCTCCGATTATTCCGACTGGAACATCCTCTAGAGGGAGTTCCGAGATGCGGTCAACGATGTATCGCCTATGAACTGTTGACAAGTCCCTTTTTAAAACATGACAAGTGGGATGATTGAGGGTAAAAGTTCGGCACGCGGCTGGATTATTATCAATAGCTAAAATGGTGCGAAAACCTGACTGGTTGAACCCTAAGTCAAGGCCACCGGCACCACAAAAAAGGCTTATGATTGGGATTGAGTCTGCAATTTTATGTTTTTTATGATCGTCTGGGCTTTCCATTTCTCGTCTTCACTCATTATTTATCAAAGTATTTAACTATTCTTGAATTGCTAGGTCTTCCTAGAGCATTGTGGTAGGAACGTGCACCTCCTAATATTAAATGCATTAAGCTACCCTGTGTTATCTTTTGTGTCTTGATGTGTCTTGAAGAGGATCAAGGATGAAGATTCATGACACTAAACTCCTAAATATCATATTAACCCCCAATAATCCATATTGGGGTATCCACTTCGCTGGCATGCCTACTATATATAGTACTTGCTATTTTTACTCACATCTTGCGGATTTACTGCTCATGCTTGTGGTTAAGGCAAGATAGAGACTGGTGCCAATGTGAGCCACCAATAAGGCAGGCGCTACATATGGTGCTAAGGCCAGTAAAGTAGATACCCCACATAATCCATTTTGCGATTCCCTTGCCATCAATATTTCAGGCATAAATCACATGCGAAACTGCAAAAAAGTCCAGTAAGCTTAAAAGCCTGCTCCTGCAAACCGGGCTCTAATGAACTGTTGATCTCGTGCCATCACAGGCGCTCTGAGCCGATAACCTTAATATCATAGATCTGAAACCATTATATTCAGCTTTCAGCCTTCTCAAAACCGAGAAGATATCGCAGTTATCTTCACTTTGGGAAAAGTGATGCTAATGAGTTATAATCTATGATGGTCATTATCAAAGAGTTGTGCACCCTTGATATATGTATACCATTTGCTATTTTATCATATAGTCACTGATCACTTAACGTTATTACGCCTCACACGAGGTGCACGCTTATTTCTAAAGGAGGTTTAAATGCCAAAGTATCTTGCTCAAGCCAGCTATATCAGTGAAAGAGCTGAGTTGTTGCTTAGAGAGGGTGGTTCCAGTCGACGTGCAGCCATCGAAAGGTTGTTTAGGTCGGTCGGTGCCAAGATAGAGGCTTTTTACTTTGCCTTTGGTGAAACCGATCTTTTTGTCATCGCTGATGTGCCGGACAACGTCACCGCTGCAGCACTCTCTTTGATAATCAATTCTGCTGGTGTAGCTACCACCAAGGTCACGGTGCTCCTGACTCCTGAGGAAATCGACGCAGCCAAAGGTATTGTTGCTCGTATCGATGAAATGTCTAAAAAAGCCAGTAAGAGGATCAAGCCTAAATAACAGCAGGAGAGGTCATTGCTGGCCTGAGTCGTCAGGACGGCGGCGATGTAGCTGCCATGGGCAATCGAGTCGCTGTGCGGGGAATAGCGGACTGGTTGCTTAACAACTTATTCTCTGCCTAAAAAGGAAGAGTTTTGAAGAAGGATAAGAGTTACATGAAGCGAAAATTAGAGGCTTTCTTCTTTTTCCCCTTAGCGTTCTTCGGCTTTTCCGCTACCTTCTTCTCTGTAACTCTTTCCCGAATGGACACGTCTCTGGTGTAATCTGGACAATATACCCCAGACCCACGCATAAATTTCTTATTGCAGTCACCCTTCCAGGCACAGATGGCACATAATGACCTATCGACTGTCATAACTTAATATATATGAACACAATAAAACAAAGTCAATCTGGATTCTAAAAACACTTTGTTAGATAGGGGGAGTCAAGTCTTCAATTGTCAGTAAAATAGCATCCCCGATATAGGCATATTGCTAACTGTAGCTTTCGTTACATGTCACGCTCTGATATTGAGCGCCTTACTGCGTATGTTTCAACCTGAGATCTTCGGTTTTAAGACATTCTAAACCCACCTATCTAAAGACTCCTGCACAACTCCTGTGAATCTATATTTCTTTTACCGTATATTTATTTAGTGTTGACTCCATTAGTCAATTTATTAGCCAATCCCAAGAAACGGAGGTTTTCCACATTACTTATGACCACATATATTCGTATATTATTGCTATAGTGATCTACAGGTAATAAGAAAAATCCGAGTAAGTTCGGGTCATAGCCCAAGGCAGAGCCTTGAAGCACTTCACCATCCTTAAAAGTAACTTCTACCCTGCGGCCTTGTTGATCACCCTCATTAAACAATTTACGTTCACTGTATTCCCTGTTACCTTCGAAAGTCTTCACAAAGAACAAAGCCTTGAGCTCTGACGTGTTAATCAGAGTTGGTATAGTGCCTGATGTAATATCATCAAGGAGATGGAAATAAGTGCTGGATGGATTGAAATCCTGTACATAGCCTTTGAGAAGGCTACCATCTAGGTAGTGTGCAATAACCTTGATCGGCTCCACCTTTCCCCCTTCAGATTATTTGGTTCTTTCGTATAAAAGTTGTAGCTTAATAAAATATAAATAGCTTACACTCAGGCAAGGTCAAGGGTCTTACTCCCCCTTTGTCATGGAATATAACAATACGCAATCATAGACATGGGAGAACTATAGAAAACGTGCCAAAGGACATGGTCTGATATGATGTATCTTACTGCGTATGTTTCAACCTGAGATCATCAGACATAATGGCTGGCGGCAAAGGGGCCTGCCTCGGTTGGCAAACGCGGGTTAGGTGGAGATCACCCAGAGCCGACATGTTGAGCTGGAAAGCATCAACAAAAACCCCTACGGAGGCAG
>Ga0326728_10017935_pt1 | contig 14055 bp, 6 predicted proteins | sample MB3enrmetagenome_FD_207602 | JGI IMG/M metagenome (GOLD analysis project Ga0326728, IMG submission 207602) | Lab enriched peat soil microbial communities from McLean, Ithaca, NY, United States - MB31MN | ecosystem: Environmental > Terrestrial > Soil > Wetlands > Peat | place: USA: New York...
TCTACCGCGCATTTCATCAGCACATTTGCTTCGAAGTCACCTTGGCAACCGTCCGATTTGACTACAGCCCTGAAGAGTATGAGGAATACGGCCTGCATCCCTTCGACCCGTGCGCATTGCGCTCGGCGCAGGATGAGATGAGCCGGATGCTTCAGTCGTTTACCTTCACCCGCCGGGCCCGCAATGACCGCGTTTTCAAGCATCGCGTTCAATGAATTCGGCGGCTGCGAGAATGACGGCATTCCACAGCGCCTTTCTGTTCGGGAACAAAGCGATATAATCCGCGCAACGAGAAAAGATGCCCAGATGAAGCTCATGAAGCGAATGTGTCTCCTCACGATCCTCGGCGCGGCGCTGGTTGGGCCATTGGTTGCCGCTCCGCCGGGCCCGTGGGAACAGCCCGCGTCCGAGCTCGCTGATCAGATTGCCGCCATTCTTGGGCCAGGGCAGGCGCACCTGACCATCCGCAATCTTTCTTCCATTTCGAACGATGAGATTCCGGTGATTCGCCGGCTGCTGACGCAGGATTTGAAGGCGCACGGCGTGTTGATGGCGGGCGCGGAGAGCGCGAATACGATTCGCGTGACGCTGAGCGAGAGCGCGCGGGAGCGGATGCTGGTGGCGGAGGTGGGCGAAGGCAATCAAACGCAGGTTGCCATGGTGGATCTGGGGCCTGTCGCAGCGCAGACTGCAACAACCCAGGAAAGAATGGAGCTGCACAGGGAGGTTTACCTGAGTGCAGCCGCGCTCGCGAATGGATCGACGGTTGTCTCTGATGATCCCGTGATGGCGTTGATGGAAGCGGGCGAACGCCTCTTTGCGCTTCGCAGGGACAGCGTGATGGTGTTTGCCCGCAACGCAGACCATGGCAGGACTGTCGAAGCGTCGCTCGCTCTCGATTTGAAGCGGCCGGTACCGAGAGATCCACGCGGAATCCTGATTGCGGCGGCGGATGGCAATGGATTTACAGCATTCACGCCCGGAACCGAGTGCAAAGGAGCGTTTTCGCCGCCTGCTGAAACGGCCGCGCCAACGCACAATGGCTGGGCCGTCAACTGCCATGCCAGCGACGATCCCTGGCCCATTGCTCTCGATGCGTCCGGAGCTCCGCTGCTCAAGGCCTTCTACAATTCCGCGCGCGACTATTTTACGGGTGTGGTTTCACCGGGGGTCGGTGTCGATCTGCCGCCGTTTTATGCAGCGGCTCTCCTTCCGCGATCCGCGGGCTCTGGCGCACTACTCATCGGCGGCATCGACGGCAAGGTGACGATGGCGGAGAACGGGGCTCTGAAGACTGTCTCCGGCACGCGCGACTGGGGCAGCGATTTTGCCGTGCTGTACTCCGGCTGCGGCGCGGGTGTGCAGGTGATCGCGTCCAGCTCCGGCGAGGCCACGAACGACAGTCTGCGCGCCTACGAGTTGCCGGCGCTTGAAGCTGTGCCGGCAAGCGCGGCGCTGGCCATGAACGGAACGGTGACAGCTCTTTGGACTGCAACCGACGGCAAGAGCGTTCTCGCGGTGGTGCGGAATGCGGCGAACGAATATGAGGTGGACCGTGTTACGGCGCTTTGCAATTAGTTTCTTGCTCGTCTTGGTTGGGGTCTGCGCGTGGGCGAGAACGCGTCCCCACTACGGCGGCTCGTTGCATGTGGAAGTTGCGGGCGACCCTTGGCAAGGTCCCGATGGGCTGGCGCGGCGGCTGGTTCTGGATGGATTGACCGCGCTGGATGCGAATGGTTTGGTGAGTCCGGCTCTGGCTGTCGAGTGGCAACCGGACTCTGGTGACCATCGCTGGCAGCTCCGCCTGCGGCAGGGAGTGCATTTTCACGATGGCTCGCCGATGAATGCAGCGGCCGTGGTGATGGCTTTGAACACCGCGTGCACCGCGAACTGTCCGTGGACCGCGGTGCGCGCGGTGGGATCGACCTTAGTCTTTACCAGCGACTCGCCGATGCCCAACCTGCCCGCGCTGCTCGCTGGCGATGCGTATCTCATCGCGCTCACGCGCTCCGCCGACGGGCAAACCCCGGCCAATCCCATCGGCACCGGGCCATTTCAGTTCACCAGTTCGAACAACGGCGTGCTCACGCTCACTGCCAACGAAGGTTGCTGGCAGGGGCGGCCGTTTGTTGACGAAATCACGATCACCGGCAATCGGCCGATTCGCGACCAATGGCTCGACTTGAGCGTGGGCCGTACCGACATTGCCGAGGTACCGTCGCAGGAGCTGCGCCAGGCGCAACAGCAGCACCTCGCGGTAGTGGTTTCGCCGCCGGTGGAGCTGCTGGCGCTCGAAATGTCGGACACGGGCGCGCTCGGGAACGCCGTGCTGCGCGCCTCGATTGCAGAAGCGATCGACCGCAGCGCGCTTTCGAATGTGATTTTTCAAAAACAGGGCGAGATTACCGCGAGTCTTCTGCCGCAGTCGCTCACCGGCTACGCATTTCTCTTTCCAGCGGACCGCGACCTGAACAAGGCGAATGAGCTGCGCGGCGGGCTGACGCCGCCTCCGCTTACGCTCGCGGCTGAAGGCGACCCAACCACGCAGCTGGCAGCGCAGCGTCTCGCACTCAATCTGCGCGAAGCGGGATTCAACGTGCAGGTGGCAAATGCGCACAACGCGCCGCATGCCGACCTGGCGCTGCGCAAACTGCCGCTTGAGGGCGCCGACCCGGCGGCGGCTCTGGAAACTCTGCTGCGCAGCGCAGGAGAGAATGTTCCTGTGGCAGGACGGAATCCTAACGCGCTCTTCCGTGCCGAGCACGACGTTCTGGATTTGAAAACACTGATTCCGCTGCTCGATCTTCCGCGGGCCTGGGCGATCGGCAGCCGCGTGCGCGACCTGAGACTACGGGCCGACGGCACGCCGGATCTTGCCAGTGCGTCGCTGGAGGGCACACAGTGAGTCTTCGCCAGAAACTGCTGCTCCTGTTTTCGCTCACCGTGGCCGCTGCGGTAGCGGCGGTGGCGTGGACCGTGCTGGTGCGCATTCGCCACGTCTTTGAAATCCGCGACCAGGAGGAGACGGCGCTCTTCGTCAGCCAGTTCCAGCGCGAGTTTCAGCATCGCTCCGCCGAAGTGGCGGCCGCCGTGGACCATCTGGCTGCAAGCGAGCGGGCGCGCGCCATGGCATTCGAGCTGGCGCAGTCGGGCGACGTGGCGGCTTATCTCACCGAAGCGCAGTCCATGGCGCAGGATGCGCAATTGGATTTTCTTGAGATTGTGGGCGCGGACGGAAAGATTGTGAGCTCCGCGCAGTGGCCCGCGCGGTTCGGATATGCGGAGCCCGCGGCGGCAAATGCTTCGACCACGCCATTTTTGAAACGCGAAGAATTGCCCGACGGCTCGACCGCTCTCGGCCTCTTCGCCGTGCACGCAGTGGGCGGAACCGAAGTGCGCCTGATCGGCGGCGAGCGGCTCGATCAAAGTTTTCTCGCCGACCTTCCGGTGGCGCCGGGAATGCAGATCGGCCTTTACAGCGATGCGAACAGTTTGACAACGACGGTGAATTTCAGCACGGGAGCGAGTACTCCTGCTCTGACGGCCTTCGATCCTCCGCGCCTCCTCGGGCCAAGTGGAGCAGTCCCCGCCGCAATCCAATATAAGAGCCTGATTGATGCCGCGCGCACCAGCGGCCAGCAGGTGAACGGCATCGTAAATCCGACTGGGCGGCGCGAGGACAGCCTGAACGCGACCGCGATCCCGCTCAAGAACGAACAGGGCAACGTGATGGCGGTGCTGGTGGTGGCCATCTCGCGCAGCGGCATGGTCGAGGCGCAGCAGCACATCCGGGCTATTGCATATGGAGTGGCGGCGGGCGGCATTCTGCTGGCGGTTCTATGCAGCCTGTGGATTGCAGCGCGGGTTTCGCGGCCCATCGAGCAACTCGCGCATGCAGCCGAAGAAGTTGCAGGCGGAAATTGGGACGTGCGCGTGCCGCCGCGCGGGCGCGACGAGGTGAGCGTGCTGGCGCGCAGCTTCAATCACATGACGGAGCAGCTCCAGAGCCAGCGCGATCGCCTGGTGCAGAGCGAACGCGTGGCCGCATGGCGCGAATTGGCACGGCGGCTGGCGCACGAGCTCAAGAATCCGCTCTTCCCGCTGCAGCTGACGGTGGAAAACCTGGTGCGGGCGCTCGAGTTGCCGGAAGCGGAGTTCGACGAGGTGTTTCGCGAGAGCACCGCAACGCTGGCGACGGAAATTGCGAATCTAAAGACAATCATTGGCCGTTTCTCGGACTTCAGCAAGATGCCGAAGCCGGAGCTCGAGCGCATTGACGCCTCAGAGGTAGTGTGGCGCGTTGCTCTTCTTCATTTTCCCAACCTTGTCCGCAAAGGCGGCAGGTCCGTGGAGAAGTCGACGAATGATGAGAAAATCCAGTGCTCCGTTGAATTCAGCCTCGATCCTATGCCGCTCGATGCCGATCCGGAGTTGCTGCACCGCGCGCTCTCGAATCTGGTGCTCAATGCTATGGACGCGATGCCCGATGGCGGTGTACTGACGATCTCCGCTCATCCAAAAGGTGAAACAGTGGAACTTCGCGTCGCCGATACCGGCCGGGGCATGACGCCTGAAGAATGCGAGCGACTGTTCACGCCTTACTACACCACCAAGCAGCACGGCACCGGCCTCGGCCTGGCCATTGTGCAGTCGGTTGTCGCCGATCACGCGGGCACCATCGCCGTGGAAAGCCCCCCGGGCTGCGGAGCAACGTTTATCATTACGCTGCCGAGGTCCGCCGCATGAACGCGAAGGCGAACATTCTCATCGTCGATGACGAGGCCAATACACTGGCCTCGCTGGCGCGCGCTTTTCGCCTGGCCGGGCACGAGGCGACAGTGTGCGACAACGCGGAGCGCGCACTGGAACTGGCGCGCACGCAACCCTTCGATTTGATCCTGAGCGATGTGGTGATGCCGCGCCGCGACGGTTTGGCGCTGCTCGAAGATTTGAAAGCCGCGGGCGTGGCCGCGCCGGTCGTGATGATGAGCGGCCAGGCGCACATTGAAATGGCGGTGAGGGCCACGCGGCTTGGGGCTCTGGATTTTCTCGAGAAGCCGCTTTCGACGGAGAAGTTGCTGGTTACGGTGGAGAACGCGCTCAAGTTGACGCGCCTGGAAACCGAGAACCGCGATTTGCGCGCCCGCGTCGGCAAGCACACCCTGGTTTACGCAGGGGAAACCATGCGCCGCGTGATGGCGCAGATCGAGCGCGTAGCCGCAAGCGAGATTCGGGTGTGCATTTACGGCGAAACCGGCACGGGCAAGGAGCTGGTGGCGCGAACCTTGCATGAGAGAAGCTCGCGCGCGGCGGGGCCGTTCGTGACTCTGAATTGCGCGGCCGTGCCTTCAGAGCTGATTGAGAGCGAGCTCTTTGGACATGAGAAGGGTTCGTTCACCGGCGCGGCGCAGCGGCACACGGGCAAGTTTGAGCAAGCGCACCGGGGAACGCTGTTTCTGGACGAGATTGGCGACATGCCTCTCGCCATGCAGGCCAAACTATTGCGCGTGCTTGAGGAGGGCGAGGTGGAACGCATCGGCGCCGGCAAGCCCACGGCCGTGGACGTGCGCGTGGTGGTGGCTACGCATCGCAATCTGGAGCAACTCGTGGAATCGGGAGGATTCCGCCGCGACCTTTATCATCGCGTGGTCGTGTTTCCACTGGAGCTGCCGCCGCTTCGCCAGCGCCGCGAAGATCTGCCCGCACTGGTCGAGCATTTCGTGCGCCAGGTGAGCGCGCAAAACGGATGGAAGCCCGCCGCGTTCACTGCCGCCGCTCTCGAGGCCCTGCAGGAATATGCGTGGCCCGGCAACATTCGCGAGTTGCGCAATGTGGTGGAGCGGCTGCTGTTGCTGGCCGGCGGCGAGGTGGGCGCGGAAGACGTGCGTTTGGCGTTGCCTGTCTTTCATGCAAACGCGAGGGCCGCTTCAGCGGTTTTGGGCGCGGGGCCGCAAGCGAATGGCCCGCTCGCGCAGCGTGTGCTTGCCTTTGAGCGCACCCAGGTGCTGGCCGAACTGGAGCGGCATGGCCGCCAGATCACGCAAACCGCCAAGGCCCTGGGGTTGGAGCGAAGCCATCTCTATAAGAAGTGCCAGCAGTTGGGCATTGACCTGAAAGAGCTGCCGGGACGGGATTGAGCCGCCGGTTTCCCACCCTTTCGCAAGAGACGCGAAAGGATGAGGCACGGGTAGCATCGGGGATGCGCACCCGGGCCGCGAGCGACGGGTCGTCGCCGCGATTAAAGCAAAAGTATTAAAATCGAGTATTACCCGCGGGCGCGAGGTACTTCGCCACCGGTGTGCGTGGAAGTTACTTTGCATTCCGGATGGGTGAGTGATGCGTGGCCTCTTTGGGGAATTGTTGGGGTTGATACCCCCTGGCTAGACTGCGATTACGCGCGATTGTTACCGCAAGCATACTTAAGAAGCCGGGGCCCGTAAATGCTGGTTGGCAAAGAAATCAGGACGATCCGCGAAGCTGTGGACGCCGCAGCTGGGTTGCAGCCAGCGACTGCCTTCCTGTTGAGCGCTGAGACCGGATCGACAATTTCCTTTCTCGAACTGCAGCAGAATTGCATTTTGCTTTCCCTGATGCTGCGCCAGGCCGGCCTGGTGCAGGGCGACAAAGTTGCGTTTCTAATGGATAACGGTCTTCTGACCGTGCAGCTCTTCCTGGGATCGATGTATGGCGGACTGGTGGCGGTGCCGCTGAACGTGCGCGCCGGAGTGATGCAGCTCGCGTACATGCTCGAGCATAGCGATGCCAAGGTGGTCTTCGCAGAAGAGCAATACGCCGCGTTGCTGGGCGAGGCTTTGGCTGACGTGCGCCGCGATATTCGCGTGATACCAGCCAACGTCGACGGCCCGATTCCTGCTTTTGAAACCGTGCCTGCCGTCGCGCCGCCGCCGTGCCCGAGTGCCGGCGACATGGCGCTGCTGATGTACAGCTCCGGAAGCACGGGGAAGCCGAAGGCGGCCATCCATACGCATGCGACGGTGCTGGCGCACGGATGGAATTCGATTGCTTCGCACCAACTGACTGCGTCCGACCGCTCTCTGCTGGTACTGCCGCTTTACCACATCAATGCTGAATGCGTAACGCTGATCCCCACGCTGCTGAGCGGCGGATCGGTAGTGGTGACGCACCGTTTTGTGGTGAGCAAATTCTGGGATTGGGTCGACGATTTGCGCGTGACATGGTCGGCGCTGGTGCCAACCATCATTGCAGAGATCGTGGATTGGGACGATGCGAAAAAGGAGGAGCGCGCGGAGGCCTTCCAGCGCATTCGTTTCTTCCGCTCTTCTTCCGCGCCGCTTGCGCCGGCGCTGCACTGTCAATTTCTGGACAAGTTCCAACTGCCGCTGCTGCAGGCCATGGGCTCGACGGAAGGCGGCAACGTCTTCTCCAATCCGCAGCCTCCGGCAAAGAACAAGATTGGATCGCCGGGCCTGGCGTGGGGTTTTGAAATCAAGTTGGTCGACCGGCAGGGAGCGGAAGTGCCCCAGGGCGAAGCGGGCGAGATTGTGCTGCGTGGTCCGGCGCTGATGAAGGGCTATTACAAAGATCCTGATGGCACCGCGGCGGTGCTCGACAGCGAGGGATGGTTCCACACCGGCGACCTGGCGCGACGCGACGAAGATGGTTATTTCTTCGTGGTGGGCCGATCGAAGGAACTCATCATCAAAGGCGGCGTGAATATTGCCCCGCGGCAGATTGATGAGGTTCTGGAATCGCACCCGGCGGTGCTGGAGGCCGCGGCGGTGGGCGTTCCCGACCGGTATTTCGGCGAGGATGCCGTGGCCTTTGCGGTGCTAAGGCCGGGTGCAGCCGTCGGTGAGAATGAATTGCTCGCGTTTTGCGAGAGCCGGCTCGGGCACTTCAAGTCACCTTCGCGTATTCGCTTCCTGAAGGAGCTGCCGAAGGGGCCCTCGGGAAAAGTGCAGCGGCTCAAGCTGCTGGATCCGGCGGTGCTGGCCGCTGCGGCGGTCACGGACCGGAACGGAAACGAAATCGCGCACGCCTCTGATGCCAGCCAGGAGAACGGCGCGCAAGCGCCGGTCTCACGCATCGAGCAGATCATCGCCGCCGCGTGGGCTGAGGTTCTTTCGGTTCCGGCCGTCGACGCGCATACGAATTTCTTCGCCCTGGGCGGACATTCGCTGCTGGCTATTCAATGCCTGTCAAAATTGCGTGGGAAATTGCCGATCATTCTCTCCATCAACGACTTTTTTGAGAACAGCACCATTGCCGAGCAGGCGGAACTAGTGCGGCAACGGCTGCGGGACAGCCACGGCGACGGCGATGGCAGCTCCGCGACGCAGTGGGAGCAGAGCGTTCTCGAACAGTTCGTTCCCTCCCCTCCAGAAGAAGCGATTCCGCGGCGGAACTCTACGCTGCCCTACCCGCTGAGCCCGGCGCAGCAGCGCCTGTGGTTCATGGAGCAGTTGAATGCGGGTGTGCCCGTCTACAACGAAGCCGAAGCAGTGCGGCTGACCGGAGAACTGAACGTCAACGCGCTGGTAACGGCGTTGAACATGATTGTGGCGCGCCACGAATTGCTGCGCGCGACGATCGAAGTGATCGATGGCGTGCCGCACCCGACGGTTCACGACGACTGGCCGCTGCATTTCGAGAACATCGACCTGAGCGCCCTGCCCGCGACGCAACGCGAACTCGAGACACAGCACCTGCTGACAGAGAAGCCGCGCGCGCTTTACAACCTGGAATCGGAGCCGGGCATTCGCGTAGCGCTGGTGCGGCTGAGCAGCCGCGAGCACGTGCTGATTTTGATGATGCATCACATCATCTGCGACTGGTCGTCAGAGGGCATCATCTGGCGCGAGTTGTCGGCCATCTATCGCTCGCTCATAGGCGGGCAGCCGGCCGCGTTGCCGCCGCTCGCCATCACGCACGGCGATTATGCGGCGTGGCAGCAGAAGCGCATTGCCGATGAGGACTTTACCGCTGACCTTGCCTTCTGGGAAGAAAAGTTGCGCGACGCACCGGCGCTTCTCGCAGTTCCCGCGGATCGTGTGCGGCCCACGGTGATGTCGTATCGCGGCCGCCGTCTGCGTTGGAAGCTGGATGGCGCGATGACGGAGAAGCTGCGCCGCACCAGCCAGCAGGAAAAGGTGAGCCTGTTCACCATCTTTGCCGCGGCATTGAATTCCCTGCTCTATCGCTACACGGGAAGCGACGATATTCTGCTGGGCATTCCGCTGGCCGATCGCGATCAGCAGGAGTTGCAGTCGGTGGTGGGATTTCTGCTGCATACGCACGTGCTGCGCACCAGGATCGCGGGCAGCATGAGCTTTCGCGAGTTGCTGGGATCGGTGCAGAAGGGCGCGCTGGAGCTCTACGCGCACCGCGCCGCGCCGTTCGATCAGATTGTGAGCCGGCTGGGGCAGGAGCGGAGCCCCGGTCACACGCCGCTGTTCCAGGTGATGTTGAATTGGCGCGACCGCGATCAACAGCTTTCGTTCATCGGGATGGATGGGCTGGCCGTGGAATCGCTCATGGCGCACAGCAACACGGCGAAGTTCGACCTCTTGCTTTTCGCCACGGACGAAGGCGAGGAGATCTGGCTGGAGATGGAATACAACGCCGACCTCTTCGATGAAGATCGCATTCTGCGCATGCTGGGCCACTATCAGACGGTGTTGGAATCGGCAACCGCCGCTCCGGCCCAGGCGGTGAGTCAGCTTGGAATTCTGCCCGCGGCCGAGTGCCGTCAGGTTCTGTACGAGTGGAACAGCACCGCAGCTCCTTATCACTCCGACACGTTTGTGTATCAGTTGATCGAGGCGCAGGTGGCGCGCACTCCGGCTGCCACGGCGCTGGTGTTTGACGATGCGCCGCTGAGCTACGCCGAGCTGAATGCGCGGGCGAACCGGCTGGCCTATCATCTGCGCGAGCTGGGCGTAAAGCCCGATGCGCGCGTGGCGGTGTGCGCCGAGCGCAGCTTCGAAATGGTGATTGCCCTGCTGGCCGTACTCAAGGCAGGCGGCGCGTATGTGCCTCTCGATCCCACCTATCCCACAGAACGGCTGCGCTTCATGATCGAAGACGCCGAGCCGGTGGTGCTGCTCACCCAGGCGCACCTGAAAGCTTTGTTCTCCACTTTCAACTCCGCGTCGGGGCTCGACCGCGCCTTGCCGGTGATCGATCTGGCGGATACAGAGGCATGGTCGCAGATGCCGGCCAGCAATCCTGACCCGCGCGACCTCGGGCTCACGCCACAAAACCTCGCGTACGTCATCTACACCTCCGGCTCCACAGGAAAGCCGAAGGGCGTGATGGTGCAGCACCAGGGGCTCTGCAACCGGCTGGATTGGATGCAGACCGCATACCGCATGAACGCTGCCGACGCCGTGCTGCAAAAGACACCCTTTGGATTCGATGTGTCGGTGTGGGAGTTCTTCTGGCCACTGATGATCGGGGCACGGCTGGTGGTGGCGCGGCCCGAGGGACACAAGGATCCGGCGTACCTGGTGGAAGCGATCCGCAAAAACAGGATCACCACGGCGCACTTTGTGCCTTCGATGCTGCAGGCGTTTCTGGATTACCCGGAAGCGGCGACCTGCACGACTCTGGTGCGCGTGGTGTGCAGCGGAGAGGCGCTGCCCGCGGCTCTGGCGCGGCGCTTTCAAGAGCAGTTGCCGCATGCGGCGCTGCACAATCTTTACGGGCCGACCGAGGCCACGGTGGATGTGACGGCGTGGACCTGTCCCGCAAGGCAATTGCCCGAAAACATTCCTATCGGCCTGCCCATTGCCAACACGCGCATGTACATTCTGGATGCGCGGCTGCAACCGGTTCCCGTGGGCGTGCCCGGAGAACTTTATATCGCCGGCGTGCAGGTGGCGCGCGGCTATCTGAACCGCCCCGAGTTGACCGCGGAGAAATTTCTCGCGGATCCTTTCACTTCCGGCCCGGATGCGCGTATGTACCGCACCGGCGACCTGGGCCGCTGGCAGCGGGACGGCAATATCGAATACCTGGGGCGCAACGATTTCCAGGTAAAGATTCACGGCATCCGCATCGAGCTTGGAGAGATTGAAAACGCGCTGCTGCGGCACCCGGGCGTGCGCCAGTGCGTAGTGACTGTGCAGGGCGGCGGTGCGGAGAAGCAGCTGGTGGCGTATCTTGTGGCGGCCGATGCCGGAAGCGCGCCTTCGGTGGAAGACTTGCGCGCGGCGTTGCAGCGCCGTTTGCCCGGCTACATGGTTCCTTCTGTGTTTGCGTTCATCGATGAGATTCCTTTGACGCCCAACGGCAAGGCCGACATCAAGAAACTGATGCAGTCGGAGGTGAGGGCCGCGCAGCGGGAGACGCCGGCCGAGGCCCCGCGCGACGAAGTCGAGGCCCGGCTGGTGCAAATCTGGGAGCGCGTGCTTGACGTGCGTCCCATCGGAATCCGCAACAACTTCTTTGACGTGGGCGGCTATTCGCTCATGATCATGAAGCTGTTCACGCAGATCAACAAAGCTTTCGACCGCTCGCTGCCGATTGCAACCATCTTCCGCAGTCCCACGATCGCGCAACTGGCGACGCTGATTCGCGGAAACTCCATCGAAGGTTCGGCGCTGGTTCCGCTGCGCGCGCAGGGAACGAAGCCGCCGCTGTTCATCGTGCATTCGTATCTAACGTACGAGCGTTTCCGCCGGGTGATCGACGAGAACCGCCCGCTCTACGGATTGCACGAGCGCGAGGACGACGACGAGCACTTCACCTCAGTACACGAGCGCGTGGAAGAGTATGCGCGGGTGATCAAGGCCACGCAGCCCGACGGACCCTATTATCTCGTCGCGTGGTGCGCGTCAGGGCCGATCACCGTGGAGATTGCGCGCAAATTGCAGGAGTGGGGCGGCAAGATCGCGATGCTGGGACTGATCGACGCAGTGCATCCGCGCTACGTGGCTGAGATGCGGCGCGAACGCGCCAAATCGCGCCACATTGACCGCTTCCAGTCGTGGAAGGACTACCATCTGCGGCGGCTGGAGCGTTTCCAGGACACGGGAAAGGTGCGCTACTTTGCCGGCGCGCTCCGCGAGATGGTGATCGACAGGGCGCGGCGTGCGATCTTGCAGTATGGCGAGCCCGTGTTCCGGCTTTGCGCCCGCCTGGGCATTACGATTCCCCGCTTTGTGGATCATCTGGCCGCGGTGCGCATCGAAAGTCTGGAGGCGTACCCCGGAAAAATCACGCTCTTCCGGCCGCTCGAAACCCACCATGCGTATCGCGATCCGACTCTGGGCTGGCACGAGCTGGCCACTGAAGGAGTGGACGTGGTGTGGACGCCGGGAAATCATGAAACCATGTTCCTGGACGGGAACGTGGAGAAGTTCGGGCAACTGGTCCAGGAAGTGATGGACAAGGCGAGCAATGGCAGCGGGGTTATACCCGCTGAAAGCGCGTCGGCGCTCGATGCCGTGCCGCAATAGACGCAGGCTATTCGCCACGAATACACTTTTGTTCCGATTTCGTCGTATGCTGTAGGTGTTTAGAGTCTGCTTACGCAACCTCAGACGGGTGACGTTGTGTGAGCAGGCCCCAGGATGCATGCCATGAGGACCTTTACTCTCGAAGAGGCGCAGTCGCTGCTTCCGGTGCTTGAGTCGCTGCTCAAGCGCGCCATTGAAGGCCGCCGTTCCGCGCAAACCGCGGAATCGGGTCTGAGCGAAGTGGCGCAGCGCATTTATTTTTCCGGCGGCATGCGGGTGAACACCGCGGACGTGGCCCGGCAGCGCGCCGAAATGGATTCGCATCTGAATCGCGTGCGCGAGAGCATTGCGGAGATTGACGCCATCGGGGTGCAGGTAAAGGACCTGGAAGCGGGGCTGCTCGACTTTCCCTGCCGGATCGACGACGAGGTCGTCCTGCTGTGCTGGCGCATGGGCGAACCGGCTATCGAACACTGGCACACCATGGAAGCCGGGTTTCAGGGGCGCCAGCCCGTGGACGAGCGCTTCCGGCGCCGCGCCGCATCCGGCAACAGACCCAACTAGAGCTGGTTGCATAGAGCCTCGGAGCTGATTAAAAACGTCCCTCAGGGGCTAAAGTCCCTCCGTTTATGCACCTTTCATGGCACGGCCAAAGCCGTGCCCTTTCAAGACCGGATTTATGCAACCAGTTCCAGGGCCTGCGAATCGCTGCCAATCCTCAAACCGCATTCCACAAGCTTCTGCCGTGACTTTTTCCATTGAGCGGAAATGATTCTGGCCGCGTCTTTTTGAACAGACTGGCATTTCTGCCCCTGGGCGTTGGATCTAGCGGCGGACAAAAGGTACCGGCTGGCGCTACCCTTGAAACAGATTGCTTTTGCGGACTCTCCACGAAGTGATGGTCTTGGGTGTGCGTTCTGCCTGGAGTGACGATGAAGATCAAATATGGCTTTATTCTGCTTGCCGCCGCAACGCTCCTTGCAGGATGCTCGGGATTCTGGAACCTGCCCACGTCGACCACGACGACCACCACCACGGCGACCACGCTTTCCAGCGGCGTCTTCTATGTGCTGAATCAGACGACGAAGCAGATTGCCGTGTACTCCATCTCCTCCGGAACGTTGGAGCAGGTTTCCGGCAGCCCCTACAATCTTTCTTCCGCGCCGTATTGCATTGCTATTGCGCCCGGTGGAGGGTTTCTCTACGTGGGCACCGTGAGCGGGATCTACCTCTACACCATCGCATCGGGCGGCGCTTTGACCATTGGGAACGGCGGCGCGGTGATTTCGTCCGATATTGCCTCGGCGATGGAGGTGAGCGGCTCGTGGCTGATTGACACGTTCAGCCCGGCCACAGGGAGCGTGCAACTGGACGCCATCCCCATCAACGCTTCGACCGGCGCGTATACCGGCTCGGGCCCGGAGCCGTCCCAGACATTCAATGTGAGCAACGCGTCAGCCATTCAGATGGCGCTTTCTCCCGACGGGACCAATTTGTTTGTCGCTCTGCAAACCGGGGGCACCATCGTGGTTCCCTTCACAGCCGGCAATGCGAATCCGCTGGGTTCCACGGGAACCGTGATTCCCCTCGCCAACAGCGGCGGATCGGCGCT
>Ga0326728_10017936_pt1 | contig 14055 bp, 11 predicted proteins | sample MB3enrmetagenome_FD_207602 | JGI IMG/M metagenome (GOLD analysis project Ga0326728, IMG submission 207602) | Lab enriched peat soil microbial communities from McLean, Ithaca, NY, United States - MB31MN | ecosystem: Environmental > Terrestrial > Soil > Wetlands > Peat | place: USA: New York...
GCCGCCGCATGGCCCAGGAAATTCGCGAGTTGGTTCCCGACCGCCGGCACTTCCTCGCCACCGAACAGAATTGGCCGGAGCTGCGCATCGAGCTCCAGCGCTACCGCATCGGCCTCGTTCCCGTGATGCTGACGCGCCAGCCCAGCCCCTTGCGCCGCGCGGCCTATAAGCTGGCGCCGCGCAAAATCCTGGCGTACAACTCGCGCCTCGAACGCCATCACCTGCGGTTCAACCTTCCCTCGTTCCTGTTCTGGCGCGGCGTGCCGCTCGACCGCATCTATCTGCGCCCCTGGTGGTGGCCGTGGCCCCAACGCGAGCGGACCGTGGCCACCAAGGATTATCGCGCCATGGAGGGCCGCGCCACCTCGCCCGGGCGCCGCCGCGTGGCCGTGCTCTCTCCCTATTTCCCCTACCCGCTCTCGCACGGCGGCGCAGTGCGCATCTACAACCTGCTGCGCGAGATGGCCCGCGAGTTCGACGTCGAGCTGCTCTCCTTCTTCGACACCGCTGAAGAGCCCGACGCCGCCCCGCTGCTCGAATTCTGCGCGCGCCTGGCGCTGGTGAAGAAGCCGCGCTACCGCGAGCCGCGCTGGTCCACGCTGCTGCCGCCCGAGGTGCGCGAGTTCCGCTCGCCGGGGATGTTGCGGGCCCTGGCGGAAGAGCGCCGCGCATTCGGTTTCGATCTGTTGCAGGTGGAATACACGCAACTGGCGCGCTACGGCGGCGACATTCTCGTGGAGCACGATGTCACCTTCGACCTGTTCGGCCAGGTGGCGCGGCGTGAGGGCACGCTCTCCGCCTGGTGGGATTGGTTCCGCTGGCGCCGCTTCGAAACCCGCCAGGCGCGCCACTACCGCCGCGTGGTGGTGATGTCGCCCAAAGACGCCGAGCTGCTCGGGCCGGCTGCGCCCACCGTGGTCGTCCCCAACGGCGTGGACGTTGCGCGCTTCCGCCCCGAACCCGAACAGCCCGGCGAGCGCCTTCTCTTCATCGGCTCGTTCCGCCATTCGCCCAACGTGGCCGCCTATCGCTTCTTCACCGAACAGGTCTGGCCGCTGCTGCGCGAAAAGTTTCCGCGCATGACCCTGACGGTGGTGTGCGGCCCCGATCATCTCGCTTACTGGCGCGCCTTCGCCGATTCTCCCGAGCCGCGCCAGGAAGAGCGCATTCGCCTGCTCGGTTTCATCGAGGACGTGCGCCCGCTCTACCTCGAAGCCAACCTCATCGTCGTGCCTACGACGGTCTCAGCCGGCACCAACGTGAAGGTGCTGGAAGCCATGGCCATGCGGCGCGCGGTGGTTTCCACAACCTCCGGATGCGCCGGCCTGGGCTTGCTCCACGGCCACAGCGTGTGGGTGGCCGATACCGCCGAGGCCTTCGCCGCGGGTGTAGCCACCTTGATCGCCGACCCGGAACTCAGGGAGCAGATGGCTAACGCCGCCCACGGCCACGCCGTCCGCAATTTCGACTGGGCGGCCATCGGCGAGAAGCAGCGGGCGTTGCTCCGGGAGATTCCCGCCGCTCACCGGTAACCAGCCGCTGCTCGCCGAAAAACGGAGGCGTCTTTCCATTTCGCGCCGTACTCTGAGGTCATGCAACCCACTGACAATCAACCCAATCGCGGCTGGGAAAACGGGCACCGCCTGATCCCCGCCATCATTGTGATCGGCATCGGCGTGCTGTTCCTGCTCAACAACCTGAACATCTTCTATTTTTCGGAATGGGCCCGCTACTGGCCGGTGATTCTGATCGCCATCGGGCTCGTCAAGCTGGTGGACGCCGATTCACAAGGCGGACACGTCACGGGGGCCGTCCTCGTCGCCGTGGGCGCCATCTTTCTCGTACAGACACTGGGGTATCTGAAAGCGGACATTCAAGACCTTTGGCCGCTCATCCTCATCGGCGTCGGCCTCGTGATGTTGTTCAACCGCGACTCGTGGCACGGCATCTCCCGGGGGCCGGGCCGCTCTCGAATCTGGGTCCATGACAGGCTGATGCGGGAAGCCGCCGTGTTCGGCGGAGGCAAGCGCCAGATCAACACGCAGGATTTCACCGGCGGCCACATCGACGCCGTATTCAGCGGCTACCAGATCGATCTTCGCGGCGCTGGTATGGCGGCCGATTCCGTCATTCTCAAGATCTCCGCCGTGTTTGCCGGTGTCGAAATCCGCGTTCCCGAAACCTGGAGCGTCGTCATCCAGGGCGACGGTGTCTTCGGCACTCTTACGGATAAGACCGTTCAGCCGAATCCGCAGACCCCCGGCCTGAAGCGGCTTTTCATAAAAGGCGCGGCGGTCTTTAGCAGCATCGAAGTGAAGAACTGATCCGCCATGCACCCGATCCTGGCGTCGCGCCGGCGCCTCGTGGCGTACCTGCTGGCGTGGGTTCCCATCCTGGCGTTGCTGGTCTGGGTGGCCTGGGCCTCCGGAGGCGTATCCTGGCAGGACGCCGCGGCCGTCCTGGCGCCCGCCTGCCTGGTTTACGCATTTGCCTGTCTCTCGGCCTGGTATATCTGCCAGACCCGGCCGTTGCGCCTCTCCGGTTTATCCTATCTTCTGCCAACCTGGGGCGCCGCCGCCGTGGTGGTCAGTCTATTGCTGGTGGCCAGCGCACGGCTGGCGGCGTACCTGCTCGAGCGGCCCGCGCCGCCAACCGCCCCGCTCTTCGGTATGGGCGTGCTGCTCTACCTGCTATCCGCCGGCATGCATTACGCCGCGCTGGCGGTGGAGGCGTCCCGCGCCGCGGAGCGCCGCGCCGCCGAAGCCCGCACTCTGGCCCGCGAAGCCGAGTTGCAAGCCCTCCGCGCGCAGATCAACCCGCACTTTCTGTTCAACAGTCTTCACTCCATCGCCGCCTTGGCCACCATGGACGGCGCGCGCGCCCGGGAAATGTGCGTACGGCTCTCCGGCTTCCTCCGCGGCACCCTGGCGCTGGCCGGCCGCGAAGCCATTCCGCTGCGCGAAGAGCTGGCGCTGGCCCGCGGCTACCTCGAGGTCGAGCAGGTGCGCTTCGGCCCGCGGCTCCGCGTCGAGGAGGAGATCGAGCCCGCCTGCGAAGATTGCGCCGTTCCCGCCCTGCTGCTCCAGCCGCTGGTCGAGAACGCCGTCAAGCACGGCATCGCCGGCCTGGTGGAAGGCGGTTCCATACGGCTCGCCGCGCGCCGCTCCGGCGCATCGGTTTCCATCACCTTGGAAAACGCCTTCGACCCCGAAACCCCCGCGCCGCACAACCTGGGTATGGGCCTCGCCCACGTCCGCCGCCGGCTCCAGGTGCGCTACGGAGAGGATGCGTCCTTCCAGGCCGGCCCCGCGGACGGCGTCTACCGCGTGCTGTTGCGGCTGCCTTCGGAATCCCCCATGGCTTCCAGCAGCCGCGCGTAGCCCGAGCGGCTGACGGGCAGCCGTGTGCCGTCGGTGAGAATCGCCACCCGGCTCTCTTTGGCATACGGCTCGATGCGCGCCACGCGCTCCAGGTTGACAATCGCGGAGCGGTGGATGCGCACGAACCGCGCCGGGTCGAGCAGCGTTTCGAGGCTGCCGATGGTCTGCTGCTTCAGGTAGCTCTTGCCGCCGCTGTGCAAAGCCACGTAGTCGTCCTGCGCCTCCGCGTAATCCAGTTTTTCGAGCGGAATCACGTGCACCCGCGTGCCGTCCCGCACCGCCAGACGTTGGGGCCGCTGCTCCGGCGCCGGCTTTCGCTCTCCCAGCCGCGCCTTGGCCCGCTCCAGCGCCCGCTCGAAGCGCTCGGCGCTGAAAGGCTTCAGCAGGTAATCCACCGCTTGCGCGTCGAACGCGCGCAGGGCGTACTGGTCGTAGGCCGTCACGACGATCACCGCCGGGGTGCCCTCTGGGCCCCGTTGCTCAATCAGCTCCAGCACCTCGAACCCGTCGAGCTTTGGCATCTGGACGTCGAGAAACACCAAATCCGGCGCGGTCTCGGCGATGGCCTTCACCGCCTCGAACCCGTTGGCGCACTCCGCCACGATCTCGATTTCCGGGTGCGCCGCCAGCATTTCGCGCAGATACCCGCGCGCCAGTTCTTCGTCGTCGACAATCACCGCCCGCAATGTGTGACTCTCCAATTCGTACCACCCATCGCTCCCTGACGGGGTGCCCTCTGGGCCCGGCTCGGAATGAGGCTTCGTACTGAGCCGCGACCGTCAGGGAGCGGTGGGCGTGAATACAGTCTACCGCGTAGCGCCGGCGGTCTATGCCGCCGGTGCGTTTGCTCGCGACGCAACGGTCCATTTGCGTAATCGGTGCTGCTCGTGCCACAATCCGTTCAGGTAGTTGAAAGGCCATCGCAGTTTATCCGCTACGCTCGTAGGCGAGCACTATACCGGCCCACGGGGCTTCACCCTCTGGGCCTTCACTTATTATGCCTGCCAAGACCTGCGTCATGCTCGCGGTTGGCTATGTCCGCGGACCCGCGCCCAAAATGGTTGAGGAGATCTTGCGGCTAGTCGCATAGAGGAAACGTGAAAATATACCTGGACGCTTGCTGCCTGAATCGTTTAACGGATGACCAAGACCAGCAACGTATAGCGGAGGAAGCCGAAGCCGTGGAGCAGATCTTGCGGCTTCTTCGTACCAATACGATTGAGTGGCTGTCTAGCACCGTGTTAGAGGGCGAAACGAGCAACAACCCGGACCCTGAGCGGCGCCGCGAAGTCCAGGTGCTCTTGTTGCTGGCGACCAACACCATCCCGCTTGACCGCCAGATCGTCGAGCGCGCAAAGGGACTCGAAGCTGCTGGCTACGGCGCCTTCGATGCGCTGCATTTGAGCAGCGCCGAAGCCGGTGAAGCCAACGTTCTTCTCACCACCGACGATCGATTCATCAAGAGGGCTGCGCGCCGTGTGGGCTCGCCGCGCGTTCGGGTTGTGAACCCGGTAGAATGGTTACGGGAGCGAGAAGTATGACGCCTGTCGAACACATGACCGATGAGCAGTTCGAGCGCTATGCCCTCGAAGTGCTGCAGCGCGAGGTCGGTCCGGACGGGTTGGCCCGCTTCCTTCGGCTGAATCGGTCTGGCAAGGGCGATTACACCCGGGACCGGTTGCAGTGGCAGAAGAATCTGAGCGTCGCCGAGATCGTGGCTTCTCTCAACCGCCCAGCCAGCCGTTAGCTGGCAGTTCACAGCATCCCGACACCGCAACTTGCGCTCGAGAATGCGCCTCCGGATTTAGGGTGTCCTTTCGGCAGGTCCGCGCAAACCCTTGCCACAGTGGCTGAATTGGCGGATAATCCCAGAGCATGAGACTATTTCGGGCTTTGACGATCGTGTGCCTGGGCGCATCCGGCTTGCAAGGTCAAGTCGCGCTAAATCGTCTGGAGGTGGTTGCGAGCGGGGTTTCCACTGACAACGGCGGCAACAGTTGGGGTCCGCATAAGCTGCGTATCGTCCGCACGAATGCCGGGGTGTTCACGGCATATGGTGTAGGACCCGGCCCAAACCACGAGGTCCGACTGGCGCAAAGAACCGAGTCGGGTTGGAAGACCATCATGAGGGGATCAGTAGGACCCCCTCATACGCATTTGCTAGCGCGCCGCGATGGTTCACTGATCGTGATCGGGTGGGCCCCGGCCGAAGCACCAGTAGTTTACACGAGCAACCCGCAGACCGGCAGTTCCGGGGCCCTTAAGATCCGGTGGCCGGACACGTGGGCGCGGGGCTCGCGTGAGGCCGCGGTGATCGGGCCCGGAGACGACCTGTACATTCTGGCCAGCTACTGGCAGAAGCCCAGTGGGTTTTACATCGCGCACTGGAAGGCGGCCGATGGCAAATGGAGTTTCCGGAATATCCGGACAGGACTCCACCATGCCTACGCATTTCTTTTCCCGGAGGCAGATGGGCCGGAGTGGGTGGCTGATCGGGACGTGCATTGGGAAGAGTTGGGGTGGAAAATGCCGCCACCGCCAGGTGACTTTGGCGCAGTTTTCGACGGAATGCGCCTCTGGCGATGGAAGGGCCCGAAGGAGGGGACGCTGCTGCGGGAAGAACCGCAGACAGAGGACTATCTGAACGTGAAATGCGACCAGACGGACGTGTACCGGGATCAACTGGGGCGGCTCCACATTCTGTATACGTTGATGGGAAAAACAACAACCGGGCAGATGACATCACGCCATATGGTGCTGCGCGCGGACGGGACTCAGGAGAAGGATGTCGCACTGCCTGGTTGGGGGATGTGGCGCACGATCCAGGATGCAAGCGGCGCTTTTTATTTCATTTTTCCGGACCGGCACAGCGATAGCCTGAAGGTCTACGGCCCATCGCAGGACTCCTTGGAACTCGGATCCCCGAAGGTGATCAGTCTCAATGGAAACCACGTGGATTATCAGGTTTTTCTGGCAACGCCGCGCGCGGGCGTTCCCGTAGCCGATGTGGTGGACGGCGTCTTTCTCTCGACGGATGCGAAATGGGTCTACTTCCGTCTCCGGCTGCGCTGATTGCGCCCCCCCTACGGCATCGGCAACAACCCTTCCCACCGCACCTTCCAATTCTTCGGAAAGCCCGGTGCGTGCCCCGTGCTTCCATCCCATCCCGCCGCCATCATGGCGACCGCCGCGAGCCACCCGCCGTTGGCGGGCATGTACATCGGCGTCTGGTCCGGCCGGCGGATGGTATATCCCGATGGCCTGAAGGGATTCGTTTCGAAAGGCCCCGACAGCAATTGAATCGCCCGCTCGGGTTCATCCAGCCGGGCCGCGCACATCGCCATCATGGCCGTGCCCCACGTGATGCTCGCCTGCGGCCCGCTGTTTCGCGTAACGGCATGCAGCGTGTTCCGCATCGCGTCTCTATCGATCCCTCGGCCTGGCAGCGCGCCATCAAGCCACGTCGCCATGTTGGCGGCACTGGTCTCCACTGGAATCTCCAGGGCGGGATACACGCCGTTGCGCACCGTGAGCGGCGCCAGGTTGTCGATCACCTTCTGCCATTGTTCGTCGCGCGGCATTCCGAGGCGCACGCGCCATTCCTGGGCCGTCTCCAGCGCCCACTTCCAATATCCCAGCTCCATCGTCGGGTTCAGGTTGTGGGCGTAAGCGGTGTGCTTTTCGTCGGCGGATGAGACGCCGGGGCCGAGGACATACTGCTTGCGTTGCGGGTCGAAATCGACGAACGTGGCCATGTAGTCGGCCGTTTCGAAGACGATTCTTCGGTATCGCTCCAGCGTCGCGCGATCCTGGCGCGCCCGCCACACCAGTTCGGCGAGATAGATGGGATGCGGTTGCTGCCAGACCAGCACCGGCCCGACGCCGGATGGGCTTTCGGTGCCGCTGGGGTCGGTCATCTTCGACCATTTCACGCCCCGGCACCCTTCGCGCCTGGCCATGGCCTCGCCCGGCGGCATGAGCTCGGTCAACCGGCTCAGAGACTTTTCCAGGATTTCCGGCCGGCCCCAGAGCGCCCAATGGGCCGCATGCCACCAATACATTTCCATGTGGAATTTGCCGAACCAGGAATTGACGCCCAGACCGGTCTCCTGCGGCGGCAGCGAGCCGGCGTCATGCACGGCCATCACGTATTGGGAAAGCACGATTCGCCGCTCTAGTTCCGCGGCGCGCGGATCGTCGTTGCCGGAGAGGTCGAGGGCCCCGCCGCTGGTCCAGTATTCCCGCCAGCGATCGCGGGAGGCGGATTCCACCGCCGCGGCGCTATCCGGCTCCGCTGCGATTGGCCGCGGCGAAAACCAGGCCGTCACCTCGATGCGATTGCCCGATCCCGTCAATAGATATTGATGCGGGCCCGTCTCCGCCAGCGACGCCCCCGCCGTCCATTGGGCGCGCACGTAGTAATGCGTCGCATCCAGGGTGCGCGCGAAATCCGCGCCGCTCGTTCCACGCCGCTTCATCGCCGTCAGATGAGAATCGGGTTTCGTCCAATCCTGATAATCCGGACCGAACGCCGCCGAGGCGTACGGAAACGCCAATCGCACTTTGAGCCGCCCCGGCCGAATCAGCGGCGATTCCACGCTCACGGCCACTTCATCGCGCCGCGGGTGAGCCACCGTCCGCACGCGGACCTCGCTTCCATCCACTTCGAACGAACTGGTGGCAACGCCGCCCCAAAGGTCGAGCCTTTCGTCTAGATTCTTCAGGTCCGCGATGGTGACCTTCGATCCATCGGCCCGGGTCATTTCCAATCCGATGCGTCCCAGGCCAAAGCGGTGCGGGTTGCCCCGCAGGTAGGCCGCGTCGGGCGGAGGGTTGCTGGTGCTCGAAGCCGGATAAACGAATTCGCGATCGTACTTCCGGATCGCGGTAAACGCGAACTTATCCAGCGTGAACCCATTGGGGTTCGGAAAATTGTGCCATCCCCACGTGCTCAGGATGCCAATCGGCATGGTCTTTTCGTAGTATTCCGGAAAACTCTGCGCCCCGGTCGCGTCGAAATTAAAGGCGAATTCACCGTTGCCCACCGCCATCGCACCCATCGGGTCGATGGCGTGAACTACGATGTCATGACGGCTGACCAGCGCGTGCCGGTCGATCGGCCCCTCGGCGCCGGCCGCGGCGCCGGCAAAGAAAGCCGCGGCGAGAAACGCAACCGTTCGGCCCATCTCAGAACAGCAGCCGCAGCGCAATCTGAATCGCCCGGGGCACATTGGTCGTGCTCGTGATATAGCCAAACGTCGAGCTAGTCGCAGTCTGGTTCGGCGCTTCGAACAGCGGCCGGTTGCACAGGTTGGCGGACTCGCCACGGAACTGTATCTTCAAATACTCATGGACGACGAAATTCTTGCTTACATTGACATTGAAGTTGTTCATGCTGTCGATGCGCAGGTTGTTGAATAGCGCCGGGAAGGTCCGATAGTTACTCGCAAGCTGCTGGCTCGAATTGGTATTGAACCGCGTCACGTCGAACGTGGGGCCGTTCGGATTACTGGCGTTGTAGTTCAGCGGGCCGCCATAATAGATATCGTTGCCAAAACTCAAAGGGGCGCACGGAAAGTAGGTGTATATTCCGGCCACTTGCCAGTTGCCCAGGAAAAACATCGCCACGCGGTTGGTGTTCGACAAGTACCGTTTTCCTCTCCCAACCGGCAGGTCGTAGACGCCGGAGATTACCACGTAATTCGGCCGGTCGTCGGCGGCCACCGCCTTCGCCAGCACCAAAGAACCGCCATTCAAATAGGTGCTGTTCGCCATCAACCGGGAGTGCGAAAAATTCAAAAAGAACTGTAAGCCGGACGACAGGCGCTTCTGCAGCTTGACGGCAAGCTGATTGTAGTACGAGTCGCCGTTGTTCATATTGTTCTCGGTCGTGCCGGAGAACTCCGGGAATGGTGTCAGAAGGCTCGAAACGGAGGTCGTCGAGCCGTTCAGAGTTTGCCCGGGAAGCAGTCCCGCGAACGGGTTGGCGACAATGGCGCCCAGGGCGTTGATGGTGGCGGTATCGCGGACCGGCAGCGTGCTCAGGTATTTCGCCGGCAGCGAGTCGAAGTTGTAGCTGGTAGTCAGATGGACCGCGTGGTTCCCGATGTAGGCGACCTCCAGGCTCATGTCTTTTGTAAGCTGCTGCTGGACGTCGAAATTCCATCGCAATCCATATTCGTTTTGCATCTGGGTGTTATTGAAGGTTATGCTCTGGCCCAAATAGGTATTGATACCCAGAGTGTTGCCCACGGGCTGCTGAATTCCCGTGGGAAAAGGATTGCTCAGAGTAGCGGCCGGCGTCAGATAACTGTTGTTAGTGGCCACAAATGTCGTGGACTGGCTGAAACCAGGCTGGTTGGGGCCGATGATTCCGTAGTTGTAGTAGAAAATTCCGAGTCCACTCCGTATGACCGTCCGGTTGTGGAGTCCCTTAGGCGTCCAGGCGACGCCTACACGGGGAGCAAATGCCTTATTGGACGTGGTGTACGCGGTGCGGTGGCTCCCTGTGGCGAAGTCCAGTCCGCCGGTCGGAAGGAACTGGCTGGCGGGAAGCAAAGAGGTCGGACTCTTGGCGTAAGCCGCTTCCGCCGCCTGCGCGACCTGGTTAACCGCTGTCGGGTCGAAAGCGACGGTCTGCCGGTTGTGGCTCTCCGCCACCGGCGTGGCCTTTTCCCAGCGTAAACCCAGGTTGAATGTAAGGTTCGACCGGGCATGCCAGTCATCCTGCAGGAATAACGCGTCATAATAGGCATCGGATTTCGAAGGCGAGTTGAGCGCGTAGGTGCCGCTGGTGGGCAGCCCCAGCAGGAACTCCGCCAGCGATCCGCCGAGCGTCTGCGTGGAAGCATTGCTGTTCGCCTTGACCCATGTGCCGCCGTCGAAGGTGAAGACCCCCGTAGAGTTCGACCAACTGATATTGCTAAAGTCCTGCAGGCGGATTTCGCCGCCGAACTTGACGATGTGCGATCCCGCTACCTTGGTGTAACTGTTAAAGAGCTGATAGACATTCGAGGGCTGGTTGGTGTCGTTTCCGCCGGCATTTCCCGTGTAGCCGCTGAAACTAAACCCGGGCATCATGAGATGGGTCGAACTCGAGGTCATGTAGGACGGGAACCCGAGTTTGGTGGGGTCGAATCCAGCGCTGCCTTGGTTATAATACGGGTCGTACCGGGTCAAGCCGATGCGCAGATCCCCAACCAGAGTCGGGGAAAACGTCTCAATGTCGTCCACCATGCCGCCCCAGCTCGCGCGGAACAAGTAGTTGTTCAGATAGGCGATATTGTTGAAAAGCGCGCCGTTGACTTGCTCATACATGGACTCCCGGCCGACCAGGGTCAGCTTGTTGCGGTCGCTGATGTTGATGTCCCCTCGTCCGGAGAAGAAGTGGTACGGATTCAGGGCGTTTTCGTTGGCCCCGTAGTTGTTGGTGTCGTCGTAGACACCGGGCCGATTGGGCAAGGGCATATAAGAGCTCATGAAGCTCTCTGCGATGGGATTCAACCGGCTCGCGGGAATGATATTGTTCGGAAACGCCGTGCGAACGATCGTGCTTCCCGAAGTGACGGCGCTATTCGGGTCGTAGAGAGTATAGTTCTTGGTCGAGTTGTTGAGGGAGAGCAGTTGCGAGAAATCCCCCTGCCTCTCCGCGGCGGTCGGCGTCGTGCCAAAAACCGCGGTGGGTCCGCCTGAGTGTATGCCCTCATAGGCGAAGAGGAAGAACAGCTTGTTCTTACCGTTGTAAACCTTGGGGATCCAGATGGGACCTCCCACCACCCCGGCCCACTGGTTGGCCTCCGACTTGGGCTTGACGCCTCCGATGGAGTTCACGAAGAAGGCCGTGGCTTGCAGAGCGGAATTGTTGGTGTATTCCGAGAGTGCGCCATGCAGTTGGTTGGTCCCACCCTTGGTGATCATTTCGGTTGAGCCGCCCCCGGCGCCGCCGAACGCGGCGTCCATATTGAAAATCTCCGTTTTCACTTCGGCCACCGAGTCGGGCGGCGGCAGGAACGCCGGACGCCGCCCCGTAGTCCCCGTCGTCCCGATGTCGGGGACGCCATCCAGCAGAATCTCGTTGGCGCCCTGGGCCGCGCCGCCCATGGTTACGGTCGCGAATCCGGCGTTGGCCGAGGGTGCGTTAGCGTCCCGGTTCTCTTGAGAAACCACGGCGAAGCCTAAATAGATGGCATCCAGGGCCGTGTGGCCGTCGAGCGGGAGGTTTTCGATTTCATTCGCCGTGATCGACTGCGCCGCCGATGCCCTGATGAATTCCAGCGGAGCCGCATCGGATGTGATAGTGACGGACTCGCTCGCCGAGCCCACCGATAGGACGATCTCCTGCGCCACCCTGGCGTTGGCGTTCACCTGGATTCCTCTCTGGGAGAACCCCTGGAATCCCTTGGCTTCAGCCCTAAGTTCGTACTGGCCGGGAAGCAGTAGCGAAAAATTATACAGGCCCTCGTTGTTCGTGTCGGTTTCGTAACGGCTGTTGGTACCCATCTCGATGGCTTGGACCTTCGCGCCGACAATCACCGCGCCTGTCTGATCCACCACTCTGCCAGCCAGCGTAGACCGGAACTCCTGTGCCTGAAGCGAGCACGAAAAGGCAACAAGACCGATCAGTCCTAAACGACTAAACCCGTAGCGACTTGACATGGAACACACTCCTCAGCCGTACATTTTACACTACCGCGCTCCCCCGGCGCTCGCCTCACCGGTAGCGATACAGTTTCACCCGCTGAATGCTGCCATTGCGGCTCGTGCCGCCGCCGATCCGCAAGAACTTCCCCTGGCCATTTTCGTCCCCGTTCAGCCTGCGTCCCGGAACCCATCGGCCGTCCACGTAGGTGCCTTCGTCGATGGAAAGGATGCCGGCCGCCGGGGCCCCCGGCGTGTTCGGAGAAAATGTCACTTGCACCGGTCCGCTGCCCGCCGCCAGGTATTCATCCGGCCCCATCGAGATAAACAGTGCGCCGCTGTGAGCCGGCAGCGCCGGCGGCGGAGCGCCCGATGCGGGTCTATGCCGCCGGTGGGGCCGCCCGGACTGGAAAAACCACCGGCGACAAGATCGCCGGCGCTACCGCCCCAATTTGTGCAAGAATAGAGGAACACTCTAGTTTTGTGCAGGACCACCCCCGGGGTAGGCGGTCGGAAAGGCGTGTTGTGAGCGACGAAGCCGAGACGCCGTTTGACAGTATCGAGGGTTCTCACGAGTATGTGGCTATGCTCGCCGAAGCCTTGGACGAAGCCCGGCGCGATGTGGAGGCCGAGATTGCGGCCGCGGAGCGCGAAGGCGCCAGCCGCCGTAAAGAGGCGCTGCTCCTGGTGTCCTATAATCTGGCCAAGCTGAATCTCCACATCACATCCAGCCGCAGGATCTTGAACGATCTGCGTTCGCTCCGCCGATTGCTGCTGGCGGAACGCGGTCTGCCCGTCGAGGAAACCGAAAAAGGCATCGCCGCCGGCGAAGGCGCGTAGGGGCCTGGTGTGCTCTAGCCCCCGCCTCTTCGTGGCGGGCGCGTCCAGGGGCGGCAGGCGGATTGACAATCCGCCGGACCCAGGGGGTACCCTGCCAAGCTGCCCCACAAGCTCTACCCAATCCCCGCAGCCAAATGCTATCATTCCTGTCGCAGCCCACATCGAGGAGATCTTATGTTCTGCCACAAGTGCGGTACCCAGGTCGGTCCGGATGTCCAATTTTGCTCCAACTGCGGCGAGTCGCTCCGAGCGGCTTCGAGCCCCTACGGCGGCGCCCCTCCGCCCGTTTGGACGCCTTCCGCCGGCGTCCAGGCCCGCCCCGGCCATTGGGTGGATGAGGGATGGCAAATCGTGAAAGCCGACATCGGCACTTTCATGCTGCTTACGATTGTCTTCGCGCTTCTCAATGGCATGGTGCCGATGATCCTGCACGGCCCCCTGATCGCCGGTTTCCACATCTTCTGCATAAAAAAGATTCTGCATCGCCGGACCGATTTCGCCGACCTGTTCAAGGGCTTCGACTTCTTCGTGCCCACGCTGGTGGCGTCGCTCGTCATCGGGCTTCTGGTTGGCTGCGGCATGGTGTTCTGCATCATCCCGGGGTTGGTGCTGGCCGCCATGTTCGAGTTCACCTACCTGTTCATCGTGGACAAGCGGATGGATTTCTGGCCGGCCATGCAGGCCAGCCACGCGGTGGTGAAGAGCGACTATTTCGGCTTCACCATGTTCTTGCTGCTGATGGGGCTGGTGGATATCCTCGGGGCCCTGTGCTGCCTGGTCGGGCTGCTGGTCGCGGTGCCGGTGACCATCGCCGCGGTCACTGTGGCCTACAAAGAGATTGTGGGCTTCGATCCACGCACCGCGGAAACGCTCCGATGACGGCGCGCGCCATCCTCATCCGCGTGGCCGCGGCGGCCTTTGTGCTGGCCGCCCTGTGCTGCTTCACGCCGCCCGAGCCGGGGTTCCGGCTCTGTGGATTCCGCTGGCTGACTGGCCGTCCGTGCCCCTTTTGCGGCCTCACGCGCGCTCTGTTCGCCCTGGCCAAAGGGCAATGGCGCGATGCCATCCGCTTCAATGGCCTGAGTCCGCTGGCTTTCGCGATGCTCTTCGCGCTGCCCTGGAACGGCCGCGTCCGAGACCGCCTGTGGACGGCCGGCCTGGCCGCCTTTGCCGTCTACGGAGTCTGCCGCGTGGCGCT
>Ga0326728_10017937_pt1 | contig 14054 bp, 10 predicted proteins | sample MB3enrmetagenome_FD_207602 | JGI IMG/M metagenome (GOLD analysis project Ga0326728, IMG submission 207602) | Lab enriched peat soil microbial communities from McLean, Ithaca, NY, United States - MB31MN | ecosystem: Environmental > Terrestrial > Soil > Wetlands > Peat | place: USA: New York...
CTGAATAGTTATTGAGGTGTCCGAGGAATTGACCGTGATGGAGTTGGGATTGATACTCGAAATCACGGGCAGCGGATAAGTGATCGTCAGGACGACGGGCGCAGAGGTCCCGCCGCCCGGAGGCCCCGTGAAGACCGTCACCGACAAAGTTGCTGCGCTTCCGAGGTCGGCTGCGCTGAGTGTCGCCTGGAGAGTGGTCGAGTTGACGTAGGTCGTGGCATGATTGGCGCCGTTCAGTTGCACCACGGATGAAGACACGAATCCTGTGCCGGTGACAGTCAATGCAACCGGGGCGCTTTCCCAAGCCACGGAAGCCGGGCTCAGAGCGCTGACGACCGGTGCTGGATACACAATGTTGACCGTTTCGGCATTTGAGGTGCCGCCCCCCGGGGCCGGATTGATAACGACAACATTCCCTTTTCCGGTGGCAGCGAGATCGGCCGCTGTAAGCTGGACCTGCAACTGGGAAGAACTCACATACGTTGTGGTCCGATTGGATTGGTTCCATTGCGCCGCGGAACTCTGGATAAAACCACTGCCATTGATGGTTATTGCGGCCCCCGAGGCACCGACATTGACGCTCGAGGGCGACACAGAGGTTATGGCCGGCACAGGGTTCTCCTGAGGCGGGGGCGTGGACCCGCCTCCACCGCATGAGGGCAAGAAGAACAGCGGGATGATTAGAAGAAAGGCAGCGCTCGCAGGATTCACCAACCGGCGGGGGTGCTTGCGTTGGGACATGGATTCGTCCTCCAGGTTATCAAGACAGCAGTAAACAGTTCGTGCCTCGCGTTAGAATTAACCGGATCGACCACCGTGTGCAAAATCGCGACTGCTAACTACATTGCAGACCGTGGGTTTTGCCGGGCCTTTAGCCGGCGCAGGATCTCGGCAGCTTGCGGTTATGCACGGGGAGATCGACCTGAAACAAGTCGAGGCACAGTTTTCATGGGCCGTGAGCAGCAAGCGTCGTATAGCCATGCCGTCTCCAGGCTTGAACTCCCGGAAGTGCGTGGCGTTTCAGCGGGGTAGCTTTGGAGAGCTTGAGATTGAACTCGAGCGCCTAGCGCGCGGGAGTGCCTCCCGCCACGAGATCCTCGGAGTCGGAGTATTAAGTGGGCGGAAGATTAACACAAGCAACACCCGTTGCGTCAAGAGAGAAAAATGAGAAGTGCTCCACGAGGACAGTTTGGCCGCTTCGGTGATTCTAGGTTATCAATCGTAGGTTTTTGATGCGATGTTCCGACAAGCACAAGCAAGAGGGCCTGCACGTGCCCCCTCGTGCGTCGTCGCCTTGACAGGTCTAATACTTCGTCAGGGATGAAAAATTAAACTCGCTGATCTTCATGGATGGAACCACCATCTCGAACGACTCTTCCCCGGCGGTTCGCTGAGGCTGGCCGAGCATCTCCACCTGGCGGAGCATTTCCACGATGCTTTGATTGAAACGCAGGTTCTTCACGCCGTGCTTCACCCGCCCATCCTCAATCCAGAATGTTCCGTCACGCGTCATGCCGGTGAGTATCTTCTGATAGGGGTCCACCTCGCGGATATACCAGAAGCGCGTGACGAGCAAACCCTTGGGCGTGGACTTCACCATGTCGTCGATGCTGGAGCGCGCGCCCTCCATAGCAATGTTCAGGGGAGCTTCGCCATACTCGTTGGGAAGCGGGAAGCCGTGGCCGGTGGGATGAGTTCCCAGCTTGTGGGCGGTTTGCCGGGCGTAGACGAGACTTTTCACCACGCCTTTTTTCACGATGTTGACGCGCTGGCGGGGGATGCCCTCGCCGTCAAACGGAGCGCCGGTCTGGGAAGGGTGGAAAACATCGTCGCGGAGGCTGATGTTATCGCCAAAAACCTTCTCGCCCACTCTGCCGGTCAGGCAACTGCGCTGCTCATGCACCGCCAAGCCGCCGAAATCAAGCACCAGGAAGCCCAGCAGGTCGAGAACCGCCGCAGGCTCGAGGATCACGGTGTACTTCCCCGGGGCAATGTCCTGCGGGTCCTTGCTTTGGAGCGCTTTCTGAGCCGCGCGCTCCGCCAGTTCCAACGGTTCTACCTCAGGCCAGTAGGGCGAGGTCTTCTTGGCCCAACCTGAACCATCCGCGCCGAGCATAGTGACGGAGAATTCCGACAGTGTCTCCTCGTGGAAGGCGGAGAGGCCGCGGGAATTGAAGAGACCGTACGAGCTTGACCCGCTCGAGAAGATGCCCGCGGAGGTCAGATTGCTTTTTTCCGCGCGCTTGATGACACCAGCCACAGTTGCGGCGCGGGTTGCGGGGCTTAATTCCGCCGTTTCAGAGAAAAAACGATTGAGGGCGCGATAAGTCTGCGGGCCCGGCATGGGCAGCAGCTCCGGGTCAGGCGGCTGCAAACGCGCTAGCGCCAGGACGTCCTCACAAGTCTGGCGCGTGGACTTCTCATCAAACTTGTTGGTGCTGGCGCGCGCCATTCGCCCTTCCGTAACTACGCGCACCGAGACCACCGTGCTCTCCTCGGAAACATTCTGGTGAATGATGTTGTTGGCGAAGCGAGTGAGTGCAAATTTGGAGGAGGTTATCATAACCTCCGTTTCTTCGGCTGTAGAATACTTGAGGACGCGATCGAAAATCTGTTCTGCTTGTTGACGAGAAAGGGGCATTTTAGAATTTGCTAATTGAGTCATCGGGCCATTGAGTCATTGAATAAGTCCTCCCTCGGGTCCTTTGCGGGTCCAAAGGGTCACAGAAACAGTCTTTCAATGAAATGATGGGTCAATGGCCAAATGACTCAATGGCTCAATCGCTCAATTTCCAGAGTATGCGACTCCCACCTGCACTTTGCGAAAGCGCGCCGGGGATGCGCCGTGGCCGGTTCCCATGGCCTGCATGGGCTGGCCTTTGCCGCAATTAGGCACGCCCCACAACGTCCAGTGTTCAGGGCCGCAGATGGCGTCGCAGGAATTCCAGAATTCTGTGGTGATGCCGCCGTAGCTTGGGTTCTTGAGCATGCGCATCTTCTTGCCGGCGCGAATTTCCCAGCCAATTTCGGTCCCGAACTGGAAGTTGTAGCGCCGGTCGTCGATCGACCAGCTACGGTTGGTCTCCATGTAAATGCCGTCTTCGGTGTCGGCGATCAGGTCATCCAATTTCCAGGCGCCAGGGAGCAGGCTGATGTTGGTCATACGAATGAGTGGGATGCGATTCCAGCCTTCGGCCCGCATGGCGCCTCCCGAGCGGGTCTGTCCGGCGGCGGCTGCGGTCTCCCGCGAGGTCAGATAGCCTACGAACAATCCATCCTTCACAATCGGCGTAGCTTGGGCCGGCACGCCTTCATCGTCGTAGGCAAACGTTCCCAGGCCGGGCCCGTGGGCAGGCGTAGCATCAGCGACTACATTGACGATGTCGGAGGCGTATTTAAGTGTTCCGAGCTTGTCGAGGGTAAGGAAACTCAGGCCGGCAAAATTGGCTTCGGTACCCAGCACGCGGTCAAGTTCGATAGGGTGGCCAATCGACTCGTGGACTTGCAAGCCAAGTTGCGAGCCCTCAAGGATGATATCCTTCACGCCGGAGGGGCATTGGTCGGCCTTATGAAGAGCCACCGCTTCTTCGGCAATGCGCGGCGCGTTCGCCGGCAGGTCCAACTCACCGACCAGCTCATATCCCCGCGTCTGGTACTGGCCGCCGAAAGAGTTGGGGTAGGAACGCCTTTGAATCTCACCATCGGCGAAGGAAGTGGCCACAAAACCCGCCCCGGTCTGCGTCTTCTTCTGCGTAATCTGAGAACCGGCAGTGGAAAGAAAGAGTTGCTCGATGCGGCGAAAATCCATCGAGGCTTCGGCCAGCGTCACGCCCTTCACACGACGCAATTCGCGGTCCACCTCGAGCAGCAGTTCCAGGCACGTTGATACGGGAATCGAGAAAGGATCGATGCGGCAGGGGGCTTCCCAGCGATCAATGATTTTGAGTTCCTTGGCCAAGCGAACGTCGTGCTTCTTGGCGGTGGCGCTGGCGCGCGCAATTTCCACCGCGTGAGCAGCAATGCGGTCGACGCTCGCGCGGGTCAGATCGTCGGTGGCGGAAAAACCCCACGCACCCTCCGCCACCACGCGAACACCCACTCCTCTGGATTGCGATTCCCTCACTTGCGCAGGCCGGCCATTCTTGGTGGAAAGGTAGCGCTGCCGCAGGTCCACTACTCGCACATCTGCATACGTGGCGCCGTGTGCCTTGGCGGTGTCCAGCGCCCATCCAGCAATGTCCTTCATGATTTCCGCTTTCCCAGATGTGAATTGAGTCATTTGGCCATCGGGTCATTGCGCGATTGAATCATTGAGTGGGTTCCTCATTCGCCCAATGACTCAATGGCTCAATCGCGCAATGACCCGATGGCTCGATAACTCAATCGTCTTACGTTCCCTCCACCCAGGAGGCCAGGTACTGCTCCTGCTCAGGCGTTAGTTTGTCAATGGTCACGCCCAACGAATCGAGCTTGAGGCGCGCAACATTCTTGTCAATTTCCGCTGGGACGGAATAAACCCTGGGCGAAAGCTGCGCGGAGTGTTTGACGAGGTGTTCCACGCAGAGCGCCTGATTGGCGAAACTCATGTCCATGACCACCGCCGGATGCCCTTCCGCAGCCACCAGGTTGATCAACCGGCCTTCGCCCAGAACGTAGATCTTGCGCTTGTCGGGGAGAGTGTATTCATCCACAAAGTCTCGCGTGTGACGCTTGCTGACGGCCATGGCTTCGATGGCAGGCAGGTCCAATTCGACGTTGAAGTGCCCGGAATTCGCAACCACCGCACCATCCTTCATTAGGCGGAAATGCTCGCCGCGGATCACCGACTTGTTTCCCGTGACAGTGACGAAAACGTCGCCCCACTTCGCAGCTTCCACCATGGGCATGACTGCGTATCCGTCCATGATCGCTTCGATGGCCCGGGTGGGGTCTGTCTCGGTGACGGCGACGTGGGCGCCCAAACCCTTGGCGCGCATGGCTACACCGCGTCCGCAGTAGCCGTACCCGCACACAACGACATGCGAGCCGGCAAAAAGCAGGTTTGTCGCGCGGAGAATGCCGTCCACAGTGGACTGGCCAGTGCCGTAGCGGTTATCGAAAAGGTGCTTGGTATCGGCGTCGTTCACGGCAATGATGGGATACCTCAGCACGCCGTTGTTGGCCATGCTGCGCAACCGGATGACGCCGGTCGTGGTTTCTTCGGTTCCGCCGATCACGCCCGAAACCAAATCCTGCCGCTTGCTCAGGATGGTGGTAACAAGGTCGGCGCCGTCGTCCATGGTGATCTGGGGCTTGTAGTCGAGAGCCGATGAGATGTGAGAATAGTAAGTGTCTTTATCTTCACCTTTGGTGGCAAAGACGGGAATTTGGAAATCCCGTACCAGCGATGCCGCCACGTCGTCCTGGGTGCTCAACGGGTTCGACGCGCAAACAACGACCTGGGCGCCCCCATCCCGGAGTGTAATGGCAAGATTTCCCGTTTCCGTGGTCACATGAAGGCAGGCAGCAATCCTTACCCCCTCAAGGGGGCGCTCTGCGGCGAACCGCTTCCGGATGAGGTTAAGCACCGGCATCCACTGCCCCGCCCACTCGATCCGCGTCTTTCCCTTGGCAGCCAGTTCGAGGTCTTTTACATCAGAAGCAAGTTGTTGTATACCAGACATTTAGATTCCTGACTCCTTTCGCAGTACAGCCGCTTTGTCAGTTCGTTCCCAGGTGAACTCGGGCTCTGAGCGGCCGAAGTGGCCGTAGGCGGCGGTCTTCCTGTAAACCGGGCGCCGCAGGTCCAGGGATTCAATGATTCCTTTGGGTGTCAGCTCAAAGTGCTTGCGAATCAGCGCCTCCAGAGCGCCGTTGTCGACCTTGCCTGTGCCAAAAGTGTCGACCATGATCGAAACTGGGTGCTCGACTCCAATGGCGTAAGCGAGTTGGACTTCGGCACTGTTCGCAAGCCCAGCCGCGACGATGTTCTTGGCAATATAACGCGCCATGTAGGCCGCCGATCGGTCCACTTTGGTGGGATCCTTTCCGGAAAAACATCCGCCGCCGTGGTGAGCCGTACCGCCGTAGGTATCCACAATGATTTTACGGCCCGTGAGGCCGGAATCGCCCACCGGTCCGCCGGTCACGAACCGACCGGTGGGATTGATGTGGTACTTGGTGTTCTGATCGAGCATGTGGGCGGGGATGACCGTCTTGATAATACATTCCCGCACACCCTCGCGCACGGTTTCAATCTTCGCGCTATCAGCATGCTGCGTGGAGACGACGACGGCGTCGACGCGCACAGGCTTCGTTCCCTCATATTCGACCGTGACCTGAGACTTTCCGTCTGGACGAAGGAAATCCAGAACGCCCCGGCGGCGTGCTTCCGCCAATTGCAGGCACAGCTTGTGCGCCATCATGATAGGAAACGGCATCAACTCCTTGGTCTCGTCGCAGGCATAGCCGAACATCAGCCCTTGGTCGCCGGCGCCGCCGGTGTCCACCCCCATGGCAATATCGGGGCTTTGTTGGGTCAGGTTGGCGGTTATCCGGCAGGTATCCGCGGTAAACCCAGCGTCTGCTTGGGTGTACCCAATCTTGCGAATCGTTTCTCGAACCAAGGGATCAATATCGAGCTTGGCCTTCGTGGTGACTTCACCCACCACGTAGACGTCCTGATCCTTGGCCATGCTCTCGCAGGCGACGCGGCCCAACGGGTCCGCTGAGAGAACGGCATCCAGCACCGCATCCGAAATCTGGTCACACAACTTGTCCGGATGACCCTCCGTAACCGATTCGGACGTAAAGAAGTGACGTTGCTTCAAACCAGACACGCAGGGCCTCCTTGATTAGTATTTCAGATGGGAATGTAAAGACTAACACGATTACTTCACGCTATCATATGCGGCGGAAAAGTGTCAACGTTTTTGCGGCTTTTTTGCGGCCTGATTGGCGGTGTCGTTGGCCTTGACGGTCTTCAATGCCATTAAGAATGAGCGGTTCTACATCCTTACCCACGCCGAATGGACGGAAGTGATCCAAATGAGAACCGATGACTTGCTTCGGATGGAAAATCCCCGCGATCCGCCGCAGGTCGTTGCGAGAATCGTTAATGTCAGCCGGCCGCCCGATTTTTCTGCCGACCTGAAGGTCGGCGCTACATTCAAATCAGGACACTACGCGGGCTTTGAGACGGCGCGGCGGGATAGCAAGTAGGCTTTAAGAAACGGATCAATGTCGCCGTCCAGGACGCGGTCAGTGTCACCCACTTCAAATTTCGTCCGGTGGTCTTTGATGAGGCGGTAGGGATGCAGGACGTAAGACCGGATCTGGCTGCCAAAGTCGATGTCGGCCTTTGCGGCCTCGACTTTGTCCGCCGCTTCCCGGCGTTTGCGCAGCTCCAGTTCGTAGAGTCGGGAGCGGAGGAACTTCATGGCCACGTCCTTATTGCGGTGCTGCGAGCGCTCGTTTTGGCACTGGGCCACGGTACCCGTGGGGATGTGAGTGATGCGCACGGCGGAGTCGGTGGTGTTGACGTGCTGGCCGCCCCGGCCGGTGGAGCGATAGGTCTCAATCTTAAGTTCGTCCGGCTTGATTTCAATATTGATGGTCTCGTCGATCTCGGGGCTCACGAATACGGAGGCGAAAGAGGTGTGGCGGCGGGCGGCCTGGTCGAAAGGCGAGATCCGCACCAGGCGGTGCACGCCTGTCTCACCGCTTAGCAAGCCGTAAGCGTAATCGCCGGATACCGTGAAGGTGGCGGACTTCAGCCCCGCCTCTTCTCCCGATTGATAGTCGTTCAGCGTAAAACCGAAGCCGTGCCGCTCCGCCCAGCGCTTGTACATGCGGAGCAGCATTTCCGCCCAATCCTGCGACTCGGTTCCGCCCGCGCCGGGGTGAATGGCCACGATGGCGTTCAGATGGTCATTCTCGCCGGCCAGAATGGTTTCCGTCTCGATGCGTTCGAGCTCCTGGCGAAGCGCTTCAAGTTCGGTCCCCAGTTCGCCCTCGACCGGTTCTCCTTCGCGGGCCAACTCAAAGTAGGCCTCAACGTCAGCCAGGCGCTCAGCAAGCCTGTCGTCCTCTTCAATCTTCTCGCTCAAACGCTTGCGAGCGGTCAGAGTTTTTTGGGAGGCATCCTGGTCTTGCCAGAAATCGGGCTGGGCAATTTGCTTCTCGAGCGCTTCAAGCTCTTTGCGGCGCTGGGGGGCGTCAAAGATAACTCCGCAGTTCGTTGGCGCGTTGCTTTAGGTTGTCATACGATCTTTGCAGTTCGTCAATCATGTTTGCTCCCGATGCGTGGCAGTGGCCTTCATCGCGGCACCTCTAGGCCCTTTTTGTTCCGGCATAAGCGCCGAAGGGGCGGTCCAACACAGCCCAGGCCAACGGCCTGAGTCAGGGGACCGTCCTCTTGCGTGACCCCAAGCCCTTAAAGGGCGCGACTTCACGCAGGGAGGCCACCGGTTGATCAGTACAATTTGGTCCAGGCGTTTATTGCGCCCTTTCAGGGCTTTCAAACCCCGGACCGTGCCATCTTGCCCCAGGCCGCTAGCCTGGGCTATGTTAGGTCGCCCCTTTGGGGCTCAATAACAGGACCAGAACCAGCAGCATCGCAGCCAGCGCCATGCACAGCCACGCGAACACGTCGCCGTGCCGGGTATAGTAGGTCTCCGGCCCAAGGTAACTGAAGTTCACAGGCAAGGCCGTCGTTTGATAGCGCGCGATCTGCTTCTCAACCCGTCCGTAAGGATCGATCAGCACGGTGATGCCATCGTTCGTGGCGCGCAACAGGTAGCGGCGGTTCTCGATCGCCCGGAAGCGCGCCATTTCGAGTTCCTGAAGGGCCGCAACGTCGACATACCAGGCATCGTTGGAAATATTCACCAGCACCTGAGCGCCTGCCGAAGTAACCCGTCGGACCAGTTGAGGGAAGATGTCCTCGTAGCATATGAATACGCCAATGGCACCTTGCGGCGTGGGCGCCACGCGGTAACTGGTCCCCGGGACAAAGTCTCCCACTTCGGTGGTGATCTTTCCGATTAGGCCCGGAAAGGCCCAGGCTGGAACGTACTCCCCAAACGGCACCAAATGCATTTTATCATATTGCAGAATCTCGCGTCCCTCGGGGTCCAGGACCACGGCGCTGTTGGTGATCTGCGAACGCCCGTTGGCCAAAGGTATGACTGTGTTCACGACCACGTAGGCCGCGGCCTGGCGGGCCATCCGCTCCACAGCGGTGCGGAAGACCGGATCCCGAGTGAAATAGAAAGGGGCGGGGTTTTCAGCCCAAATGATAAGCGGCGGAACGCCGGGGCGCGGACGACCCTGCGCATCGAGTGCGAAGCCCTCTTTCCGTTCTTCGCTTGCCAGCGCCTCCAAAGACATATCCACGAGTTGGTTTAGCTTGGTGGGATTCACCCAGGGCGCCCAAGCGCCGGCGGCTTGCTCGTCGAGAGGCACGTTGGGTTGCACCAGAACGGCGAGATCCGGGCCTCGAGTGGGCACGGGCGGCGCAAACGCCCAATTAACAACCAGCAGGAGCGCGACCCAGCCACCCAGCACCAGCCAAGGCCATTTCTCCCTCCAGTGCCGTGTTACCCAGGCCGCCAGCGCGCTCGTCGTGGCCGCGAGGAACGATAGCCCGTAAACACCCGTCACCGAGGCGATCTGCCGCAAGCCGGCAAACGGCACGCCATAACCAAGGAGGTTCCATGGAAAGCCGGTGATGAGGTAGGTGCGGGCCAGTTCCATGGCAACCCAAAGGAAGGGACTGACGAGCAAGGCGCGAGCGGGCGACTTGCGTGCCAGCGCACCAACCGCCAAACCGAAGGCGCCAAAAAACACTGAGAAAACCACCACGAAAGCCGCCAGAGCCGTCACGGCAAGGCCCAGGCTTAGGCCGCCGTAGCGCCGCGTGACCTCGACGAACCAGTAACAACTGCCGGTAAGAAAGACGGCTCCGGCCAGGTACGCCCAACCGAAGGCGCGCCAGGGGCTCGACTCGCTCGACAACACAAGTAGCAGCGGCAGCGGCGCGATCCAAACCAGGGGATGTAAGCTGAGCTTTGGGAAACAGGCCACCAGCAGGAAACCACTGAAAGCGCTGGCGAAACACCTCTTGAATTGATTCATTGAGTCATTGATTCATTGAGCCATTGAATGAGTTTGACACGATTTTCGATTTTCGACTTTCGAGTTTCGGCAGTAGTCAGTGGCGAATGAAGGGCTTGAAGCCTTCGTGCTTCAGCTTCGCCAGCGTCTTTTCTGCGCTCTCCCGCGAGGCGAACGGGCCGACCTGAACACGGTACAAGCTGTCTTTGGCGTGTGCGTGTTGGGGCGGTACGAGCAACGCATGATAGCCACGCCCTCTCAAAACTCTCACCACAGATTCGGCATCCTGCTTTGCCCTCATAGCCGTAACCTGAACACTGAATGCGTTTCCGGCCGCCTTGGTCTCCTCAGGAGAGGTTGCAGCGGTATCAGGCGCCGGCTCTGACTTGGCTGACAGTGCAGGAGGCGAGGTCGCCGGCGGTTCGACTCCGGCTGACGTCTCGGGCGTTTTCTGGCTTGATGATGAAGTGGAACCCGCGTTGGGGTTTGCGGGCGACGCAGGGGCCGAGGACGAGGGCGGCGTCCCGCCGTTGGTCCCAATCGGAACGGTCTCAAGAGGAGGATTAACCGCGGGCGGAATGGCGCCCGGGGTTGTGACCCGCTCGGTCGCAGGCGACATGCGCGCCGACCTTTCGTTGTAACCTACCAGGAAACCCAGCGAAAAGAAAACCCCGCAAACGGCAACTCCCGCCAGAAAAACCAGGATCAAGTGCCGGGTTGAAAGACCCTTGCCGTCGCGACGAGAATCCGTGTTCATGACCATGACCAATTAAAAGAAGTTCAAAGTTCAAATGGCAAACTGCAAACGGCAAATGGAGAACCATTTGCACCTTGCCAACTGCCATCTGCTCGGCTCATCCCATCACTCCAGAGAGCCGTTTGGAGACACAAACGATGCAAACATCTGGTTTGTCGTCCCCTTACCAGGCGCGCCTCCCGAAGAAGTGCCCCGGGTCTGCGGGCCATCCTCTCCCCCGAGGGGGAGAGGGCATTTCGTGCGCAAAGCTACTTTGGCGCGGGGCCGGGCGCGGCGCCTGGTGCAGCGGTGCCGGCGGCCTTCCCGAGCAAAGCAGTCAGCAGTTCCACCGGGATTGGGAACACAATCGTGGTGTTCTTCTCGGTCCCGATTTCGGCCAGAGTCTGGAGGTAGCGCAGCGTGATCGTGATGGGCTCCGTGGCCAGAATGTGCGCGGCTTCGGAGAGTTTTTCGGAAGCCTGAAATTCCCCGTCGGCGTTGATGATCTTCGCCCGGCGCTCGCGCTCGGCTTCAGCCTGGCGCGCAATCGCCCGCTGCATATCCTGCGGCAAGTCCACCTGCTTCACTTCCACTTTGGTCACTTTGATACCCCAGGGCTCGGTGTGCTCATCGAGGATGGTCTGGAGGCGCGCGTTCAACTTCTCGCGCTGGGAGAGCAGGTCATCCAGCTCAACCTCGCCCAGCACCGAGCGTAAGGTGGTCTGGGCCAATTGCTCGACCGCGTAGCGGTAGTTCTCGAGCTCCACAACCGCCTTTTGGGCGCTCAGCACACGGAAATAGACCACCGCATTAACTTTCACCGAAACGTTATCTCGAGTAATAATATCCTGTGTGGGGACATCCCAGGCGATAATCCGCAAGGATATACGGATGATCTTGTCGATCGGCCAGAGGATGAAGATCAGGCCCGGCCCTTTATCGGTTTTCAACAGCCTGCCCAAGCGAAACGTAACGGCGCGCTCGTACTCCCGCAAAACGTTCAAACAAGCCGAAATCCATAAGAAGAGAATAACCACAACGACAATCACTGTCGGGCTCATACAAAGCTCCTTTCGGCGCTCTTGATAGCTTTTAACGGCGGCCACAAGGGCCGCCCCTACCCGTTCCAGGAACTTCACCTGCCCCTGTCATTCCGAGCGAAGCGCGGAATGAGAGCATTTCTGCGAACGATGAACACTACCTGGGTTCAGGGGCCGACTCGACTACCAGAGTCAATCCCTCGACTTCCCGAACTCGCACTCGCGCCCCCTTGGCGATGGGCTGCCGGGCGCGCGCGTCCCACAACTCTCCATGGACCAGAACCTTTCCTGATAGCTGGAGATCAGTCTTCGCTACGCCCAGGGCATCGACCATGCCAGCCTCTCCCGTCACCGCCTTGCGCAGCTTTGCCGCGATGGCAAAGCGCAAGAGAACCACGATAATGATGGCCAGTGGCACGGCGACACCGAGCGCGGTAGAGAGGTGAATGCGGGCCTGCGGCCAGGGGGAGTTTACCAGGAGGAGCGCCCCTAACACCAACGCCAGAACCCCCACGCCCGCCAGCACTCCGTGCGACATCACTTTCACTTCCAGGGCCAGCAGCCCAATTCCCGCCAGAATCAGCAGCACGCCCAGGGAATTGATGGGCAGCAAGTTGAAGGCGTACATCGCCAAGACGATGGCGGCCGCGCCAACCACTCCCGGCGCAATCAACCCCGGATGGGTGAATTCAATGTAAAGGCACGCCAGGCCGAGGGCGCCCAAAATAAAGGCAATGTTGGGATCCGCCACCCAGGCAAAGAACTGCTCGAGGCCGGGCATGGCGTACGTCACGACCTCTGCGTCCTTCAAATGCAGGGTCGTGGTGGTGTCGTTGAATCTCTTGATGGTCTGTCCGTCGTATTTGGCAAGAATAGCGGCGGGAGTGCTGAGCACGGCATCAATCAGCTTTCCATCCAGGGCTTCCTTGTCCGAGTAAGAGGAACTCTTGCGCACCGCGTCCTCGGCCAGAGCCGAGTTGCGACCGCGTTTGACCACAAAGGAGCGCATGTAGGCGGCCGCGTCGTTTTCAATCTTGGCCTCCATGGTCTTGCCCACTTCGGCCCCACCCAACACCACAGGGTGGGCCGCGCCCGAGTTGGTCCCAGGAGCCATCACCGCCAGGTCGCCCGCTTCCAGGATGAAGAATCCCGCCGAAGCCGCGCTCGCCCCGCTGGGCGCCACAAAAGTAATGACCGGCACGCTGGAATTAAGAATGGCGGAGACGATGTCGCGCATCGAACTCTCGAGGCCGCCGGGCGTGTTCAACTCCAGAAGGACCGCATCCGCATGCGTGTCGTTGGCGGACTTTATGCCGCGCACCACGTATTCGGCGCTCACGTGGTGGATCATCATGTCCAAGCGGATCTCAACCACACGAGGGCGGCCCAATTCGTTCGCGGCGGGCGAACCACCGCCGGCGGCAGCCAAAAGAGCAGCCAAGGCAACCGTTGGAAAATGAGATCTCACGGAAGTAACCCCTCACCCGGCCCAAGACGGCTGACGAAAGCGCCGTCGTGGGCCACCCTCTCCCCTGGGAGTAGGCAGCGCTTCATCGAGAAAAGGCACATCATAACGTGGCAAGGCCACCGCTACTTCATGCCCGAAACAATGTGCCCGACAACCTCCTGGGCCTCGCGGCTATCCGGGTTGAGCTTCAGGGCCGCCTCTCCCTCCTGATGAGCCTGCTCGCGGCGATTCAGGGAAAGATAAGCCCGCGCCAGACCCAAGTGGCCGGCAAAGCTATCCTGGAGCTTCAGCGCCGCTTGAAATTCCGCCACCGCCTCCTGGGGCTTGTCTTCCGCTTCCAGGATCTCAGCTAGGCTCAGGTGCGCCTCGCTGTCGCCCGGAGCTAGCGAGGCTGCCTCCGCCAGTTCACGTTCCGCTTCGGCCAGGCGTCCCTGGCCAACCAGAGTCTTTCCGCGGGATTTATGGACGGCGGCGTGTTGTTCAGCGGGCATACTGGCCAACCGCTCTTCCAGAGCATTGTGCACAGCCAACGCGAGCAATAGAAACGCTCGTTCGTCAAAGTTCTTCTTGAGGCGCGGCTGGGGAAGGACGTCACGCGAGGGGTGGGCCTCCAACCCCATCTGGTGCTGGTTGAGCCACTCTACCTGAGTGCGTGCTCCCGCCACGTCGCCCTGCTTCTCGAGCACCACGGCCAAAAAGGTATGGGCGTCCGAAT
>Ga0326728_10017938_pt1 | contig 14053 bp, 14 predicted proteins | sample MB3enrmetagenome_FD_207602 | JGI IMG/M metagenome (GOLD analysis project Ga0326728, IMG submission 207602) | Lab enriched peat soil microbial communities from McLean, Ithaca, NY, United States - MB31MN | ecosystem: Environmental > Terrestrial > Soil > Wetlands > Peat | place: USA: New York...
GCATGGACCCACGGCATCTCCTTTGCGGACCGGGCCTGCCTGGCCCTCGCACGGCATGTGCGGCTGGCGGCCATCACCAGCGATGCAGCGTGGAAGAAGCTGGATGTCGGCGTTCGTGTGGTCCTTTTCCGGGAAAGCAAGGGGCGATGAATCGGTTCCAATGAACCGGAGCCGCCGATGACGTTCGACTGGTTGAGGACAATCTGCCCGGATGACGCCCGAGCGGGTGCGAGCGGCGATTCAATGGGTATCCACGGGTGCCTGCAAATTGAGATCGAAAGATGATACTATCCTGTTCTAATCCAGGCGAGGCGAAGGTCGTCTGGATTGAGCGCTAGGAGAGACCATATGACAAAAGGGTTACCGCGAAGAAGTCTGTTCCAACTGGCCGGCGCCGCGGCGTTGCTGCGGAGCCGCATCGCCCTGGCTCAACAAACACCGCCGCCGGGTGGAGCTCCGGCCCCGGGCCGTGGGGGGCGGGGCAGGGGGATGGGGATGATGAACGGCGGGAATCCAGAACCGTTTCCCGAGCTGGAGCGGCGCACCACCGTGGCGCTGACCCAGGGCGAGGACCGGCGCAAGAACGTGTACAACGCGCTGATGGCCGTCGACAAGGACCTCCAGCCGAAGTTGAAGACCAGGAAGTATGTCGTCATCAAGCCGAACTTCGTCAGCACCGTGAACCAACTGGCGGGGAGCCATGCCGATGCCGCGCGCGGCATTCTGGATTACCTCGCGGAGCGCTTCAAAGGGCCGGTGGTAATCGCCGAATCGTCGGCGGGCAACACCCAGCAGGGGTTTGACAACTTCAAGTTCACCGCCTTGCCCGCGGAATATAAGAGCTTGAAGGTGCAGCTTATCGACCTGAACGCGGAGGCCAAGTTCGAACGGATTACGGTGCTGGACAAGGACCTGCATATCGTTCCCATGCGGCTGGCGGCGCGGCTTCTGGATCCGGACGCCTTCGTGATCTCCACCGCGATGTTGAAAACGCACAACACCGCTGTGGCGTCTCTGTCGATCAAGAACATGGTGCTGGGAGCGCCTATACATGAGGCGCCGGGCGAGATGCCGCGGTGGAATGAGAAGCGCAAGTTCCACGTGGGTCTCCGCATGACCCACTACAACATGCTCCTGACCGCCCAGCGGCTGGCGCCCAGTTGGGGCGCTTCGGTGATCGATGGCTACGAGGGGATGGAAGGAAACGGCCCCAGTTCGGGGACGCCGGTAGCCTCCCGGCTGGCTCTGGCGTCGGCGGATTTCGTGGCCACGGACCGCGTGGCCGCCGAGTGCATGGGAATAGATCCGGAGTGGCTCGGCTATGTGAAGTACTGCGGGAATCTCCACCTTGGCCAATTCGATCCGGCCAAGATCGACGTGATCGGCGCGAAGGTGGCGGACGTCAAGAAAGCCTACCGCATGCACGCGGATATCGAGCGCGAGTTAGATTGGCAAGGCCCCATGACGGAGCTACCCTTCAACCTCGGATGGGTGACGCCGGTGGGCGACGAGCGCCGGGCGTAGCTCATAGCTTACGGCAGCGGCTTTTCCCGTTGCAGCAAGTGCAGAATATTGCCGTCGCAGTCGGTGAAGAACACTACCGCGTTCCCGCCCCTCTTCTCCGGCTCTGTCAGGAATGAAACGCCCTGGCCTTTTAACCGCTCGTAGACCGCGTCAAAATCCGTCACCGCGATGGCCAGGTGCCGCAACCCGGCGGCTTTCATGTCCGGCGCAGCCGGCGGTGCGCTGCCGGCCTCGATGATCTCAATCATCGACCCGTCCGAGGCCTTCAGAAACGTCGTCTTGCTGCTGGCCGACTGGTAGTTGATGACGAACTCGAGGTGCTCCACGTACCAGCGAGCCAGCTTGTGCGGGTCGGGCGAGGCGATAGCGGTATGTTCAATGCCTTTGACCATAACCGGATTGTAGCAGCGCAGCCGGCGCCGCCGGGTCGATGCGATAATGCTGTTTCACATGCTCTGGGTGCGCGGCATCGTCTTTACCGTCCTGGTGCCCACCGTGGTGGGGTTCTTCCTCCCTGCGGTGGTCGATTCCCGCGCGCAACTCCGGGGAGGAATTTGGGACGCAGGCTGGTTATTGGTGGCGGCGGGGATGCTGACATATGCCCTGTGCCTGATCCGGTTTCTGGCCGCCGGAGGGACCCCCGCCATCTACTTTGCGCGTCATCTGCGGCTGCTAATCGGAGAGGAGCCGGCGGGCCTGGTGTCGGGCGGTCCGTACCGTTTCTCTCGCAATCCGATGTACGTGGGGGTGCTGTTGGTCATTTTCGGCCAGGCAGCAGTCTTCGCATCGCCTCGCCTGGCGGCATACGGCTGCGTGGTGTTCCTCTTTTTTCATCTGACGGTTGTATTGTTGGAGGAGCCACACCTGCGAGCGACGCGCGGCCGATCATATGAGATCTACTGCGGTTCAGTTCCGCGCTGGCTGGAGCTGCGGAGGCGCGCCGGCCCGCGGCGGTAAGCCGGTAATCGGCCGTCATGCTAAGCTCTGTCCGTATGCACACCCTTTGGATGCAAACGATGGCACTGGCTCTGAGCCTGGCGGCGGTGGGCGCCGCGCAGGACGCCGGCCGCTTGGTCGAGGACCCGGCCGTGAAGGAAGCGCTGAACGCCGTGAAGCGCAACGAGCCCCATTTCATCGAGGAGCAGATTCGCATCTGCGAGATTCCCGCGCCGCCGTTCCACGAAGAGACGCGAGCCAGGGAATTAGAAAAGCTGTTCCAGCAATTGGGCCTTCGGGATGTGCGGATCGACAAGGCCGGGAACGTGATCGGGGTACGGCCGGGCGCGGCCGCGCATCCCAACCTGCTGTTTCAGGCGCACCTCGACACCGTCTTTCCGGAAGGGACGAATGTGAAGGTGACGCGCGAGGGCGGCGTTTTGAAAGGGTCCGGCATCGGAGACGATTGCCGCGGCCTGGCCATGATGCTGGGCGTGATCAAAGCCCTGGATGACGGCAATGTGAGAACGCCGGGGACCATCACCTTCGCCGCCGACACGGGAGAAGAAGGGCTGGGAGATCTGCGCGGCACCAAGAATCTTTTCAACGACAGTCTAAAAGGCCAGATCGACAAATTCATTTCCGTGGACGGGACTGGTCTCAGCATAGAGAATGTCGGCGTGGGCAGCTACCGCTATCGGGCCACCTTCAAGGGGCCGGGCGGGCACAGCTTCGGCGCTTTCGGCATGGCCAACCCGATCCAGGCGATGGGCCGCGCCATCGCCAAGATCGATAACTTCGAGGTGCCGGTGAATCCCAAGACGACGTTCAACGTGGGCCGTGTGGGCGGCGGCACTTCGGTGAATGCCATTCCGTTCGAATGCTGGATGGAGGTGGACATGCGCTCCGCCGACAAGGACGCGCTGGAAACGTTGAACGGGAAGTTCAAAGCTGCCGTCGAGGAAGCCGTACAAGAAGAGAACCGCCGCTGGAATGGCCGCGGACCGGTTACCGTCTCCAACGAGCTGGTGGGAGTGCGCCCGGCCGGAAGCACGCCGGCCGATTCCGCGATCGTCCTGACAGCGCTTGCCGTGACCAAGTTGTTGGGCGGCGAGGGAGACCTTCGGGAAGGATCTTCGGATTCGAATGTGCCAATGAACATGGGTATTCCCGCGGTAACCATCGGCGGAGGAGGCTCGGGAACGGGAGCCCATTCGCTCAACGAAACCTACGACACGAAGGATTCGTGGCTGGGAACCGAGCGCGGGCTGCTGCTGGCGGTTGCGCTCGCCCGTTGAGGGCCGGGACGCTCGCCCTGTTAAAATGTTCGCGTGGCCCCGAAGGAGGAGTACTCGCGGGCGGAGGTGCGCCGCCAGTTCGGGATCTCCGCGCGGCAGCTTCGAAACTGGGAGCGCCAGGGGTTGATCGCCGCCGCCAGGTCCTACTCCTTCTCCGACCTCATCGCTCTCCAGACCCTCATCAAGCTGAGCGAGAACCACATCCGGCCGCGCCAGATCGGCCGCGCGCTCGAGTCGCTGCGCGAAAAACTCGATTGGGTCAAGCAGCCGTTGTCGGAGCTGCGCATCGTCTCCGACGGAAAAAGGATCGCGGTCCATCTCGCGGGCCAGAAAATGGAGGCCATCAGCGGGCAGATCCTTTTCGATTTCGACGCCGCCGGGCTGGGCGGGGTCAAGAGTTTTCCCGACCGCAAGCGCGCAGTCGACCGGACGCGCGAGGCGGAATCCTGGTTCCAGAAGGGACTCGATCTGGAGGAGACCGGCGCTCCCATCGAACAGGCCATCGAAGCCTACCAGAAGGTGCTCGAGTTGAACCCCGAGGCCGCCGGCGCGCTGGTCAACCTGGGCACCATCCATTACCGGCAGCGCCAATTCGCCGAGGCCGAGAAGTACTACAGGCAAGCCATCGTGGCCGACCCCGGCTACCCTTTGGCCCAATTCAACCTCGGCAACCTCTACGACGAGCAGGGGCGCCTTAAAGAAGCTTTTGAATACTACCGCCGGACGCTGGAACTCAACCCCAATTACGCCGACGCCCACTTTAACCTGGCGCTGCTGTCGGAGCGCACCGGCGACCCGCTGAAGGCTGTGCACCACTGGAAGGCATATCTGAAGCTGGACCACTCGGGGCAGTGGGCGGAGATTGCGCGGCGGGAGTTGGAACGGCTGCGGCAGGCCGCCGTGGTTCACTCCCGGTAAGCGCGCGGTTTCCGCTATCCTGAGATTCGGGAGCCACCAATTTGAATCGCATTTTTCTGGCGTTTCGCTGCTTTTTCAACATCCTCTTTCAGGGCGAGCTTTCCGCGGAAGCGCTGGGCGTTCTGAAGCTGGCGCGCCGCGAGCTGGCGGTGGCGAAGCCGGCCGGCCCGTCGAGGACGCCGGCCGACGGTGCGCTGCAGATTTTGACCATCCTCCAGCGGGATTCCCGCCTGGTGGATTTTCTGATGGAGGATATCGCGTCGTATTCCGACGACCAGGTGGGCGCGGCGGTCCGCGAGCTTCACGATCAATGCCGCGACTCCCTGGCGCGCCACCTCACGCTTCAACCGGTGATCGACGGCGTCGAAGGCACGCCCGTCAAAACGCCCTCGGGCGACACCCACATTGTCAAGTTCATCGGCAACGTTCCGGCCACACCGCCCTCGGGCGGCACTTTGCGCCACAAAGGATGGCGCGCGGCGAAGGTGGACCTTCCCGGCCTGGCAGCCAAAGAGGACACCAGCATCGTCGCACCCGCGGAAATCGAGATCGAATAGAGCGCCGCATGAAGATCGGGATCGACCTCGGCACCACCAACTCCGCTCTGGCCTACATCGACGAAGGCCAGGCGGAGGACCGCGACTTCCCGCCGGTGCACATCTTCGAGACGCCGCAACTGGTGGCTGCGGGGCGCGTCGAGCCGCGCCGCACGCTGCCTTCGTTCCTGTTCCTGGAGGATGGGCAGCCAGTCGGCGTGTACGCGCGCGAGCAGGGCGCGCTCATCCCCACGCGCCTGGTGCACTCGGCGAAATCGTGGCTGTCCAACCCGGATGTCGATCGAACCGCCAAAATTCTCCCGTGGGATTCGCAGGAGACTGGGCGCGTGCTCTCGCCGGTGGAGGTTTCGGCGCGCTTCATCGCCAAGTTCCGGGAGGAGTGGGACCGCGCCAAAGGCGCGCCGCTGGCCGGGCAGGACATCGTGCTCACCGTCCCCGCGTCGTTCGACGAAGAGGCGCGCGAACTCACGGTGATGGCCGCTCGCGAAGCGGGGCTCGAGCGCTTGACGCTGCTCGAGGAGCCGGCCGCGGCGTTTTATTCGTGGATCGCCAACAACCTGGCGCAGTCGCGCAAGAAACTGTTCGACGGGCAGACGGTGCTGGTGTGCGACGTGGGCGGAGGCACCAGCGATTTCAGCCTCATCCGTGTGGCGCGCGACGGCGACCGGGTGGACTTCACGCGCACCGCGGTGGGCCAGCACCTGCTGCTGGGCGGCGACAATCTGGACCTGACGCTGGCCTGGCTGGTGGAGACCAAACTGGGCGTGCCGCTTTCGATTCGCCAGCGCAGCGGGCTGCGCCGGCAGTGCACGGCCGCCAAGGAAAGGCTGCTCGGCGATGCCAGTGTGCAGGGCGTGGAAATCACCGTGCTCGGCTCCGGCTCGGCGCTTATCGGCAAATCGCTCAAGACCGAAATCCTGCGCGAGGAGGCGCTGGAACTGGCGCTCGAAGGCTTCCTTCCCTTCACCCAGCGGGGCGAAGCGCCCAAGGAAGAAAAACGCAGCCTGTTCCGCGAACTCGGCCTGCCGTACGTCTCCGACCCCGCCATTACGCGCCACCTCAACGCCTTTCTGGAGCCCACCGGCCAGGTTCCCGACGCCATTCTCTTCAACGGCGGTTTCTTCATTCCGGAGATTTTGCAGGCGCGCGCCGCCGACGTGGTGGGTCAGTGGTACGGCCGCCGCCCCGAGATTCTGGAGAACAGCGAGCTGGATCTCGCCGTGGCGCGCGGCGCGGCCTACTACTCTTACGTGCGCTCGACGGGCAGAGGCGTGCTGGTGCGGGGCGGCTTGCCGCGCACCTACTACATCGCGCTGGGCGAGCCTCGGGATGGCAAGTTCCCGGCCGTGTGCCTGGTGCCGCGCGGCGCCGAAGAAGGGGAGTCCATCGAGATTGACAACGATGCGTTGCAGCTTGTCGCCAACCGGCCCGTCTCGTTTCGGCTCTACAGTTCTCTCACGCGCGCGGACGACAGGTTGGGCGACGTGCTCGAATTCCGCACTGGCGACGCCGGCCTGCATGTGCACGCCCCGCTCAACGCCGTGATCCGCTTCGGCAACCGGGCCGAGGAGCGGCTGATCCCGGTGAAGCTGGGAGCGAGGCTGACGGAAATCGGCACACTCGAAACGTGGTGCGAATCGAAAATCGGCGACAACCGCTGGCGGCTCCAGTTCGAGCTGCGCAAGAAGGCCGCGGAGAAGCCCGGCGAACGGAAAGCCGCGGCGGTAGTCGGCGAGCAGGCTCTGAGAGCTTCCCTCGACCTGATCGCGGCGGTGTTCTCAGCCACCGCGAAATCGCCCATGGCGCCGGAGGAAGTCCCCGCCAGGCTCGAGCAGACCATGGGGCTGGGAAAGAACAGTTGGCCGCTCTCCGCCATCCGCCAGATGGCGGACGCGTTTCTGGCGGCAGCCGATGGCCGCAAGAAAAGTCCGGCTTACGAGATCCGCTGGCTCAACCTCTGCGGCTTCTGCCTGCGCCCCGGCTTTGGCTATCCCGGCGACGATTTCCGCCTGGAGCAGGCGCGCCACATCTACGCCGCCGGCCTCACCCATGGCAACCAGGTGCAATGCGAAGTGGAGTGGTGGATCTTCTGGGGACGCCTGGCCGGCGGTCTCAACCGCAACCAGCAGACCGATGTCTACCAGCGCCTCTCCGGCTTCCTGCTGCCGCGCGGAGCCAAGAAGCCGCCGCGCATCAATGCGGCCCTGTTGCGCGAAATGTGGCGTACCGCCTCCAGCCTGGAACTGTTGCCCGTGGGCGCCAAGACCGAGCTGGGCGAGACGCTCCTCAAGCGCGTCAAGGCCGGCGATTTCAAGGAGAGCGAGCTATGGTGCCTTTCCCGCCTGGGCGCCCGCAAACTTTTCTATGGCCCGACGAACCTGGTGATCCCGCCCGCCGCGGTGACACGATGGGTGGAAGCGCTGCTCAACATTCCCCAAGCCGGCGACGCTTTGGCAGCCATGGCCCGCCGCACCGACGATCCCATGCGGGACCTGCCCTTAGCCACGCGCGAGGGAGTCAAGCGCAAGCTCGGGACCTTGCCCCACGCCGCCAGGCTGGCGGCCGTTGTGGAAGGGGAAGAGGACGACAGCGCGCTGGGAAGGATCTTTGGAGAGGAACTGCCGTCGGGGTTGGTGCTGGAGGGGGGTGGGGCGGGTCGCTGACGCATCGAATCCTCTGCCGATTGGCGCGTCGGATTCGTCGAACAGATCCCTCGAAGTCGGCAGGTAAGCTCTCTTGGCATTCGCGCCGATGGGAAGGGGATTAAATCGACTGGAATCCGGCGCTCCCACCGCAACCGTCAAGTTTCCGGTCTGGGCGCTTTTCCGTCAACTTGACCCGAATCGGCCAACCGCCGTTGCTAAGCCGATCTGTCGTTCCCCTAATCCGTTCGGCCTGATGAGGACGCACTGAAAACTTGCGCAGTGGCGTCGCTAAGATCACCGGACGACCAACAGGGAGCCGCTGGAGTCCGCAGGAGGCGCCCGGCTGAAATGGGGTACATCGTGAGAGACTGAGTCATGACGCCAGAAAGCGGGATCGGCTATACCGACAAGCTTGTTGCGTTCCTGGACATCTTGGGCTTCAGAACGCTGGTCCTGCAAAACCACAACCGGGCGGAAGCTGTGATTCGCAAGCTGGACAGCGCTATCAAGCACACGCTACAGTGCCTAACGCTCGAGGGCGGACCGGACTGGTTCTCTGTGAAGCTGTTTTCGGATTGCTTCTGCATTTCCTGCGGATACGGAGATCTCACCCTGCTGCTCACGGAGATGTCCTATCTCCAGTGGAGTCTCTCAAGTGGCGGCATATTCATCCGCGGTGGTCTCAGCTCCGGCCGCCATTATGAAAACGAGCGGATCATATTCAGCGAGGGCCTCATCCGGGCATATGAACTGCAGCAGTCCGATCCTTATCCCAGGATCCTGATCGATCCGGTTCTCGTTGAACGAATACGATGCGAACCGTCCGATTCCTACAGGGATCAACTCTTGGGCTTTGTTTTGCGGGGACAGGACGGCGTGTATTTCCTGGACTATTTGCATTGCCCCCTGTATGAAGAGAGCGGCGTGCTGGATGAATCGCTGGAGGGTCACAAGGATGCAATCACAGAGCAGGTCGCTCTGAATCGCTCCCGCCCGGACGTCATCGCCAAGTATCGGTGGCTGGCCGAATATCACAATTTCAAGTTCTCCGAGTATTACAACGAGGAGGACTGGGTCGAAGGCTACTTTGAGACACTTCGCGACCGAATCCTGATTCCATCCGCGACATTTCCGTCGTTTGAGAGAGTAGCCGAGAGAGGACAGCCATAACCGTCCTCCGTCAACCCTCAATTGCGCGGACCCGGACCGACCGCCTGGGCTCTGTGCTTCGCGGGTCCATTTCGGTCCATTTCAGGGACAGGCTACGAAACCCCGAAACTCGGCGGACGTCAGATTCCCGAGTTTCGTGGCCAGTCACCGAATCTCCAGGTCGTTCCAGGGTCGTGCGTCCTCGGCACGGGACCCAATAGTGCGAGCGCCGATTTGGCTGCATTCTCAACCGCCAGTTGACAGTGCTCGACGCAGGCGCGCCATTGCCGGGCTGCCAGGTTCTGGCGCGTTTCCGTGAGAAAACCTTGCGCCACGTTCAGCCGGTATTGAGCCGGCGGGTTGGCTTGCACCGTCACGCACTCCAGGAAAGCGACCAGGAAGCAGCGGGCTTCTTCTCCCACCGCCAATCGAAGCCTTCCGGTACCGGTTCCCGGCGAAGACCGAGGCGCTCGATACCGCGCCGCAGCGCGCCGAGCCGCGTCACCGCAAATCCGCGGGGGTCATAGAGGATTTGGCCGTCCAGGGCGACATCGAGGTACAGGGACGAGACGGCGCCATGGAATTGCTCTGGCGTCTTTGCCAACATCGATACGCGGCCGCGCCACTCCAGCGGGATGAGCTGCTTCAAGTACAGGTTCCGGTCGAATGTCTTCGCCGGCAGGCCTTCGGCAATCACCAGAAGGTCCCAATCGCTGGTCTCGGACCCTTCGCCGCGTGCGCGCGAACCAAACAGCACCACTGCCACAAGTCTGCCGGAGAGGCCGTTCTTAAGCGCCCCGACGACGTGCCTTGCGAGTTCTTCCGCGTGAGTGCCGGTCTCCACCATCAGGGTCTCCCTGCAATCGCCCTCCTCCAGTTTGCCACACGTCCGTCCCTGCCAGAGAGTTGCCGCTGCGCTGGACGCTGGATTACGGGCCTGATAGAATCCTTCTATATGCAAGGTAATCCGAAAGTTATCGCATTATTGAACGAGGCGCTCAAAGAAGAGCTGGCCGCCATCAACCAGTATTTTCTCCATTCCGAGATGTGCGAGAACTGGCACTATGACCGGCTGGGCGAGCATGCCAAGAAGACGTCCATCGAGGAAATGAAGCACGCCGAGGCGTTGATCGAGCGTATTCTCTTCCTGGACGCCACCCCCGACATGACGGAACCAATGCAGCTTACCATCGGACAGAACGTGCAGGCCCAGATGGAGAGCGATCTGAAGCTCGAGATCGGCGCGGTGGGCATGTACAATCGCGCCATACGGGTGTCCGGGGAAGAGGGTGACAACGGTTCCCGCGAGTTGTTCGAGCGTCTCCTGAAGATCGAGGATACCCACGTGGATTGGCTGGAAGCGCAGCTCCATCAGATCCAGGAGATCGGGTACGAGCGTTTCCTCAGCCAGCAGGTCAGGGACGGCAAGTAACCGGTTCCCCGGTGCCCGAGCTTCCCGAAGTCGAGACCGTGGCGCGCTCCCTTGCGCCGCTGGTGGGGCGCCGTATCGTCGCCGCCGAATTCCGCTGCGGGCGGGTGTTGCGCGGCGCCGATCCGCAGGGTCTGGCGGCGCGCATCCAGGGGCGCGGAGTGGCGGGCGTCCGGCGCTATGGGAAGTTCATCCTGCTGTCGCTCGAGGGCGGCGGATACCTGGTCATTCATCTGGGCATGACGGGCCGCCTCCTGCTCGGTGGCCCGGCGGGGAAGCACACGCACGCCGTCCTGACGCTCGACCGCGGCGTCCTGCTGTATGACGACAGCCGCCAGTTCGGCTGCATCCAATTCAGCGAGGAGTTTCCCGAGCGGGTGGCGAAACTCGGACCCGACCCGCTGGAGGTCCCGTTCGAGGATTTCGCCGCCGCCCTGAAGCGCCGCAAGACGCGCATCAAGGCGCTGCTGTTGAACCAGGGCTTCCTCCGCGGATTGGGCAACATTTACGCGGACGAAGCCCTCTTCCGCGCCGGAATTCACCCGCTGGGGGTGGCTCGGCGCCTGCCAAGAGACCGGGCGCGGCGGCTCCATGAGGCTATTATTGCGGTGTTGACGGAGGCCATCGCCGCGGGCGGCTCTTCCATCTCGGATTACGTGGATGCCGAGGGCCGTAGAGGTTTCTTCCAGTTCAGCCACCGCGTTTACCAACGCACGGGAGAACCCTGCCTGGTCTGCGGCATCCCCATCCGCCGGGTGCTGGTGGCGCAAAGATCCTCGCATTTCTGCCCCCAATGCCAGAAACGTTGAGTGCAATACTTCTGAAACTTGGCGTGCGCCCGACGCGTCGTATGTGTTGAAATGAAGAGTGACCGCATTCCGCAAAGTAGAGGAGATTTTTGACGTGAGACGCATTTCCCGCTACCTTCCCCTGCTGTTCGTGCTGTTCTGTGGCATTCAATTTGCCAGCGCCCAGAGCGCCTTCGATTTGAACTTGGGATTCGGCGCGATCCAGGATTCAGCCAGCTCCACCCAAGTCGATCAAGAGTTGAATCCTTGTACGACAGGCGATCTTTATCCGCCTTGCGTGTCGACCCCCGCGCTCAGCGGCTTCATGATGGGCTTCGGCGGCGACCTGATGCTCTGGAAGAAGCTCGGCGGCCAGTTCGGTCTTGGCGCCGAGGTGGCTTTCCAGCCCGCCAAAGAGACCTACGTGAACCTGAACGCGTCGGCTGCGGCCGCTGGGTATAACAGCTTAGCCGTGACGTCCCGCATGACGCTGTTTGATTTCAACGGGATTTACGAGCCGGTCAACAACAAGAAAGCCACCGTCAAGCTGGAAGGCGGTATCGGCGACGCGAATCTCAAGTTCTATGAGAGCGCCTCCTCCAGTTCGGTGCTGGGCAGCCAGAGCTCATCGCAGTATTTCGGAAGCGCCAACCACTTCCAGGTGCACGGCGGCGTGGGCGTGCAGATCTATCTCAACGGCAACTTCTTCATTCGCCCGGAGTTCGATGTCCACTACGTTCGCAACCTGACGCAGTTTGGACGCAGCATCGTGACGGCCGAGATGGTGTGGGTGGGATATAGCTGGGGCGACCGTTAGAGGGCTGGCCGTGCGAGTTCAGGAACGGACTCAAACAGGCGCCGGCAATGTCCTGACGCCTGTTTGACCAGCGCCGGATCGAGCAGCTTCAGCAGGTAAGGCGCGTGTTTCGTCTTGTGGTATCGGCCTTTGCTCGTGTCCTTGGTCGCCGTTTTCAGAGCTTTGAGCACATCGCTCTTGGGGATCTCTTCTACCTTCGGATTCCCCCCGACGGCATTCTCGCGAAAGTCCTTGCCGTAGTATTTCCGCAGCGCCTCGGCGTCGGCCAGAAACCAGGCCTCCATGCACTGCACCATCCAGAAAACATGGTTCTTCGACCAGTCATCGATTCCTTTCGGCTGACAAATGGTTTCGAACAGCTTGCCGTCATCTGGCCCCTCGCTGTCGATCAGCAGGATGTTGAGCGCTCCGGGGTGGGCATCGAGCGCCAACCGAAAAGCTCGGAGTGGATTCCCGTCGCCCGCAATGAGCCTCGGCGCCCGCCCGAGTGCTGCGGTGAGTTCCTTGAAGAACTCCGAGAATCCCTCTCGCAGGGTTGGATCTCCTTCGAAGTAAATCCGAACCTCGCTCACCATCGATTTCCGCCGATTTCACCCATCCGCCACAGTTCGCCGAGGCGATAGCTCTCCAGCCATTCGCCCAGTTCGCTGGATTGCAGGCGCTTGAACTGGGTGCCTCCATCCGGCCCGCGCTCACAGACCACCACCACTTCGGGTTCGTCGGAGAAAGCGCCGACCAGCGCATCGGAGTGAGTGGTCACGATCACTTGGCACTTTTCGGACGCTTCTCGCAAGGCATCGGCGACCACCGTGAGCGCATCGGGGTGCAGCCCCAATTCCGGCTCTTCGATGCAGATCAACGGCGGCGGCTCGGGATGCAGCAGTACGGCCAAGAGGCAAAGGAACTTCAGCGTGCCATCGGAAAGCCGCCAGGCCGAAATCGGATTCGGGATGCCACTCTCCTTCACATACGTCTGTGCCAATTCCGCTTCCAGCCTAACCCGAACGTCTTCCGCACCATCCCAGAATCTTTGCAGGTACGCTGTCAGCCGGTCCAGCTTCCCCCAACGGAAGCTCAGATTCTGCAAGATCAATGCCAGATTCCCTCCACCATCCAGGAGGAAATCCTTTTGCGAGCCGACGGAAGCACCCTTTCGCGCTTGAGATGCGGGACTTGTATCGAAACTGTGGAAGATCCGGATCGCCCCGAACGCTTCACCCAGCCGGGTCGTCGGACCCGGGTCTGTCGGATCCCGATAGGCCGCCAGCAGGGATTGGGATTCCAGTATGTCCGACTCGCTAACCGGCTGATCGGGAGCCTTTTGGATTTTCACATGGGTGGGACTCCGCTGGAAGAACACCCGGCCACCGACAGACCGGAGCAACTCAGCGACCATGGATAGACTCCCACCGCGATCACCAAACTCCAAGAAGTATTGCAGAGGCTCCTCGACCTTCGGGAGCTCGACCTGAGCCGCTATTCTCGCAGTAAGCCCGCCGGGCTGCCGCTGGGAGATCCACTGCCGCACGCCGCCGCCCCACATCATTTCGCCTAGCAAGTTGCTTGGCGCCACATTCAACAAACGGATGGCGGAAACCAGATTGGACTTGCCAGACGCATTCGCCCCGATAAGCACGTTCAGCGGCCGCAGTTCCAGCGTCGTCTCGTTGAACGACAGCAGATTCGTCAGGGTGATGGAGTGAAGCAGCATTGCCACTGACCATTGTAATGACGGACGCGCCCGCGCGCTATTTCTGCACAGCCGGCGTTTCCGCCGCCAGGTCCTCGACCGGCGCCGGCGGATTGTAATACAGAATGCGTTGGCAGCACTCGCATGCCAGGACCTGGTCGCCCTTCTTGACGTCCTGGTAGAACTGAAGGCGCATGGCCAGGTTGCAGCCGGTGCAGCGGCCATCCACCGCCTCTACCACGCCGATGCCCTTGCGCGCCTTGCGGGCCCGCTCGTATCGCTGGTAAGTGGCGGGCACAATG
>Ga0326728_10017939_pt1 | contig 14052 bp, 9 predicted proteins | sample MB3enrmetagenome_FD_207602 | JGI IMG/M metagenome (GOLD analysis project Ga0326728, IMG submission 207602) | Lab enriched peat soil microbial communities from McLean, Ithaca, NY, United States - MB31MN | ecosystem: Environmental > Terrestrial > Soil > Wetlands > Peat | place: USA: New York...
GCACCTTTCACGAGCTTCACTTCCCGGATTTCCAGGGAGCCGCTCTTCGGTTCATAAAAGGGTTTGCCTTTTCTCATCCCCACAGTGCCGTAGCCGCTGGCGGTGGAAAAGAAACAGCGGAAGTCGCCTTTGATGCCGGGTTCGAGGTAAAGCACCTTCTCTACCGCGTCATACCGCGCGCCGCTGAGTCCAAACAACAGAGCATAGGAGGACATGGCGCGCGCGTACCAATGGCCGCATTCGTATTCGTTGAAGGGGTTGCGCGTCCGTCCGTCGTAACGATCGCGGCAGGTGCGCACGATCTCAAGCCCTTCCTTCACCATGCCCATCCGCATCAGGTGTGAGGCGACCTGATATTCGATGCCAGTCCAGACCTCATTCGAATACACAAAAGGCAAAGAGAGTTCGCCGCCTTTCGGCCAGGTGCAAAGCAGCAATCCACCTTCGGCCCCGCAGGCGTAGGCGGGCCGCTGGGGGTTGGCGAAGCCGGAGAGATCGCGCTTCAAATTGTATTTGTGAACGGAGTAGAGGTGGCTGCGAACTTTAGCGGGGTCAAGCACCTGGCCGACTCCGCAGACCAACGCCAGCCAGGAACCCAGCACACCATCCGACAGACACCCGGCGCCGTATTGATACTTCGGACCTTCCTTTTCAAAGATAGCCACCGCTTCGGGTGAGTAACTGCCGACCAGGCTCTTGTTCTCGAGAGGATTTTGCGCGCGCAGGTTTTTCCATTCGATATGCTGAACAAAATATTCACCGTCGAAAAGTTCGGACTCGGCTTTGCGGGTTCCTTTGGCCAGCAACTCTGCATAGAGCGGGACCTGATCATTCAGCGCTTTGCCCATCAGCACCGCCGCCTGCAGCGCGCCAAGGTAGAAACTGGTGCACATGCCGTCCGGTCCCCAGAATTCGATGTCGTAGGTGTTGTGATGCGGTTCCTCGACCAGCCCCTTGCGCTCCGGGTCCCAGGTTTCGATGCAATAATCCAGGCTGCGTTTGACCTTCGGCCAGAGCGCGCGCAGCCACTCGGTGTCTCCGCTGATGCGCCATTCGCGGAAGACTTTCATGATCCCGCCAAGCTGGCCGTCGGCGGCGGCATGAAAATCGTGCGCGACCGGGCGTATGGGCAGGGAACTGCGAAAGGTCTGATGGCCGGCCTCGTTTTGAGACGGGCCGAATTCGGTTTCACGCAAGGTGCGTTCCAGGCTGGGAAACAGGTGTGGAATCGCCTGGGCATAATTCCAAACGTGCGTGCAGGAACCGTGGCAACACCCGGAGTTGTCGCCGCACCCTTCCCACGACCAGAGCCGGCCGTCGGCCTGGCGCAGAACGGTCGGCGACTTGAGGATGGTGAGATTGGCGGCCACCGCTTCGAGAACTTCGGGCGGAAGCGTGGAATCGTAGAAGCAGTCGCTGAACCGCGCGGCTTTCTCGCGCAGTTCGGCGTAATGGTCGCGCCAGTAAAAGGTCACACCGTTGATTTCGGTAAACCGCGCCGCGTACCACGGGCGAAAGTTTTCCGACCCACCCTCTCCCATCGGTTTCCCTCTCCCATCGGATGGGAGAGGGTCAAGGGTGAGGGTCGTGGGAGAGGGAGAGAGGGTCGGGGTGAGGGTTGCGGCGTCTTTCCCGATACGCAAATTCGTCCGGCCCACAAACCAGGCCAGGCGCAAGGCAATTGTCTTCGAGGCGCCGGGCGCGAGTTGAAATGGAACGAACAGGGTCGCGCCGGGGCTCGGCTCTCCCTCCGTGAGCGGCGGACGTTCGTAGGAGGCTCCTTCCGCAATGTCCTTCCAGGCCATCGTCAATCCATCCCACCAGCCGCCCCTGAACCAGGCGTGGTTCACTTTCACTTCGGGGTCGGAAACGGTCGCCGAAAAAGCGCCCTCCTCCCACGGTTTATCTTTCGGCCCGCCGCCCCACAAAATGAAGCCGCCAGACACCGGCCGCACAGCTTGCTCGTGCTCTTCGACGGCCATGAAATTCTTCGCGTTAAAGGAAAACACGGCTTCGAGCGGATCTTTGCCCTGGTTCACAAACCGATATTCCAACGCCGCAACAGGCAGGCTCGAATTGTCCGCGTCGCCGGGTTCGAAGGGGCTCCATCCCGTGAGTTCAACAGTCAGGGGAAGCCCTTCATCGGCGAGGGTAACGGTGCCGAAAGGAAAGCGGGTCTTGAACGTGGCGCGGGCGCAACGCGGCAGGCCGTAGGTTGTTCCGGCGGCTCCGTTGCCGGCGCCCGGCGCGCCAAAGAGTTTCCAGGCCGGCACCGGCCCTTCGAGCACGCGCGCGACGGGCTGCCTGCCCTTGATCGAAATGGCGGCAAAGATGCAGGGTTCGTTGAACACCTCCGGGTGGTTGCGCAGCGAGACGTGAGAAAGAGCACCGGTGCCTTCAAGACAGAGCATGCCCGCTCCAATCCCGCCGAGGGGGAACGCGACACGGTTCAAACAATCGCCCCAATACCCGGAGTTATACGGCCGACGGGCGCCCGGTTTTTGCGCGCGTGTAGTTTTTCGGGCCGAAGCGCGTTCTTCAGCGCCTCGGGCCAATGCGCCGCGCGGCGCCGCGGTGAATCCGCCGACGGCGCCGACCGTGGCGGCGGACAACTTAAGAAACTTCCGCCGCGGCATGGGTGACTGTTTATTGGACTCAAAAGGCATAGGTTACCCGGCAATGGAGAGCGTAAACGATGGCACCTCGCCTTTGTCAATCCTGCTGATTTTCGGGTAGTGGTACAGTTTGGTGGGGCGAGATTCCCGGCAAGCCGCTGGTCGGAAGGATCTTTCGCTTTCCGGCTCGCGAGGACGCTCGCCCCACCCTTCGGCTAAACTGTGCCACTGCCGATTTCTGCAGCGCCCGCGGAGCCGGGCCGGCAACTCCCGGTCATGGTGTCCATGTGTGCCCGTGCCGACGCTCGAGGCAGAATGCGGCTTGCCGATTCCGTGTTTCCGATCTTCCGCTCTTCCGCGATTAACTCCGGACCGCAGGATCACGGAAACGCGGAGGAGCGGAAGCGCAGAACGAAATAGATGCTTTCGCTCAGCAAGCAGCCGGCCGGTTGTTAACGTGGTGGAGTTGCGGTCACGCGCGCCATCAATAGAGCCGGTGCCGGAACAGGTAGCCGGCCAGGGCGAGATTCACCACGCCGATGAGCGCCATGGGCCAGAATTGACCGAGGAGCAGATGGAAAGGCGTGCCCTGGAGGAACACCCCGCGCAGGATGATCAGGCAGTAGCGCATGGGGTTGAGGTAGGTGATTTGTTGCACCCAGTGCGGCATGTTGGCGATGGGCGTTGCAAAACCGGACAGAATGATGGATGGCACCAGGAACAGGAACGCGCCGAGCAGCCCCTGCTGCTGCGTCACGGCCAGCGACGAGATCATCAGCCCCATCCCGATGGTGGAGAGCAGAAAACAGAACATTCCGGTGTAGAGTGTCAGCGGGCTGCCGCGCAACGGCACCTGAAACCAGAACGTCGCGATCAGGATGATCAGCGTGGCTTCGAAAATCCCGATGATGAATCCCGGCAGCGCCTTGCCGACCAGAATTTCCACCGGGCGAAACGGCGTCACCAGCAGTTGATCAAACGTGCCCTGCTCGCGCTCGCGCGCGACGGAAAGCGCCGTTACCAGCGTGGTGACCACCAGCGTCAGCACCCCCACAATGCCGGGCACGATGAACCAGCGGCTCAGCAGGTTCGGGTTGAACCAGGCCCGCGTCTCGAGCCGCGCCACCGCCGTGGCTCCACCGGTCTGCTGCAACCAGTGGGCGTTGAACGCCGCGACGATGGTGTTGACGTAGTTCAGCAGGATCGCCGCGGTGTTGGAGTTGCGTCCGTCCACGATCGCCTGGACGGGTCCGGCGCGTCCGTGAAGCAACTCGCGGCTGAACGTGGGTCCGATGTGCAACACCATCAGCACGCGCTTTCGGTCAACCTGCGGAGCGATCTGTTCCTCATGGGTCAACACCGCCACCTGGCGGAAGTTGGGCGAGCCGGCAAACCGCGACACGAGTTCGCGCGCCGCCGCGCCGCCGTCCTCGTTGTATACCGCAAACGGGATGCCGTTCAGATCGAAGGTGGCCGCATAGCCGAACACCAGCAGTTGAAGGATCGGCGGGATGAAGACCACCGTCCGGCTCCGCTTGTCCTTCAACAAGGCCAGGAACTCTTTGATCATGAGTGCTTGGATGCGCCTGAACATGTCGTTTCCTATTCGAGCCGTTTCATCAACTTGCGCCGGCTCACGCCGAGGAAGAATGCGGCCATCAAGGCCAGCGCGAGCGCGTTAGGCAACACCACCGACCAGACGTTGCCGGCCAGAAAAACCGTCTGCAGAATCGCCACGAAATACCGCGCCGCCAGAATCCGGGTGATCGCCTGAACGACCGCCGGCATGCTGCCGATGTCGAAGATGAATCCCGACAGGATGAATGCGGGCAGGAAGGTGGTGAGGATGGCGACCTGGCCGGCCACGAATTGATTCTTCGTCACCGTGGAGATCAGCAGGCCCATGCCGAGCGCCGCAAGCAGGAACAGCGATGCGGCCGCGAACAACAGCCACAACGAACCGCACAGCGGCACGCCGAACAGCCCGATTCCCATCGCGACCGACAACCCCATGCCACCCATGCCCAGCACGAAATAGGGAACCAGCTTGCCCACCAGCACCTCGCGCATCGTCACCGGCGTCACCAGCAGCGCCTCCATCGTGCCGCGTTCCCATTCGCGCGCCATCACCAGCGCCGTCAACAGCGCGCCGATCAGCGTCATGATGATCGCGATCAGGCCCGGAACCAGAAAGTTGCGGCTGCGCAGTTCGCTGTTGAACCAAACCCGCTGCTCGAGCCGGATCGGCACCGCCAGCGTTTCGCCGCCCGCCTGCGCGTGACTCTGGAGCCATGTCCGCCAGACACCCTGCACGTGACCGAAGATAAGCTGCCCGGTGTTGGCATCCACTCCGTTGACGATCACCTGGATGGGCGCGCCGTCGGGCTGGCGCAACTGCCGGGCGAAGTCCGATCGCAAATGCACTATGGCTGACACCCGGCGGTCCATCAAGGCCTGCTCCGCCTCGCGCAGATCGCGCATCAGCACGGGCTGGAAGTAGCGCGACTGCTCGAATCCACCGGCGAAACTCAGGGCATCCGCGCCGGGCTGTTCGATGACCAGCGCGACGGGCACGTGCTCCGCGTCGAGCGACACTCCGTAACCGAAAACAAGCAACAGCACGATCGGCAGGAGGAAAGCAATGGCGATGCTGCTCGGGTCGCGCAGGATTTGATAAAACTCTTTTCGAATCAACCCGCGCAGCCGCATTGTTCCCCCGCCGCGCGGTGGCGCGGCTGCCGTCGCATTCTTATCTCCCAGCAATGGCATCAATCTTCGTGGTTCCATCGAGGGTTTTGCGATGACACCTCTTGCGCCGGTTGCCCTCTATTCTCGATCAGCGCGACAAACGCATCCTCCAGCGTTGGCTCGGGGTGTTCGGTTGAACGCTGGCGCCGTTTGATTTCCTCCGGCGTGTCCAGCGCGAGAATTTCGCCGTCGGCCATGATCGCCAGCCGGTCGCAATACTCCGCTTCCTCCATAAAATGCGTGGTGACCAGGATGGTGACGTTTTGCTCCGCCAGCGAGTTGATGCGGCTCCAGAACTCGCGCCGGGCCAGCGGGTCCACGCCCGAAGTCGGCTCGTCCAGGAAAAGAATCTCCGGCTCGTGCATCAGCGCGCAAGCCATGGCCAGACGCTGCTTGTGGCCCAGCGGCAAGTCGAGGCTGCGAGCGTCAGCCAGCGGCGCGAGTTCAAATTGTTCCAGTGCCCAACCCTTCCGCTCCCGCTGGCGTCGGCCCGACAATCCGTAGGCGCTGCTGAAAAAACGGAGGTTTTCGTCGACGGTGAGATTGCCATAGAGCGAGAACTTCTGGGACATGTAACCGACCCGCGATCGCGCCGTCGCCGCGGCGCGCCGCAGGTCCACACCCGCCACGCGCAAGCTGCCTTCGGTGGCCGGCAGCAGGCCGCACAACATCCGGAAAGTGGTGGACTTGCCGGCGCCGTTGGCGCCCAGCAGGCCGAACACCTCCCCCCGGTCCACGTGAAAGCTCACGCCGTTAACCGCGTAGAAATCGCCAAAGCGCCGTTTCACCCTGCTGACCTCGATGACGTGGTCGCGGCCGTTTCTGGCCCGGCCCGGTTCCGGCCCGGTTTGCGCCTGAGATCGCGTCGTCCCGGTTCCGGCGCGGCGCTCTTTCAGCATCGCCAAAAAACTGTCTTCCAGGCGCGGCGGCACCGGCTGGATCGAAACCCCGGGGATAGCCGGCAACAGTCTGGCCGGCGCCGGAGGCTCTTCGCTGTCCATGACCAATCGCACCTGTTCGCCTTGAATGAGCGCATCTACGACCGACGGTATGGCGGCAAGATGGGCTTGCACCACACGCTTGCGTTGGCCCGGGGCGGTCAGCATGTAGGTCCGGCCCTTCGATCGGTCCCGAAACTGTCGCGGCGGGGCGTGGCCCAACACTTCACCTTCGTGCATCAAGATGACTTCTTCGCAGCGTTCGGCTTCATCCAGATACGCGGTGCTGAGCAGCACGGTCATGCCTTCCTGTCGCACGAGCCGATAGACGATCTGCCACAGTTCGCGGCGCGACACGGGGTCAACGCCGACGGTCGGCTCGTCCAGCAACAGCAGTTGAGGCGGGCGCACCAGGGTGCAGGCCAGGCCCAGTTTCTGTTTCATTCCACCCGACAACCGGCCGGCCAGCCGCGTGGTGAAACGGGCCAATCCGGTCATCCGCATCAGTTCGTCGAACCGCGCGGCCCGGGCTTCGTGGGGCACTCCCTGCAAGTCGGCGTACAAATCGAGGTTTTCCTGCGCCGAAAGGTCCTCGTAGAGCCCGAAACGCTGCGGCATATAGCCGACTCTGGCTTGCACCGCCAGCGACTCGCGCGTGGCGTCGAAACCCAACGCCATGACTTGGCCTTGGTCGGGCGCCAGCAAACCGACGGCCAGCCGCATCAAAGTTGTCTTGCCGGCGCCGTCGGGGCCGATCAATCCCGTTACCTGGCCGCGCCGCAGGTTAAAGCTGACCCCGCGCAGCGCCGGAATCACGCGTTTGCCGGCGACAAATTGCTTGTGCACACCGCGCAACTCCAGCACACCATCATGGGGATCAGTCGTCACTATTGGCACCTTCGGCTCATTTCGCCGGTTTCATCGCCGGTCGCTCCGATTCATCACGTGATGAATCACTCCCTCGCATTCGACTCGCAGCTTGCGCGGCATGCGCCGAACATTGCTTCAAATGCTTCCTGAGTGTCAATAGTGAGGACTGAACGGGAGCCAGCCGATTCGCTTGGAGTGAAATACGAACGTCATCGCCGGCTGGCTCCCGTCGTTGATCTTTACATTCGTCGCAATGCGAGCGCAGCGACCGCAGCCGAAGTTCCGTAGGAACGACAAGAACATAGCCCCGGTCAGAATCGGGACGAACAAGCCGGATCGAGCTAACCGCCGCCAACCCCTCAGTTTTCGAGCGAAGTTCGGCAAACGCTCTGGAACGATTTCAGATCGTTCACTCGCGGCCCAGCTCACTTTGCGCGGCCGGCTGGGCTGCGGTGTCCGCGCCCGCAGTTTGTGACTGGTGGAGCGGGATCGTTACCACGGTGGGCATCCCGAGGCGCAACTCGCCTTGCGGATTGCGCACAAAGACGCGGACTTGATAGACGAGCCGGGTGCGGACCTCGGCGGTTTCCACCGTCTTCGGCGTGAATTCCGCCGTCGGGGAAATGAAGCCGATCCAGCCGCCGTACTGTTTGTCTCGGAAACTATCGGTGGTTACCGCAGCCCTCATCCCAAGCCGGATTTTTCCCAGGCCCGTCTCCGGCACGTAAGCCCGCACCCACAATGGATCGTCGAGCGCCAGCGTGAACACCGGTTTCTGCGGCGAAACCATGTCGCCCGGCTCCAGGAGACGGGCTTCGATGACGCCATTGGTGGGCGCGTAGAGCGTGGCATCAGCCCGTTCGCGCCGCGCCAGCGCCAGGTCCGCTTCATAAGCCCGGAGGGTGGCTTTGGCGGCGGCGATGTCTTCGTGGCGCGGGCCGAGCACCATCAGTTTGTAGGTTTCGGTGAGGGAGGTCAGCCGGCCTTTGGCCACATCGAGAGCCGCGCGGGCGTCATCCGCGCGCTGCTGGCTGTCGACATTTTGTGTGACGAGCCCGGACACGCGGTTCCAGGTGAGCTCGGCGTTTTGCAGATCGGCCTGAGCGGCCTCCATGTCGGCGCGGGCTTTACGAATTTCCTCGGGCCGGTTTCCCGCCTGGAGGCGGGCGACGACTTCATGTTGCGCGGCGGCCTGGGCTTCGCGGCTGGCGACTTTGGCTTCCAACCGTTGGGTGTCGAGCTCGGCCAGGGGTTGGCCCGCTTTGACACGGTCGCCTTCCTGAGCCAGCACCGCGGCGATCCGCTCGTTCCCGTTGAAGGCGAGTTGCACCTGGCGGATATCCACGTTCCCGAACAGCTTCAGTTGATCGCTTGCTGTGGCTTGAGTCCGGCTATGCCAGAGCCAAAGGCCGACTGCGATACCGCCGAGGACGACCAATACCAGGACCAGCCGGATTCTTTTCATGTTTGAGTGTCAGGCAACGCCGCGCGTTTCGGAGCGCGAACCACCTCTAACACAACCAGGCATTCATGCCAGCAAATTGAACGGGTAGAACGTTTGCCAAAAGAAATTCCGGATAGGGAGGGACGCGCTGCGTCGCGTCCACGGCTGCGCCCAGGCCAGCCCTACCCGATGCGAAAGTGAGTTTTGGCAGACACTCCAGGCATCGGCTTTCTCTCGAAGTTCCGCGGCTTCGTGGGCTTGCGGCCATAAACCCGCTGATAAGCACGGCAAAACGGACAGTTCCGACAAACGCCGGCCAGTGCCAGGTCGAGCCGGGATGGTTTGCAGGTTCGCATTTCACTCGTGCTGCACGGCCGCGTTCGTGGAACGGCGGGCGGACATCGCGAGCCGGCCAGCGCCGATGCGCCACCCGGCCCGTTCGACTCCAAACATGTGACCCCGTGACACGCGGGATTGCGGGGTCCGGCAGCAGTGTCTTGTCCAGCACACCCGGGGTTATTGCGCCCGGGGGCCCAGGGAACTGCGGAACGCTTCCACGCACTCGTGCACCGATGAAAAGAAGCTCCTTTCACTGATCTCGCGTGCCAGGCCGGTTCGTTCGAGAATCTCGCGGAACGGACGATTGGCATGAGCGATTTTCAGATCGATGCCCCGGCGTCGGAGTTCCTGGCGCAGCATATGGATTGATTCGGCCGCGGTTACATCAATGTCGGTGATGGCCTGGGCGTCGAGCAGGAACCAGCGTACCGGTGTCGGGCTGGCGGCGACGAGCTGGCGCACGCGTTCGACAAAGTAGCCGGAGTTGCAGAACAGCAACGGCGCATAGAATCGGTAGGCCACCAGTCCGGGAATGGTCTGTCCTGCGGGGGCCACGCCCAAGTCATGGAACCCGTGATCGGGAACCTCGCGCAGGACGGCGTCGGGCGGGTGCGAAACCCGGCTGATCAAGCCCAGCAGGGACAGCACGACGCCGAACAGAATGCCCGGGACCACACCCGCCGCCAGGACACCGAGGGTGGTCAACGCGGCCATGATGGCTGCCGTGCGATAAAAACGGTAGATGCGCTTCATCGCCTCAAACTCGACGAGCGTTGAGCCGCCGTGGATGAGGATCGCGGCCAGGGCCACCGTGGGCAACCGTGCCAGCAGCGGGGTGAGGAACAGAAGAAACAGCGCCAGGGTTGCGGCGGCAACCAGGCTGACCATTTGCGTTTTCCCGCCCGCGGCGTCGTTGATCGTCGTGCGGGCCTGGCTGCCGGTGACGGAAAACCCTTGAAACAGGCCGGTCAACATGTTCGCCAGGCCGAGCCCGGTCAATTCCTGGTTGGGTTCAACTTCATAACCGTTCTTTGCCGCGAACGCGCGGGCCAGCAGGATGCCTTCGGTGTAGGTCAACAAGGCGATGCCGATGGCGGCCGGCAGGAGGGTGTGGACATCCCGCCAGTCGGTGATCGGAAGGGAGAACCGGGGTAACCCGCCTGGAAACGCGCCGACCACCGCGACGCCGTGGTCTTCCAGCCGCAGAAGCATTGAGGTGGCGATGGCGAGGACACAGGCGACCAGCGCGGCCGGGATTCTCGGCGCAAAGTGGCGGAGGTTGAAGAGCAACACGAGCAAAACCGACCCCAGCAACAACGTCGGCCAGTGAGCCTGGCTCAGTTTGCCGGCGATTTCGAACAGGCGCGGGAAAAAATCATTGTTCTTCAGGGGGATGCCCAGCAAACCGCCGAGTTGCGAGGCAACCAGAATCAGTGCCGCGCCGGTCATATAGCCGACGAGGACTGGTTTCGAAAAAAAATCCGCCACCGCGCCGATCCGGGCGCGGGCTCCCAGGAGCAGGAGCAAACCGCTGAACAAGGCCAGCAGGGCGGCCAGGGCGGCGGCGCGGACCGCATCGCCGCCTGCCAGCGGGGCGATGGCGCCGGCCATCAACAAAGAGATGGCGATATCGGGGCCGACGATCACCTGCCTGGAACTGCCGAAGAAGGGATAGACCAGGAGCGGCACGAGCGCGGCGTAAAGAGCGTGCTGGGGCTGCAGCCCGATCAGCCGGGCATAGGCGGTCACGGAAGGAATCATGACCACGCAGACGCTGACACCCGCCAGCACATCGCCGGCCAGCCATTGCCGCCGGTAGTTGCAAAAGCTGGAGGCGCCGGGAACGCAGCGTGAGAGGACCGAGGTCAGACGATGATTGGCGCCGTTGTTCATTCGATTTGAAAACGCATCTTCACGGGGGGGCCTAGGGCTGCTCTGCCGGCGAGTGACATGACACGCAGCGTCGCATACCGACCCCTTTTAGTAAAGATAGCGGCCGGCGTCCAACCAAGACATTTTTCGGTAGTGGCACAGTTTAGCCAAACGGTGGGTGGGGCGAGCGTCCTCGCGAGCCGGAAAGCGAAAGATCCTTCCGACCAGCGGCTCGCCGGGAGTCTCGCCCCAGCAAACTATACCACTACCCATTTTCCGGCGGCCTCCTGCTTGACAGGCAGGGACGCGCTGCCGCGCGTCCGGCCGCGACCGAAAATTCGGGCTAGTTCGCGCGGGACTTCCGCGCTGACCCGGACACAATTGCAGACATCCGGGAAGCGCACAATCCGGGGCGGTTCTGAAAATCAGCCAGCGGAATCCCTGAGCCAGTCCGGGTGGATTCAATTGCGAAGGCGCGGCGGCAGGGGTCAGGGTGATGGAAGACTCAAGGTTTGCCCGGGCCGAAGTCGCCGGGGTTCAAGGCCGGGATTGGCAGCCAAAAGTGACTCGAGCTTGACTCCGGTTCTCCGGGCGATCGAATAGGGGGAATCGCCCGGCTTTACGACATAAGCGCGCGCTTGCGCGGCGGCTGTCTGCGGATGATTGTCGGCCGCTGCAGTCTGTCCCGCAGCCGTCTGTGGAACCGTTGTTGTCGGGGAAGGCTGTGCGGTTCTGGCAGGACCGGCAGGCGGGGGGGGTGGATTCGTGGACGCCTGCAGGCGGCTGGCGTAAGCCCGCCACCTTTCGAGTTCGTCGCGCAGCCCTTTGTTCTCCTCGGCCAGTTGTTCAAACTCATGCTGCATGCCCGGGGCGACGGGCAGGGGCAAAATGGTCTTGGCGAGATCCTGTTTGCAGTTGATGATGTGCTGTTGGATCACTTCGGCATTGTCCGAATGCGGGCGCAGTTTCAGAAACTGCTCGTAATGATAAATCGCGGCGGCTGGGTCGGGCTCTTTCTCCTCGTTTAACCACCCCAGTTGAAAATGGGCCGATGCCGAGTGCGGGTTGGCTTCCAGGGCTTTCTCAAACTCTTCAATCGCGCCCTTGTAATCCATACTGTTGATGCAGCTTCTGCCCGCCAGAAAATGCGGTTCCTTTTCCTCTTCCATCCGGCTGTCACTGGATGGCAGACAGCCCTCCAGGCTCAGCCCGAGCAGGAGGACCAGCAGACCACGAAACGGTCGGACCACGAAACTCATGGCGCGACACTAAACGAACCGGCGGCAACCTGCAACACGTGTTCCGAGTCCATAAACAGCATCGAGGGCGCCGCTTCGCCGGTGCCCCGGATCAACGCGGCGGCGGCGGCGGCTCCAGTTCCTCTGCCACGGGTCCGGCCCTGCCATCCGGCGGCGCGGCAAACGGATTGTCTTCCGCGACGGCTCGGGAGCGCAGCCTTGGCGCGAAGAATGGGCTGAGCAACAAATAGAACCACCCCGTCACAAAATGGGCCGCCACCGCGGCTATGAATCCCACCAGATCGAGCACTTCCAGCCCGTAGAGCAGGATTCCCGCGGTGATGAGCAGGGCCCCCGGCATCAATGCCGCGCCGGCCAGTTTCCAGCTCGCCGACGGATTCAAAGCCCGATTGGCGAAAAATCCGATCAGCCAGACCGCTGACGCGTACCCGGTTGCCAGCAAGCTCCAACTCACCATCAATCCCGCGAGGGTGACGGCCACGGTCGTCCACAATATCGGCGGCTCCCAGGCTCCCCACCAGGGCTCCAGTGCCGGGCGGTTCAGCGCCAGGGACGAGCCTCGCGGGTAACCGCATTCGAGGTATCCGAACAGGGAGAACAGCCGAACGGTGTTTCGTCCGAATTCGACCTGGAGGTGCGCCGGCGAACGCACCTGGCCCCTGTGATTCAGATCGACCACCAAGGCGAGAAAGTTGCCCTCCGCCAGAAGTTGCGGCGAATCGCCCGCCCAATCCAACCGGCCCGAGCGAATTTCCCCCCGTGCCGGCAGAGCATGAATGGCCGCGCGGATCGTGGGGAACCAGCCTGTGGACAACAGCCATGCCACCGCGGCCGCGGCCAGCACGGCGAAGACAAATTGAACCAGCAGCAGCCGCTTGAGCGAGGCTCGGGCAAAGGCCGCCACGCCGCGCGGCGTCAGCGGTTGCCAGCCCTCCAGGCCTGTTTGCGCCGGTGATTTCATCAAAAGCAGTTGCGCCGCCGGTTGGCGAACAACCGTTCAATCATGCCCTGGATAATACCGACGGGCGGGGCGTTTGTCAGTGGTTGTCTCTGACGGCAGCGGTGGGGCTGTGTCGCCGGTTACGATGTGCCCGCAGCCCCGGTGTGTGGGTTCTACGGTGCCGGCGTTGGACCGCCGGCGGGCGGTTGGGGATTCTGCGACGGCGGAGGCACGAGCATCACGGGGACGGGATAGCGCAGTTTCATCACATCGTCCACGAGCACTTCGACGTAATAGGTGCCAGCGGTCTTGAACTCCACCTGCGGGAAGACGGTGACGTTCGTGGCATGCAGATTCGCATCCTGCAACGCAAACTTCACCTCTCCTTTGCGCAGCACCGTGGTCTGGTCCGGAGCGATGAGACGGACGCTTTCGGTGAACTGGCCGAGTCCGGCCGTCCACCGGTTGAACACGCTCAACTTCAGCGCCACGATCGGCAACTGCGGCACGCGGATGAAATTGACGACGCCGATCAGGAAGAAGCTTCCGGTCACTTCCTGGCGGATTTCCTCGCACACGAGCGAGCACTGTAAGTCGGGCAGAATTCGAGTGGCTTGCATGGTTTCAGGTTTCAGGATTTCAGAGTGCAAATTCCCGCCGCCAGTTCGGCCGCGCGCACCGTGTTGCGCATCAGCATGGCAATGGTCATCGGGCCAACCCCCCCGGGATTGGGCGTGATTTTCCCGGCGATCGGCTGCACGTTCGCAAAATCCACGTCGCCTATCAGCCGCGAGCCGCCTCTCGAGCCGGGATCCGCCACGCGGTTGACTCCCACATCGATCACCACGGCGCCGGGCTTGACCATGTCGGCTTTCACGAACTTCGGCACGCCGATGGCCACGACGAGGATGTCCGCCCGGAGGCAGTGCGCTTTGATCCCGCGCGTGGCCGAGTGACAAATCGTGACCGTGGCATTCGCCTGCCGGTCTTTTTGACACAGCATGGCGGCCATCGGTTTGCCGACCAG
>Ga0326728_10017940_pt1 | contig 14051 bp, 11 predicted proteins | sample MB3enrmetagenome_FD_207602 | JGI IMG/M metagenome (GOLD analysis project Ga0326728, IMG submission 207602) | Lab enriched peat soil microbial communities from McLean, Ithaca, NY, United States - MB31MN | ecosystem: Environmental > Terrestrial > Soil > Wetlands > Peat | place: USA: New York...
GCAGGCGGGCGACAACGTCGGCGTGCTTCTGCGCGGGACCAAGCGGGACGAGGTCGAGCGCGGCCAGGTAGTCGCCAAGCCCGCATCTATTACGCCCCATACCGAGTTCAAGGCAGAGGTCTACGTTCTGAAAAAGGAAGAAGGCGGGAGGCACACTCCCTTTTTCCCCGGCTACAGGCCTCAGTTCTATTTCAGGACTACTGACGTCACAGGTGTAATGACCCTGCCCGAAGGGGTCGAGATGGTTATGCCCGGCGACAATATCAGTTGTGAAGTTAAACTCATTACGCCCGTTGCCCTCGAGAAAGAACTGCGGTTCGCCATCCGCGAAGGAGGCCGCACGGTGGGCGCGGGGGTTATTACCGACATAATCAAATAAGGAATTCCAAATGCGAGTTCTGGTTACTCTTGCCTGCTCTCAATGCAAGCGGCGCAATTACAATACGACCAAAAACAAGAGGACTACGCCCGAGAAGCTTTCATTCAGGAAATACTGCAGGTTTTGCAATACGCACACGGAGCATAAGGAAACCAAGTAGCTTGCCTGCTCTGGTTCAAACCGGGATGCTCTTTGGGCGGTTTAAGCCTGAAACCGACATCCGGCAAATAGGCCGGATCGAGCGTTAGAGAGACAAATGAAACTTTCCGAAAAAAAAGTCGACAGTTCGAACAAGAAAGTTCAAAGCATAGAGACGGCTAGAAAGGCTGTTGCCAAGTCTGCGCCGTCCAAACCGGCCAGGCCGAAAAAGGCGGAGGCCTCGAAGAAGACGGTTTCAAAGAAGGCCAGTGAGACTTCAGTGGCCTGGGTAAATACTGCTCGGGAATACTTGCGTGAAGTCGTCGTCGAACTGAAAAAGGTGATTTGGCCTTCTCGCAAGGAAACAGTGGGATCGACAGCCGTCGTATTGGTGATCGTTGGTCTGTCGGCCGTCTTCCTTGGGATCGTGGATCTTATTTTGAGCAGATTGGTAAAGATTCTGGTCGGTTGACGGGGCTGCCGATCAAAGTGATGGCTCGGATGCGAGCATGTGGGGTATCTGTGTGGCAAACTTAAAATGGTATATTGTTCACACCTATTCGGGGTTTGAGCACAAGGTGAAATCGGCCCTTGAGGAACGCGTGAAAGCCGAAGACAAAGGGGGCTATTTCGGCCAGGTTCTGGTTCCAACCGAGAAGGTGATCGAACTGGTCAAGGGGCAGAGGAGAGCATCGTCAAGGAAATTCTATCCGGGCTACATATTGGTTCAGATGGAACTCAACGACGACACCTGGCACCTTGTGCGCCATACTCCCAAGGTCACCGGCTTTATAGGAAGCCAGGAAAAGCCGATCCCTCTTTCCGACGGAGAAGCCGAAGTCATAATCCAGCAGATGCAGGAAGGCGCCCAAAAACCGCGTCCGAAGTTCAAGTTTGAAAAGGGAGACGAGGTCCGCGTCATAGACGGCCCGTTTGCCAATTTTAACGGAACCATCGATGAGGTGATTCCGGAGAAAGGCAAAATCAGGGTCCTTGTAAGCATATTCGGGCGCTCCACCCCGGTGGAACTCGATTTCGTTCAGGTAAATCGTACATAAGCGCCACACGTAAGGAGTCTTTTCGACAATGGCAAAAAAAGTGGTAACCAACATAAAATTGCAGGTTCCAGCCGGACAGGCGAACCCCTCCCCGCCTATCGGGCCCGCTCTCGGTCAGCATGGGGTCAACATCATGGAATTCTGCAAACAGTTCAATGCAAAGACCCAGGGACAGGAAGGGATGATCATTCCGGTGGTTATCACCGTCTTTTCGGACCGGTCGTTTACGTTCGTCACCAAGACGCCTCCGGCAGCGATTCTTTTGAAAAAAGCTGCGCAGATAGCCAAAGGTTCGAATGAACCCAACCGCAACAAGGTGGCCAAGGTCAGCAGAGCCCAGGTCGAGGAAATTGCCAAGCTGAAGATGGTCGATTTGAATGCCCGCGACCTTGCTGCAGCCGTGGCAACCATTTCAGGAACTGCCCGCAGTATGGGGATCGAAATCGAATAAACTAGAGGAAGGGAGTTTCGAGAGTTAATATGGCAAAGCATGGGAAAAAATTCATTGCCGCCCGCAGCAAGATCGATCCAGCGAAACGCTATACCTTCCAGGAGGCTGTCCAGCTTGCGGCCGAAACCTCCTTCGTCAAGTTCGACGAGACGCTGGATATAGCGGTGCGGTTGGGCGTGGACCCGCGTCATGCCGACCAAATGGTCAGGGGTACGGTGGTCTTGCCTAACGGTCTGGGTAAAACAGTGAAGGTGCTGGTTTTTGCCAAGGGAGAAAAGGTCAAGGAAGCCCTTGATGCGGGCGCTGATCATGCGGGTGGCGACGAGCTGATTGAAAAGATCCGTGAGGGATGGCTCGAGTTCGACAAAACCGTTGCAACTCCGGACATGATGGGCTCGGTGGGCAAGATCGGCAAGGTTCTTGGCCCAAGAGGGCTTATGCCGAACGCCAAGCTGGGAACGGTTACCTTCGACCTGGCGAGGGTTATTAAAGAAATCAAGGCGGGGAAAGTTGACTTCCGGGTTGAAAAAACCGGGATAGTTCATGCGCCTATGGGCAAGGTTTCGTTCGGGGAGGAGAAGCTTCTCCAAAACATCTCGGCTTTCATCGACACGCTTATCCGGATCAAACCTTCCGCCGCGAAGGGGACCTATATGAAGGGGATTGCCATTTCGACAACGATGGGTCCCGGCATTCAGGTCGATCCGCTGGCGGTAAAGTCGATCATATAGTGTCTGATCTGTTGGCAGGTCGCCAACGGCTGACGGATGCTTTTAACCGCTTACCTGCCGTTTGGTGTTTTCAGTTATCGGAGACCGCGGGTACATCGGCGGATGTTTAAATCCTTTTTTCGGGACCCGCCTAGATTCCTGAGAGTCAACCAGGCGCAAGGGCTCATGATAGAAAATCCTCCCGTTTTCGGTTCGGCGCGCACGGAAGGATCAGCCGAAAGCACACCGGCAGAAGGGAAAGGAGGCAAGTTTCACTTTGGATCGCTCCAAGAAGGAAAAGGTTATTGCGGAGCTTCACGGAAAACTGGGACGCGCCAGCGCGGTCATCCTGACCGATTACAAGGGACTGACAGTAGCCGAAATAAGTGGTCTGCGCGATCAGCTCGCAGTCGAAAAGATCGATTATCAGGTGGTAAAGAACACACTGATGCGTCTTGCCTGCGAGAAAACGAACGTATCTGTGCTTGAGCCCCTGCTCAAGGGTACGTGCGCAGTCGCGATTGCGTTCGGCGACCCGGTCACCCCGGCCAAGATCATCAAGAAATTCAGCAAGGGCAATGAAAAGCTGAAGGTTAAGGCCGGATCGCTCGGAGACCGTCTGATCAATTCCGATCAGATAATGGCCCTGGCGGATCTGCCGCCCAGAGAAGAACTGCTGGCCAGGATGCTGCGTACGCTCAATGCCGTGCCGACAGGTCTGGTGACGGTTCTCAGCGGAGTTCCAAGAGCTTTTGTAGGTGTGTTGGCCGCTGTTCAGCGCCAAAAAGAAGAACAGGCTGCTGCTTAAAAATCGTGGAGGATTATAGATGGCTGTTTCAAAACAGGAAGTTGTCGATTTCATCAAAGGAATGACAGTACTGGAACTGAGCGAATTCGTAAAAGAATTGGAGCAGATTTTTGGCGTGAGCGCCGCCGCGCCGGTCGCCGTCGCGATGCCTGGCGGAGCCTCTGCTGAAGCTGCCCCCGTAGAGGAACAGACCGAATTTTCAGTTATAATCACCGGTGTGGGTGACAAGAAGATAAACGTGATTAAGGAAGTCCGTGCCATCACCAGCCTGGGGCTCAAAGAGGCTAAGGATCTGGTTGAAAAAGTGCCCGGAACCGTCAAGGAAGGTATTCCGAAGGCGGAGGCCGAAGCCGTCGCCAAACAGCTTACAGAGGCAGGCGCAACCGTCGAGATCAAATAGAAACTCTGAGTTTGCAATACATCGGAAATCGGCTGCATGCGCTGGTTCGACCGGCCGATTTCCGATTTTTTCCTTTTTGCGGCATACCAGCTTGAAGTGAGGGATGGTGGCGGATCGCGGTAAGAATGAATGCCGGGCGCCGGTTCATTCGTCACAATTTCATTTGCAGGAGAGAATATGCCCACTGCACTGACCCATGAATACAGGGTTCGTAAGAATTTCGGAAAAATCCGGAAAATTGCCGAAATCCCCAACCTGATCCAGATGCAGAAAGAGAGCTACGAGCTTTTTCTGCAAAAGGAAGTCCCCCCCGAGGCCAGGGTGGAAAGAGGCCTCCAGGAGGTATTCAAATCAGTTTTTCCAATCGAGGATTTCAGTGGCACGGCATCCCTGGAGTTTGTTCAGTACAGCTTTGGTGATGTGAAATACGAAGTCGAGGAATGTCTGGCACGGGGAATGACTTACGAGGCCCCCGTCAAAATAGTGGTGCGCCTTGTGGTCTATGACGTCGACAAGGAAGCCAACACCAGATCCATTCGCGATATAAAAGAACAGGAAATCTATTTCGGCACCCTGCCCCTCATGACCGATAACGGTACATTCATCGTCAATGGTACCGAACGGGTCATCGTGAGCCAGCTTCACCGCTCGCCGGGTATCTTTTTCGATCATGACCGGGGCAAGACTCATTCGAGCGGCAAAATACTGTACTCAGCACGCATTATTCCTCTTCGTGGCTCCTGGCTCGACCTGGAGTTCGATCCCAAAGACATTCTCTATATCCGCATCGACAGAAGGCGCAAGTTCCCGGTGACCGTGCTTCTTAAAGCGCTCGGGTATTCCACCGAAGAGCTTTTGAACTATTTCTATCCCAGCGAGAAGCTCTTTCTTTCGCGGGACAAGCCGATGGAAAAGGAACTCAACCCGGACATCCTTCTTGGGAGCCGCGCTTCTGACGATATCGTGCACCCCGCAACAGGCGAGGTCCTTATCAAGAAGAACAGAAAACTTGGTAAGCAGGCCCTGCGCAGGCTCCAGGAAATCGGAATCAGCCGCCTTCCGGTCGCAGCACCGGAACTCCTGGGCCAGGTGCTTGCCCAGGATGTGATCGACTTCAATACGGGCGAAATTATCGCCGAGTGTAACGATTCTATAAATGAGGAGATGCTCGGCGATTTTATCGAACGCGGTATCAGCGTAATTGAACTGCTGCATCTGGAAGGCCCGGACATCAGTCCTTCTTTCAGAAACACCCTTCTCATGGATAAGGTGAACAGCAGGGAAGACGCTCTGGTTGAAATATACCGGAGACTGCGTCCGAGCAATCCGCCAACCCTTGAGGTTGCCAACGAATTCTTCAGGAACCTGTTCTTCAATTCTGACCACTACGATCTGTCCGAGGTCGGACGGCTTAAGCTCAACCTGCAGCTCGGTCTCGATGTGCCCCTCGACTACAGGGTGCTTCGAAAGGAAGATATCCTTACGGCTGTGCGTCAGTTGATAAAGCTCAAAGACTCGCAGGGGCCGGTCGACGACATAGACAATCTCGGGAACCGCAGGGTTCGCGCAGTGGGCGAACTGCTCGAAAACCAGTACCGTATCGGCCTGGTGCGCATGGAGAGGGCTATCAAGGAAAGGATGACCCTTCAGGAAGTGGAGGCATTGATGCCTCACGACCTCATCAATGCCAAACCGGTTTCCGCGGTTGTGAAAGAATTTTTCGGGACAAGTCAGCTCTCCCAGTTCATGGACCAGACCAACCCGCTTTCGGAAATCACCCACAAACGGCGCCTCAGCGCGCTGGGGCCGGGCGGGCTCACGCGCGAGCGGGCCGGGTTCGAGGTTCGTGACGTGCATCCCACGCACTACGGCAGGATCTGTCCGATAGAAACCCCTGAAGGTCCCAATATCGGTCTGATTGTGTCGCTTTCAACCTATGCGCGGGTGAATCCGTACGGATTTATAGAAACTCCATACCGCAAAGTCGATAATGCGACGGCGGCTGAGGATGTGAACTATCTCACCGCGATGGACGAGAAAGATTATCCGATCGCTCAGGCCAACGCGGCGCTCGACGAAAAAGGCCGCTACCGGGACGAGCAGATCTCGGCTCGAAAAGCGGGCGAGTTCGTTATGGTCCCCCCGGATGAGATCAGGTATATGGACGTTTCTCCGAACCAACTGGTGAGCGTATCCGCCTCATTGATTCCGTTCCTGGAGCATGACGACGCCAACCGCGCCCTCATGGGGTCAAACATGCAGCGCCAGGCGGTGCCTCTTGTGCAGACCCGCGCCCCGTTGGTGGGAACCGGAATCGAGCGCATAGTGGCCAGGGACAGTGGCGTCACGATAATCACCAGGCGTGAAGGCGTGGTGGAATACGTCGATGCAACGAGAATCGTCGTGCGCGCCACCGACAGCATTGACGTCGGCCGCGGCGTGGACATCTACAAGCTGATCAAATTCCAGCGCTCCAACCAGAACACCTGTATCAATCAGAAGCCTCTGGTAAAGCAGGGCGACTTTGTCAGGAAGGGCCAGATCATAGCCGATGGGCCCTCGACCGATCACGGGGAGCTTGCGCTGGGACGCAACGTCATGGTGGCCTTCATGAGCTGGGGCGGCTACAACTTCGAAGACTCCATCCTGGTGAGTGAACGCATTGTCAAAGAAGACGTCTTTACCTCGATCCACATCGAAGAATTCGAAATTGTGGCAAGAGACACCAAGCTTGGCAAGGAAGAGATCACCAGGGACATCCCCAACATTGGAGAGGAAGCCCTAAAAAACCTGGACGAAAGCGGGATAATTCGAATCGGCGCCTACATCAAGCCCAACGATATTCTGGTTGGTAAGGTGACCCCAAAAGGGGAATCGCAGCTTACCCCGGAAGAAAAGCTGCTCAGGGCAATTTTCGGTGAGAAAGCGAGCGACGTTAAAGATACCTCGCTCCGCGTTCCGCCGGGGGTTGAAGGAATTATAATCGATGCCAAGGTTTTCTCGCGAAAGGGTGTTGAGAAAGATGAACGGACCCGCCAGATAGAGGAGCAGGAGATCGGGCGGCTCATGAAAGACCAGCGCGATGAGCTGGACATCCTGAGGAAAACGGCGGTGAGGCAGATTGCCCAGGCCGTCCAGGGCAGGAACAGCGACACTACCGTCAAAGACGGCAAAAAGATTTACCTTAAGAAGGGAGAGCCGTTGACTGAAGAGGCTCTTATGGAAGTCCCCAGCGGGATCTGGGAGCAGATAAACGCTGCGAAAGACCCTGCTGCTTCCATGGAAGTGGATACGATAACCTCTAACTACAGGCAGCAGGTCCAGACGGTAAAAGATCTGTTCGAGGAAAAGATAAACAAGCTGAAACGGGGCGATGAGCTTCCACCGGGCGTTATCAAGATGGTGAAAGTCTACATTGCCGTGAAGCGAAAGCTTCAGGTGGGCGATAAGATGGCCGGCCGGCACGGAAACAAGGGCGTAGTCTCCAGAATTCTTCCCTCGGAGGATATGCCTTACTTCCCGGACGGCACCCCTGTTGACATTGTTCTGAATCCTCTTGGAGTCCCTTCCCGTATGAACGTCGGCCAGGTGCTTGAGACTCACCTGGGGTGGGCGGCCAAGGGGCTGGGAGAGCAACTGGCAGCCATGCTCGATGAGCATTTGCGCAAATTGAAAGAGCGGGAAACGATCGAGCAGAAGCTTCACCGCATATACAACAATCTGGAATACGATGAGTATTTCGACAACGCCTCGGAAAGCGAATTCAAGGAATTGATACCCGATCTCAGAGAAGGCATGCATGTCGCCACTCCCGTTTTCGACGGAGCCGAGGAAGCCGAAATCAGAGGCTTTCTCAAAGAAGCCGGTCTGCCCGAAACCGGCCAGTCGGTTCTTTATGACGGCCGCACGGGTCTGCCTTTCGACCAGTCCGTTACGGTCGGGGTCATGTACATGCTTAAACTCCACCATCTGGTCGACGATAAGATCCATGCAAGGTCCATAGGCCCTTACTCTCTTGTCACCCAACAGCCACTCGGCGGAAAAGCCCAGTTCGGAGGCCAGCGGCTCGGTGAAATGGAAGTCTGGACCATGGAGGCGTATGGCGCCGCCTATGCGCTCCAGGAGTTTCTCACGGTCAAATCGGATGATGTGGCCGGGCGTACGCGAATGTACGAAAAGATAGTAAAGGGTGACAATACCCTCGAAGCCGGACTGCCGGAGTCCTTCAATGTTCTGGTCAAAGAACTTCAGGCACTTGCTCTGGACATACGGCTGCTTGAAGAAGAGGAAGGCAATTAAAGCTGTGGTCATGGTCCGGATGCCGGACCGATTTCCGGAACTTGAGTTTATTCCTGACCACGCAAGGAGGTTCTTTTGAAAGAACTCTACTCTTTATTTACAAAACCGAAAGATCCGTTGAACTTCAACGCTGTGAAGATCATGATTTCGTCTCCGGAGCGAATCCGGGAATGGTCCTACGGCGAGGTGAAGAAACCGGAAACGATAAACTACCGTACTTTCAAACCCGAGCGCGACGGTCTGTTTTGCGCCCGGATATTCGGTCCGATCAAAGACTACGAGTGCAACTGCGGCAAATACAAGCGCATGAAGCACCGCGGAGTGGTTTGCGAAAAATGCGGCGTTGAGGTAATCCAGTCCAAGGTCCGCCGTGAGCGTATGGGCCACATAGAGCTTGCCTCGCCGGTGGCTCACATCTGGTTTTTGAGGAGCTTGCCGAGCAAAATCGGAAACCTGCTCGACCTGACGCTCAGGGAACTGGAAAAAGTACTCTATTTCGATTCCTATATAATGCTCGACCCGGGGGAAACGAATCTGGAAAAAGGAGAGCTGCTCACCGAAGAGCGTTACCGTCAGCTCGTGCAGGAATACGGAGGGCGGTTCACCGCGGGAATCGGCGCCGAAGCGATCAAGCAATTGCTTGCAACTCTTGATCTCGAAAAGCTCGCTACGGAATTGCGCGAAGAAATGGTCAAGACCAATTCCGTGGCGAAACGCAAAAAACTCGCAAAACGGCTCAAGATAATCGACGCATTCCGGGAATCGGAAAACCGGCCGGAATGGATGATAATGGACGTTATACCCGTTCTTCCTCCGGACCTCAGGCCTCTTGTTCCTCTGGACGGTGGAAGGTTTGCCACCAGCGACCTGAACGATCTGTACCGGCGAGTAATAAACAGGAACAATCGCCTGAAACGCCTTCAGGAACTCAACGCTCCGGACATCATCATTCGCAATGAAAAGCGGATGCTCCAGGAAGCAGTCGACGTCCTTTTCGACAATGGGCGCCGGGGTAAAACCATAACCGGGGCCAGCAAACGCCCGCTCAAGTCCCTCAGCGACATGCTCAAGGGCAAGCAGGGCCGGTTCCGTCAAAACCTTCTTGGCAAGCGTGTTGACTACTCCGGGCGTACCGTGATCGTCATCGGTCCCAATCTGAGGCTGCACCAGTGCGGGCTGCCCAAGAAGATGGCCCTGGAGCTTTTTAAACCTTTTATCTACAACAAACTTGAAGAAAAGGGATACGTTACCACCATAAAAGCCGCTAAAAAAATGGTCGAACGCGAGACCCCCGAAGTCTGGGACACTCTCGATGAAGTTGTCCGCGAATTTCCGGTAATGCTCAACCGCGCACCTACCCTGCACCGGCTTGGCATCCAGGCGTTCGAGCCCATACTTATCGAGGGGAAGGCCATCCAGCTCCATCCGCTGGTCTGCACGGCCTTCAACGCAGACTTTGACGGAGACCAGATGGCGGTTCACATACCGCTTTCAATCGAAGCCCAGGCCGAGGCGCGCGTGCTGATGATGTCTACCAACAACATTCTCAGTCCGGCGCATGGTGACCCGATAATCGTTCCTTCTCAGGACATAGTCCTGGGAATCTACTATATGACCCGCGAGAAGCCTTTCGCCAAAGGCTCCACTTCTCCGTTCGCCGACGTCGAGGAATTGAAAAGGGAGATCTCGAAAGGCGAAATAAGGGTCTATAACAGCCCCGCGGAGGTGCGTTCGGCTCATGATTCGGAAGAGGCCGACCTGCATGCGGGCATAGTCGTCAGGTTCCGTTTCACGGCCCAGCAGGACGGAGTGGTCGATTCCATAAGCGACAAGGAGATCCTCCTCAAAGCCGATGGACAAAGGCCCCGTTATCCCCTGACTGAAGGGAAGGCCCTTATATCCCGGAAGGTGCTCGTAAAGGCCGGTGATGAAGTCTCCAAAGGCCAACTGCTTGTTGAAGAGTATGTGAAAACGACCGTCGGAAGGGTGATTCTGTCCGAGATCCTGCCCGAAGGGGTCGCCTTTGGGGCCGTTAACAGAGTAATGAACAAAAAGGCGCTGGCCCAATTGATCGATACCTGCTACCGGACCGCCGGCGTGAAAGCCACGGTTGTTCTGGCAGACAAGCTGAAGGATACCGGCTACCACTATGCAACCCGTTCCGGCATCTCGATTTCGATCAAGGACATGACCATTCCTGGCCGTAAATCGGAAATCCTGCAGGTAGCCTTCGACCAGGTGCAGGAAATCGAACGCCAGTACAACGACGGTTTGATAACCGAGGGTGAAAAATACAACAAGGCGGTCGATATCTGGGCCAAGGCGACTGAGGACGTCGCGGCTGAAATGATGAAGGAGATCGGCGCCACGGAAATCGACGGTCCCAAAGGGGAAAGAACCCGCGTCGAATCGTTCAATCCGATCTATATGATGGCCGACTCGGGAGCCAGGGGCAGTAAGGACCAGATGCGCCAGCTCGCCGGAATGCGCGGACTGATGGCCAAACCTTCGGGCGAAATCATCGAAACCCCGATCACCGCCAACTTTCGTGAAGGTCTCACGGTTTTGCAGTACTTCATTTCGACGCACGGCGCCCGCAAGGGTCTTGCCGACACGGCCTTGAAAACTGCAAACTCCGGATACCTCACCCGCCGCCTTGTCGATGTGTCCCAGGATGTGATCATATCGGAAAAAGATTGCGGCACAATGGACGGCATAGAAGTGGAAGCGCTCCTGGAAGCCGGTGAAATAATTCAGCGGCTGGGAGATCGTATTCTTGGCCGTACCGCCCAGGAGGATATCGTCGACCCGGTTACCGGCGAAATGATCGTCCCGATGGGGGCGGAAATCGATGAGAAGAAAGTCATCGAAATCGAGGACGCAGGCATCGAGCGGGTCAATATGCGTTCCGCCCTGACCTGCCGCTCGCCGAGGGGCGTTTGCGCAATGTGCTACGGACGCGACCTCGCTCAGGGAAAACTGGCCGAGATCGGCGAAGCGATAGGCATCATCGCGGCCCAGTCCATCGGTGAGCCCGGTACTCAGCTTACGATGCGCACGTTTCATATCGGGGGCACCGCCAGCAAGAGTATCGAGCGTACTTCGATAAGCAACCGTTATGCGGGAACGGTCAAGTTCATCAACCTCAGCGTCGTCCGCAACCGCGAAGGCGATCTGGTGGCCATGAACCGCAACGGTGAGATCAGCATAATCAGCGAGACAGGCCGTGAGCGCGAAAGGTATGTCATCGTCTACGGGGCCAAGCTCAAGGTTTATGAGGGCCAGCAGGTCGAACCGGAAGCGCTGCTTGCCGAATGGGACCCGTTTACTACGCCTATTCTGACGGAGGTGCCGGGCACCATAAAGTTCGGTGACATCATAGAAGGCCAGACCATGCAGGAAAAGCTGGACCCGGTTACCGGCAAATCCAGCAAGGTGGTCGTCGAGTTCCGGGAATCCGACGTGAGGCCGAGAATCTCCATCAAGGATGAAAAAGGCAAAACGTCCAAAGTTGAAGAAGGCGGAGTGGCACGTTACTTTATGCCTGTTGGCGCCATTCTGATGGTTAGCGAAGGGGACCCGGTGTTCCCCGGAGACGTTCTTGCGAGGATTCCGCGCGAGACCACCAAAACCAAGGACATCACGGGCGGTCTGCCCAGGGTTGCCGAACTCTTTGAGGTCCGCAAGCCGAAGGAAAACGCCGTTATTACTGAAATCGACGGCGTGGTGAGTTTTGGAAAGGATACCAAGGGCAAGCGCAAGGTCGTGGTCACGCCCCAGGTGGGAGATGCGCGCGAATACCTGATTCCGAAGGGCAAACACATAAGCGTGCACGAGAGCGATTATGTGCGCGCCGGTGAGGCCCTTATGGACGGTTCTCCCAATCCTCATGACATCCTCACGGTCCTTGGAGAAAAAGAAGTCGCCAAGTATCTGGTCGATGAGGTCCAGCAGGTCTACAGACTCCAGGGCGTCAAGATCAATGACAAGCATATAGAGGTCATCGTGAGGCAGATGCTCAAACGGGTCCGAATCACGGATCCCGGGGACTCTGAATTCCTTCTCGGCGAGCACGTGGAAAAGCCGATTTTCGAGGAGATCAACGAACAACTGGTCGCCCAGGACCTGAGGCCGGCTGCCGCCGAACCCCTGCTGCTCGGCATCACCAAGGCATCCTTGAGTACCCAGAGCTTCATTTCGGCGGCATCTTTCCAGGAAACGACCAAGGTGCTCACCGATGCGGCTACGGCCGGCAAAGTGGACCACCTGCTCGGGCTGAAGGAAAATGTCATTATGGGCAGGCTGATTCCCGCCGGCTCGGGGCTCAGACAGTACCGGGACATAAGGAAATAGCTTGAAAAACGATTCTTTGAGAAGAACTCGAACCGGGTCCGGATTCAAATTCGGCCCCTAATCTCGGATTTGGACTTGACATGTTGTACTAACTCTTTTAAAAAGAGGATTTTCCGGTTAGGAAAATCGCGCAAGTTTGTCCGAACCGAACCATTGGCTAATATTGTTGACCGGAGTTGAAAACAGGAATGCCCACTATTAATCAGTTGGTCAGAAAAGGAAGGGAAGAAGTCCGGAAGAAATCCAGTACTCCTGCCCTTCAAAGCTGTCCGCAGAAGCGGGGAGTTTGTGTTCGCGTATACACTACGACGCCTAAGAAGCCTAATTCGGCCCTGCGTAAAATAGCCCGTGTCCGCCTTACCAACGGTATAGAAGTCACCTCCTATATCCCGGGGATCGGGCACAACCTGCAAGAGCACTCGGTGGTGCTCATTCGCGGCGGTCGTGTCAAGGACCTTCCCGGTGTCCGCTATCATATCATTCGCGGCACTCTCGATGCACTGGGAGTTGCCGACCGAAAACAGGGCCGTTCCAAATACGGTACGAAAAGGCCGAAGTAACCAGAATTTGACCAAGTTCTGGGGCCATGGCTCTAGTCTTTTTCGCCATGGCCTCTCTTTTGCCTTAAAAACTGGATGATCGAAGGAAAACGGATGCCCAGGAGAAGAGAAGTTCCAAAACGCTACGTGCTGCCGGACCCCAAGTTCAACAGCAGGTTGGCGGCAAAATTCATCAACAACGTAATGCGACGGGGGAAGAAGAGCACCGCCGAGCAAATTTTCTATCAGGCTCTGACCCTGATAGAGCAGCGCTCGAAGCAGGAGCCGCTCGACGTCTTCCATAAAGCGCTCGAAAACGTCAGACCTGTCGTGGAGGTCAAATCCAGGCGTGTCGGCGGGGCAACCTACCAGGTCCCGGTCGAAGTTCGCTCGGAGCGGCGCGATGCGCTTGCCATGAGATGGATTATCAATTACGCCAAGTCGCGCTCCGAGAAGACCATGACTCAGAAGCTCGCGGGCGAGTTGATGGATGCGGCGCAGAACCGGGGCGGCTCGGTGAAAAAGCGCGAGGATACCCACCGGATGGCCGACGCCAACAAAGCGTTCGCGCACTACAGGTGGTAGACTCTGATTTTTTCCAAGGCATTAAAGAGCTTATAAGATATAAGGCATGGCCTGAAAGCCGGCGAGGAGGATCCCCTAATGGCTAAAAAGAAATTCGAGCGGACGAAGCCACATGTAAACGTCGGGACTATCGGTCACATCGACCATGGGAAAACAACCCTTACGGCCGCGATCACAAAGCAACTGGCCAAGAAAGGCAAAGCACAGTACGTGCCGTTTGACCAGATCGACAAGGCGCCCGAAGAGCGCGAACGCGGCATCACCATCGCGACCGCGCACGTCGAATACGAAACCGACAAGCGCCACTATGCGCATGTGGACTGTCCCGGCC
>Ga0326728_10017942_pt1 | contig 14051 bp, 12 predicted proteins | sample MB3enrmetagenome_FD_207602 | JGI IMG/M metagenome (GOLD analysis project Ga0326728, IMG submission 207602) | Lab enriched peat soil microbial communities from McLean, Ithaca, NY, United States - MB31MN | ecosystem: Environmental > Terrestrial > Soil > Wetlands > Peat | place: USA: New York...
AACTTATGGACAAAGGGCAAAAAGCGGAAAGCAACCAGTCTTCTCAATGCTTTTCTACATCCAAACACTCAAACCGTGCATTTTTCAGGTTGAATGTTTTTTGGCCCCTGATCGGTTTCCCCGTTTTCGGAATTGGTCCAAATGTTGTACATTAACCCATAATGAAATCGAATCCCGCCGTCCGTTACAGAGGTGAGGTGGTTTACATTTACGCCTTCGATGTGGCGTACGATACCGCGCGCAAGCCCATCCGGGAACTGATGGGCCAGCCCGTGGCGCAGTTTGCGGTGGATGCCAGCAAGCGCAGTCCGCGCCAGTTGTTCTTTTACCGCCCGCAAATGGTGCGGTTGCCCCCCATGGAGCGTATCGGCCCGATGGGTCCGGTGCGCGTGGACCGCATCGTCAAGCTGCTTCCGGTGGGCGCCATCAGCATCAGCGTCCGCGTGCCCTTTGCGGTGAGGCACTTCGAGGAACTGGTGTCGTTTCACGATCTTCAATTCAGCAACGGCTCCCTGCACGACGAAGTCCGGCGGCTGGCGCAGGAAGTCACGGCGCAGTTGCGGGGGCATCTGGTGCGCCCACAGCCGCAGTTGCCCGAGGAGGAGGCCTACACCGTCTTTTGCCTTGCGGCCCCGGTGCTGGGCCCGGAAGACCAGCCCATCAATGCCGAGCAATGGTTCCATGCCCACCGGTTCCAGGTGGCCGCCCTGCTCACCCAGGAGGAAAATGTCGGGCACCTTTCCAGCCAGGAAGCCGAGGAATCCACCGCGCGCTATCTGAGCTACTACGACACCGACCTCGTGGTCGTGGACTGGGACGCCGCCCTGCTGGTGGATGAACCGCAGGATTTTGACGAGACGCTTTACATCATGGAACTGGCGAACCTCCAGCTTGCCGAACTCGAAGCCTACGACCGCCTGCTGGACGACGCGCTGGAGCGTTCCTATCGCGATCTCGGCGAGCGGCCCATGCGTTCGCGCGGCCATACTCTCCGCGAGCTGCGCGAAATCCGCATTGACATGGCCCGGTTCAACGATGAGCTGTCCAACATCACAAAATTTTTTGGCGACTGGCATCTGGCCCGCATCTACGAACGCATCTCCTCGCGGTTTCACCTGGCCGACTGGCACCGCACCATTGACGGCAAGCTCAAGACGCTCGACGACCTCTACCAGATACTCAAGCACGACCAGAACAACCGCTTCATGCTGTGGCTGGAAATAGCCATTGTCCTGCTGTTTGTCATTGACCTGATCATCGTCGTCAAGCGGTGAAGGAAAAAAGGGAGGATGGAGAATTGAGGATTGAGGATGGCAAAAACATTTAGCTACGGCTTTTCCCATCGGGTTTATCCCCAAAATGCAGATGGCGGAAGCCCGGACAAAGTTTTTGCCATCCTCCATCCTCAGTTTTTATCTGTGTTTTTGCGGGATCCCCTTGTTTCCGCTTTCCCGCTTCCTGCCCTCGGTAGCCGCGGCGGCGAAGGAGGGTCCGCTTTCCGCTTTCTTATCTGTGTTTCATCTGTGTTCATCTGTGGCTAAGACGTCTTATCGAATCTCCCCCGTCTGATAAGCCAGGGCGGCCTGTTGCGAAAGCAGGCCGTACCGTGCGCCGGCCTCTTCGATCTGGGCCTGGGTCAAATTCAACTGGGCCTCGCTCAACTCGACAATGGAACTGATGCCGTTCTGGTAGCGCGCCTGCGCGAGCGTGAACGCCTCGTTGGCGTTGCGCGCCAGGTCTTCGGTGGTCTGAAGCTGTTGCGCCGCGTTGTTGACGTTGAGCCAGGCAATCCGCACATCGCGAATGATGTTGTTCTCGAGATTGCTCAAGGTTTCGGAGTCTGACTGCGCGCGAAATTCCGCTTCGTGCTGCCGCGCGCTGTAAAGCCCGCCCGCGAAAAGAGGGATGCTCAACTGGAGTCCGCCGGCCGCGTAACTGTCCGGCAAATGGGAATCATGCGTCGGCGCGTCGCCCGCCACGCCCAGGGCCTGCACGACGGGCAGCCGGGAATCCCGCTGGGCCTTGGCGAACCGGAGCGCGGCGTCCCGTTGATCGCGCAGGCTCAACAATTCCGGCCGCCGTGACAAGGCCGTTTGCACCAGGTCGGAAATCTCGTTGGTCGTTGTCATGGCGGGCGATGGCCGGGTCACGAGCGTGAACTGATGGAACTCGCGATAGCCCAGGGCGGTGGACAGCGTGGCCATGGCGGCGTCCGCGTCGTTTTGCGCGCGTTCCAGGAGCAGTTGCGCCTGCTGCAACTGCACCTGGGCGAAACTCACGTCCAAGGCGGAGCGCAGCTTGTTGGTGGCCAGCGCGGTGACGCGGTCCAGCAGCAGTTGCCGGGTGGCCAGCGTCTGATGCGCCACCTCGAGCACGGCCTGCGCGCCGAGCGCCCCGTAATAGCCGGTGTCCACCTGCAAAAGCACCTGTTCGCGCGTCAATTCAAGATTTTCGCCCTCGGCCTGCGCCTGCAGTTTGGAACTGGCGGTCAGATTGGCGGTGCGGCCAAAATCGGTGATCAACTGGCTGACCTGCAAGCCGCCGGCAGCACGGTCATAGATGCTGGGATTGTTCAGGCCGCCGGCCATGATCCGCGTCCCTTCCTGATTGGCCCCCACAGCGGTCCCGTAAAGAGTCACGTTGGGAAAAAATCCCGAGCGCGACTCCTTGACCGCCTCCTGCGCGGCGAGCACCAGATAATTGGCGGAGGCGATCTGCGGATGCATTCGCAGCGCAAGGGTCTGGGCGTCCTCCAGCGCGAGCGGCGGCGCGTTCGTGCTGTCGTCCGCCGCCAGCGAGCGAACGGCAAATGCGCAGACAAGGAATCCCCAGGCCAGGCTGGTTTTGAGGGACGGGCGGTTCATGGAGGTGATTAGGGTCTTCGATGTTTATAATGGGTGAAAACCAAAAGCGCGGGCTGAAAGCCCGAAACATGAAAGCCCAGGGCAACGCCCTGGGCAAGGCGACCGTATTGATCCCAAGCCCTGAAAGGGCGGCACAGAATCCTTGGTATTCCTTTGTTTTGCCCTTTCAGGGCAAATGTCATGTGGCGCGTCAAACCCAGGGCGTTGCCCTGGGCTATCGTGTCGTTGCGCTTTCAGCGCGACAAGACGCCAGGCATGGAACCCATTACAAACGTCGAGGAATCTCTTTGCAAAACTCATTTTGAAGCCACTTCTTTGCGCCGGTAGATGATGTAATACGCGCACGGCACGATGAACACCGTCAGCACGACCGAGACGCCCAGGCCGCCGATGATTGCCCGCGCCAGCGACGCGTAGGCTTCGCTTCCGGCGCCCAGCGCCAGCGCCATGGGAATCAGGCCGATCAGCGTGGCCAGCGACGTCATCAACACGGGCCGCAACCGCACCCGGCACGCCAGCGACACCGCCTCCCGCAGAGGCCGCCCCTCCTCCCGCAACCGCCGCGTAAATTCCACAATGAGAATGCTGTTCGAAACCACAATCCCCACCATCATCACCACCCCCATCAGCGACATGACGTTCAGCGTCGTCCCGGTCGCAAACAAAATCAACAAGACCCCGGTCAACCCCGTCGGCACCGCCAGCAAAATCAACAGCGGGTCCAGAAACGACTTAAACTGGGCCACCAGTATCAAATACACCAGCACCGTGGACAACAACAGCCCCACCCCGAAGCTCCGGAAGGACACCTGCATGGCCTGCGCCGAACCGCGGATGACAATGCGGACGTTCGGGGGCAGTTTCAAGCCATCCACTATCTTCTGCGCGCCCGCCAGCACCTTGCCCAGGTCTTCGCCGGAAGGCGACACATAAACGTCCATGATCCGCAACAACTGGTAATGATCCACTTCCGTTGGCGACGGCCGGTGGCTGATGGTGCTGAGAGTATCCAGCCGGGTCGGCGTTTTCGAGTTCTCGCCGCGCACTGGAACGGAGGACAGGTCGGCAAAATTCTTCACCGAATTCTCGGGATACTGGACGCTGAGGAAATAGTCATTGCCGCTCTTGGGATCCACCCAGTAACTCGGCGCAATCATCTGGTCCGAAACCAGCGCGGTGATGACATCGCCCACGACCTCCTTTTCATTGAGACCCAGTTCGGAAGTGCGGAGCCGGTTGATGTCCAGTTGCAACGCCGGGTAGTCAACGTCCTGCGGCACCAACACGTCGCTTACCCCGGGCAGGGCCTTGAATTTTCGCGCCAGATCCGCCGCAAGTTCATGCGTGGTTTTCATGTCCGAGCCGGTCACTTGGATGTCCAGGGGTGCGGGCAGGCCCAGGTTCAGAATCGCGTCCACCAGCCCGCCCGTCTGGAAATAGGCCGCCACCTGCGGCAGTTCCTTCTTCAACTTCGCCCGCACCAGGTCCATGTACTGAAAACTGCTCAACCGGTGCCCGGCGTTAAGTCCCACTTGGATGAAACCGGTATGCGGACCCGAGTTGGGGGTGTAAATCGAGGAAAACCCGGCCTGCACTCCCACGTTGGAAACGATGATCTTCAAGTCTTTGGGCGGCACCACCTCCCGGATAATTTGTTCGACCTGTTGCGCCAACTGGTCCGTGAGTTCCACGCGCGTGCCGGTGGGGGCCTTGAAGTTGATGACGAACTGGCTCGGATCGGTTCGCGGAAAATAGGCTTCCCCAATAAAGGGATAGAGTCCCAGGCTCAGGATGAAAATGCCGGTGATGCCCAGCACGGTAGCCGCCGGGCGGACCAGCGCCAGTTTCAACGTCCCTTCGTAGCGGTCGAGCATGGACTGGAACTTCCGGTTGAACCAGCGATTGAACCGCGCACCCCAGCCCCGCGGCGCCGCCTCCGCCTCCGCCGTTTCTTCATGCGCGTGAGGCCCATTGATCCATTTGGCACAGAACAGCGGCACCACCGTCATCGCCACCAGATACGACGCGAACAACGACAAGATCACCGCCAGAGCCAGCGCCGAAAACAGGAACTTGCTCACCCCATACAGGAAGATCACCGGGAAAAACACGATGGCCGTCGTCAGCGTCGCCGCCAGCACCGGCAGCGCAACCTCCTGCCCTCCGCGCTCGGCGGCCACCCCGGGCGCCTCGCCCAGTTCCATGTGCCGGAAGATGTTTTCGAGCACGACGACCGAATTGTCAATGAGCCGCGAAAAGGCCAGCGCCAGGCCGCCCAAAATCATCGTGTTGACCGTGCTGTTGCCCATCGAGAGCGCTATGAACGTCGCCAGCGCCGACAGGGGGATGGAGAGAAACACCGCGAGCGTCGCCCTCATGCTTCCCAGAAACACCAGAATCATCACGCCCGTCAGCACCAGCCCGATCAGCCCTTCGTGAATCAGGTTTTCAATGGCGTTGCGCACAAAGACGGACTGGTCGAACACCACTTTTTTGACGAGGGTTTTCGGCACGTCAAACAGATTGTTGAGGGCGTTTTTGATGCCGTCCACCACCTGGATGGTGTTGGCGTCGCCGCCCTGCTTGAGCACGGGCAGATAGACCGAGGGCTGCCCGTCCACCCGCACCACGTTGTATTGGATGGCCGAACCGTCCTCCGCATGACCCACATCCGCCACCAGCACCGAGGCGTTGCCGACGGTTTTCAGCGGCAGCTGGTTGACGTCACGCATGTCGTCTATCTGGCTGTTGACGTAGAGATTGTAATCGTAAGGGCCAATCTTTACGTCGCCGGCGGGCAAAATCAGGTTGGCATTGTTCACGGTGCGGACGACGTCCATCACGCTCAATTGATGCGCCTCCAGTTTGAGCGGGTCCACATAGACCATGATCTGCCGGTACCGCCCGCCAAAAGGCATGGGCACGGAAGCGCCCGGCACATTGGCCACTTGATTGCGCACGTCAAACTGGCCGAGGTCGCGGAGCCTGGCCTCGCTCAAGCCTTCGCCCTTCAAGGTCACGAGGCAAACCGGCAGGCTCGAGGCGTCAAAGGACAATACCACCGGCGGCAGTGTGCCCGGCGGCAGCCGGCGCAAGTCGGCCATGGCCAGGTTGGCGATGCTGGTGACGGCGGAATCCGGGTTGAAGCCCGGTTGAAAATATACCTTGATCAGGCTCACGCCCGGCAGCGACCTGGATTCAATGTGGTCCACCCCGCTGGCCAGCGTGAAAAACCGCTCAAACCGCCCGGTGATGTCCGTTTCAATCTGCTCGGGCGGCATGCCATTGAAAAACGTGGCGACCACCACCACGGGGATTTTGATGGGCGGGAACAAGTCCACCGGCATGCGCACCAGGCTCGTCACGCCCACCACGCAGGTGATGAGGCAAATGACAATGATCAGGTAAGGGAGGCGGATGGCGAAGCGTGACATGAGTTGATGTTCAGAGACCCAGCCTGCTCACGGCGGCCCGAAGCTTTTCGACGGTCACATCCTGCGACTGGCAGAGCGTGATGATTTCCTGTTCCCGGGAAATAATTTCCGCCGCCACCCGGGGCAGCTTGGAGGCGAGATCCAGCGGGATGGACTGGACACCGTGCAGGTCGCCGTGCAACAAATCGCCCGAGCGGATTTTCAATCCGCCGATTTCCACCGGCGTGCCGAATTCCACAATGTGAATATAAGCGTGCGAAACCGAAACGCTGCCCGCAAACAAGTGGAACCCCGCCGCCTCCGCCTGGGGAATGTTGCGCACCGCGCCATTGGTGACCACCCCCGCGCAACCGAGCACGCGCAGAATGTTCATGTGGACCGCCCCCACGAGCGAGCCTAGTCCGGGCCGCGTGGACACATCCTGCACCACGACGACGCGCGGCGCGGGCTGGGACAAAACGAAATCCCACCATTCGGTGCTTTCGCGGTAGGCGGGGCCGGCGGTGGCCGGCGAGGAACCGCGGACCTTGATGGTCGCGGCATAACCGAGCATCGGCGGCAAATGCGGAAGCAGGCAGCGCACTGAATCATCGGCGAAGCCCTCATTGCGCAGCCGCTCATGAAAAGTTTCTATGGCGTTGGCGATTGTGCAGCCGTCCAGCCGGCGCAGAATATCCATTTGCTCGGGAGTGAGTATCACGTTCATGGCCGGATGTTAATTTTCATTGCGCATGGATAGTTGTATCAGCTTGGGCTCGACTTTCTGACCGGCTTGGAAGGCGGCGCGATTGCCGACAATCACCAGGTCGCCTTCCTGCACGCCCGAGGAAACCTCATAGCTGTCCGGAGTTTCCAGGCCGAGCGTGACGGGCCGCTCCTCAATTTGATTGTCGCGGTTGACCACATACACTGCCGGCGATTTCGTCCCGGCAACCGCTTGAACCGGAACCGTCAGCACGTTCGTCCGCTTTTCCACGTCCAGGACAACGGTGGCGTACATGCCCGGCTTGAGGTCCAGGCCGGGATTGGGCACTTCAATCTCCGTGGTCATCGTGCGCGTGGTGTCATCCACGTCCTGCGAAAAACGGGTGATGTTTCCCTCGATGATTTTATCGTTGAAGGACTCCACCCGCACCGTGACCGGATCGCCCGCCTGAATGTCCTTCACATAATCCACCGTGACGGGAAAATCCAGCCGCAGGCGGTAATTGTCCGAAACCCGCAGCAACGGCTGGCCGGAAGCGGTGCCCGCCTGGATCAACTGGCCGGGGTCCACATAGCGCCGGGTGACGACGCCGTCGAACGGCGCAATGATGTTCGTGTAGCCGGACAGCGTCCGGTATTTCTCCACGTCCGCCCGGGCCGCCGCAATCGCCGCCGCCGTGGCGTGGTCATTGGCCTCCGCCGTGTCGAGTTCCTGCTGCGCCACCAGGTCGGGGTGCGATTTGTTGACCTCGGACAGCCGGGAGTAAATCAGGTTCGCATTGGTGTAATCGGCCTCGGCCTTCTGCTCCACGGCCTGCGCGTTGGCGAGTTGCGCCTGCAATTCCGGCACTTCAATCGTCGCCAGCAACTGGCCGGCTTTGACCTTGTCGCCAAAGTCCACGTTCATCTGGCCGACGTAGCCGGAAACTTTCGCGTTCAGCCCGGCTTCCACATAGGGGCGGAACTCCGCGGCGATGGTCACCTGCCTCGACAAATCCTGGCGCGTGACCCTCGCCACAGCGGCCACCGGCACACTGGCTGCCCCGGTATCGGACGGTTGCCCGGACGCATGATGCGCCAGCCACAAGGCGCCGACGATGAGCAGGAGCAGGGCCGCGGCCCCGATCACCCCGCGCTTGACGTTGGTGGAATACATGAAATTCATGAACGAAGTTTGACGTTGTCCGGCTTCTGCAACGGCAGTTTTACAATGAAATGGCTGCCTTGGCCGGGTGTGCTGAGGGCCTCGACCGTCGCGCCGTGGGCGGCGCAAATGGATTTGACGATGGACAAGCCCAGTCCCGCGCTTTCAGATTCCCCCGAGCGTGCCTTGTCCACGCGATAGAATCTTTCAAAGACATGCGGCAGGGCCTCGGACGGAATCCCGATGCCGCTGTCGTCCACTTCCAAAACCGCGTGGCCGTTGACACCCCGGACCCGCACGGAAACCCGGCCCTGGGGCGGCGTGTATTTGATGGCGTTGTCCAGCAGGTTGACGATGACCTGCTTGATGCGGTAACGGTCGCCCTGCACATAAGCCGGCTGGTCCACCACGCAGGACAGGGAAATCTTTTTGTCTTCGGCCAGCAGGCTCATCTGGTCGGCGGTGGTCCGGGCCAGTTCGCCCAGGTCAAAGCGCGTCCATTCCAAACGCGAGTCGCCCCGGTCAAGCTGCGTCAGGGTGAAAAGCTGTTCCACGATTTTGCTGAGGTGAACCGCCTCCTCCAGCAGGCCGGCCAGCCGCCCGCGCAATTCTTCGCTCACCGCCTGGTCTTCCACCAGGCTTTCCAGTTCGCCGCGGAGAATGGTCAGCGGCGTGCGCAAATCATGCGAGGCGTCCGCCACGAACCGTTTCGAATTTTGAAACGCGTCGTCCAAACGCGCAATCATGCGGTTCAAGGCCAGCGACAACTGCTCCAGTTCATCGCCGGACCGGGGCACCGGCAGGCGTTCGCTCACGTTCAACTGCGTGATTTGTTCCGCCGCGCGGGTGATTTGCTCGACGGGCCGCAGCGCCCGGCTCACCAGCCAGTACCCGGCGGCGGTCACGATGCCAAGCGCCATAGGCAGGCCGATGGCCAGTTGCAAAAACAGATGCTTCAACATGCTTTCCACCGGGTCCAGCAAGCCGCCAAACTCAATGAGGTAATCCACATTTTCGTCCGATTGGAAATGAAGACCGGCGATGACCAGGGTGCTGCCGTTTGACAGCGTTTGTTTGCGGGTAAACTCGGTTTCGGACGTCCCCTTGACTACCGGGATTTCCGCCGGGTCGAAACTTCCATCCTTGGGCGCGGTTGAAACATAAACCAGGGCGCCATCGCCCCGGGTGACGCGGATAAACCTGTCATTGCTCTCCGGCGCGTACCATTCCTTGATCTGGCTGGCCACATACGGCTCGCCCGTCTCCTTGACGTGCGCCAGCAACGCATTGCCCAGCTGCCGGGCGCGGCGATCCATGGCTTCGCTCAAACTGCTTTCCAAATAGCTCCGCAAGTCAAGGTAGAGCGCCGCGCATAGCAGCAAAAATATCACCGCCAGCAGTCCGGCATACCACGCCACCAGGCGGAATATGATCGAACGCGAACTCAAGCCGTCACCTCGTCGGTCAGGCTGTAACCCACCCCGCGCACGGTGTGCAGCAGCTTGTCCTCAAATGGATCGTCAATCTTCTCGCGGAGATGCCGCACGTAAACATCCACGATGTTGGTCAGCCCCTGGAAACTCTGGTCCCACACATGCTCGATGATCATGGTGCGCGAAAACACCCGGCCCGGATGCGTGGCCAGATATTCCAGCAGGGCATATTCCTTGCCGGTCAGGTCAACCTTTTTGCCGGCCCGCTTTACTTTCTGCGACAGCCGGTCAATCTCCAGGTCGCCCACCCGCAGGACGCTCGAACGGTTGACGGGTCCGCGCCGCAGCAGCGCCTTGATGCGCACCAGCAGCTCGGCAAAGGCAAACGGCTTGGTCAGATAATCGTCCGCGCCGCGCTCGCAATTTTCCACCTTGTCGCTCATGCTGTCGCGCGCCGTCAGGATGAGGATGGGCCCCGACGAATTTTTCCGGCGGATCTTTTCCAAAATCTCGGAACCGCTCATGCCTGGCAGCATCAGGTCCAGGATGATGAGGTCGTATTCGTAGGTGTTGGCGGTGTCCCATCCCTGCTGGCCGTCATGGCAGACGTCCACGGCATAGCGCTCCGCCTTGAGGCCGCGTTCGATGATGTCGGCCACCTTCTTTTCATCTTCCACCAGCAGGATTCTCATAAATTCCGGTGTTTGCTTCAATTTGACACAAGATGAGACCAAATGTCTATTAAACTGGCGTTGCCGTTTCATTAAAAATACGTAAGAAAGGAAAAAAAGGGGGAAAGCCGTTTTGAGCCACAGATGGACACAGATGAAACACAGATCGCCGATCTTCTCCCTCTCCGCGTCCCGCGTAGCTGTCAGCGAAGCGGGATGGGGAGAGGGCCGGCCTGCCCTCCATAGCCGCAGCGGCGACGGAGGGGGTGAGGTGTCACGCGAACGGTGACTAGTTTAGCCACAGATGGCCACAGATAAAAATAGTGGCACAGGCGTCCCGCCTGTTCATCCCCAACATTCCATCGAAACAGAAACTCACAGGCGAGACGCCCGTGCCACTACCGGCCTATGGTTCGTTTTTCGCGGTTGACAATTACGGCAGCGGGGTTCATCAGTGAGGACAAATGGATTGCCCTGCGGTTGAAGATGGGCACCTGAAAGCATTTGATCGGCCGGTTATATGAGCATCGCAAAAAATCAAAATAACAGCGGCAATGTTCCAATAGTAGGGACCCCTTCAAGCTTAGGGACCGTCCTTTTTTAGGGTTAGGTAATCGTCTTTATAGATGCATATCTCCAAAAGCAATAAAACCCGACAGTGTCAATGGCAAGCATGACCACCAGGTAACCAAGCTCTCTCTTTGCCATGTGATTATCAAGAAGCTTGATCTCTGCGTCATATGCTGCCTTCGTCTCTGGTGTCTTCTCATTATGATTCGCATACAAAGCCGCCTTTCTCTCGGCATTCCGATAAGGCTCGTCGAGGACAATGCCATGCATGTATAACCGGGGCCAAGCCAACCATACCAACTCCAAAAACAAAACAAGAACAATGATGGCAATCTTTACTGGCTTTTTCATGGCGTGATGGCGCGGCCTAACCAAACCGTTAGCCGCGACAAGCGGATGCTGATCTACTCCACAAATAGAAAACTCGTCAGAGTATTCCTTTCCACAATATGAGCACGTTTTCATGGTCAAGAAAGTGCCGCCTAACCGTGCTTGAACAACTGGCTTTGCACGACCCTATGCATGATCTCATGTACGACTGTTTTTGCTTTGGCCTTTGTTAGCACGGTTTGACGAAAGCAGATTTGCGAATTTCGATCAAGAATTTAATGCTGTGTTGTGCCCATAAACGGGTCATTCCTACTATTTCCACATTTTGGGATGCGGATAGAGTTGCATACGATTTTCGTGACTCTACGGCCCTTTTTCAACGTGTCCGCCAAAGCCAAACCTCATTGCGGAGAGCAATTTATCCTGATAATCCGCCTCTCCCCGCGACGCGAACCGTTCGTAGAGCGCCGCCGACAGCACCGGCACCGGCACGCCTTCGTCTATGGCCGCCTGGATGGTCCAGCGACCTTCGCCGGAGTCCGAGACGCGGCCGGCGAACTTTGAAAGTCCCTGGTCTTCCGCCAACGCGGCGGCCGTCAGGTCCAGCAACCAGGACGCAATCACACTGCCGCGCCGCCACACTTCGGTAACATCCGCCAGATTCAAATCAAACTGGTAAAGGTCGGGGTGCCGCAGCGGCGTAGTCTCCGCATCGCTCGCGCTTCCGGTCTTGCCGATGTTGGCGCTGTGCAAAATCCCCAATCCTTCCGCATACGCCGCCATGATGCCGTATTCGATGCCGTTATGGACCATTTTGACAAAGTGCCCGGCGCCGCTGGGCCCGCAATGCAGATAGCCGCGCTCGGCGGTGCCGCCGAGTTTTTCGCGGCCGGGCGTCCGGGGAATATCTCCCTGTCCCGGCGCGAGCGCCGCAAAAATCGGGTCCAAACGCCGCACCACGGCGGCGTCTCCGCCAATCATCATGCAATAGCCGCGCTCCAGTCCCCAAACACCGCCGCTGGTGCCCACGTCCACATAGGCAATCTGCCGTGGGGCGAGTTCCTTCGCGCGGCGAATGTCATCCACATAATAGGAATTTCCGCCATCAATGAGCACATCGCCGGGCGCGAGCAACGGGGCAAACTCGGCAATGGTTGCGTCCACCGCGGCGGCGGGAACCATCAACCATATCGTCCGCGGTGCCGGCAGCTTTTTTACCAGTTCCGCCGGCGAAGCCGCTCCGGTGGCATTTTCCTTGGCCAGGCCGGCAATCGCTTCCGCCGAACGGTCATGGACCACGCACGGATGACCGGCGCGCATGAGCCGCCGCACCATGTTGGCGCCCATGCGACCCAGCCCGACCATTCCCAGACTCATTTTTTGTGTTTCATTCATAGTGTTAAGGGGTGGGATTTCGCCTAAAATAATTCGCACATTGCACCAATGAACCGTAGCAGCCGACGTGAGGAGGCTCCATCTGAATTTCGGGAGAACCAAGTTTGAGCCTCCTCAAGTCGGCTGCTACGAGGTTCATAGATATGGCCGGGGTGAGGAGCAATGCGGTTCATGGTGAAATTATTTCAGCTTCATATTCTCCGGCTTGCAGACTCAAACACGCGCGCAAATTCGCGGTAACGGCGTCCAATCTCGGTTGCCGCTTCCTGGCGCGTCATTATTTTCCGGCGGAAATTCACCAGCGGTTCCCAAAAACAGGTGCGCCCCACCGCGAAGCCGATGAATCCCGGCACGCTGGCGGCCGTGTTCAGCCATTCGTGGACTTTTTTGTCGTCCTCGCCGCGACCCAGCACGATGCACCCCACCTGTCCGCGCCCGTTACGCTGGGCCGCCGCGACCACGCGCGCACAATCGGCGGCGCGGTCAAGCCCCTCGATCTTCCAGACATCCGGCTCCACGCCCGCGTCCTGAAGATGCTGAATGGCCCGCACCATCAGTTGCGGACGCAGCTCCAAATCGTAGGCGCTGCGGTCGCCCTTGAACTGCTCCAGTTGCGCCGGTTCCGACGGCACCAGCAGTTCGAACATGAACCGGCTGGAGCTGGAAGCGCGCAGGTAATCCGACAATTGTTTCAGCCGCGCCGCCTGCCGCTCGTTCAAGGCCGGGTCGCCGTCGGGATTATACCGCACCAGGACCTTGGAAAAAGCGGGGAGAAATTTCTCCACATGCTCCGCGAAATGCGCGCCGTACTCGAAATCGAATTCATCCTGCCCCGATTTCTCGGCCGGACAACAGGTAATAAAACCATCGCGGCGCGCCTCTTCGAGAATCGCCGTGCCGAATTGTTCGTCCACCAGGATGCCCGCCGCGCTTTGAGGGACGCCGGCGGTCACGCCCAGCTTGAATCCCTCGTAAATAATTTCCTTGGCGTCCGCAATTTCCCCCGTCTGCAGGGGATTCAAGTCGCCGTGCCACCCGAACATCTTGGTTTCAAACGAACCGCGATGGTCAAAGGGCAGGATGTAAAGCGGCTGGGTATATCCGATGGTTTTCATTGCTTGCCTTTCTTCTTTGCCTTTCCCCTGTCGCCGGGCGCCGCGCCGGTGTCCTTTTTGAAGAAATGAGGGACAGGCGGGACACCTCGGCCGGGACCTCGCGGCCTGGCTTCCACCAAAGCTCCGTGTTCCCAGAGGCGGAAGCCGCCCACGAACGCATTTTCGTTTGTGCCCGGGCGGCACAGCGGCGGCAGCTTCTTGATCAGTCGCACGTTGCCGCCGCCCAGCACCACCTCGTCCGGCTGAAAGGCCGCCGTCAACATCTCCACCACTTCCGCCACCTGTTTGCGCCACTTCTTTTTTCCATGCTTGTCCAGGCCGCGTTCGCCCACGTAATCCTCAAAGGTGGCTTTGCGATACGGCAGGTGCGCCAGTTCCATTGGCACCACG
>Ga0326728_10017944_pt1 | contig 14050 bp, 9 predicted proteins | sample MB3enrmetagenome_FD_207602 | JGI IMG/M metagenome (GOLD analysis project Ga0326728, IMG submission 207602) | Lab enriched peat soil microbial communities from McLean, Ithaca, NY, United States - MB31MN | ecosystem: Environmental > Terrestrial > Soil > Wetlands > Peat | place: USA: New York...
GGCGCAACCGGTCTTAATCCAGGCAAAATTCTGCGCAGCGCCAAGGACCTTCCCATTGTTGTCGAAATCATCGATAGCGAGGGAAAGGTGAACGCTTTTTTGGAGGTGTTGGATCAGCTCCTTTCAGGCGGTGTCGCGACGGTTGAGAGGATTCAACTGTTCCGCTATACCCGCAAACCGAGGGCAAGCGGTGCGCCGAAAGGGGCTTGATGCGTGCCGGCTGAATGGTGAGCCTTCATGTGTGACTTTGCACCTTCCGTTCATGTCCGGGATTATAGCTCTTTGCTAAATGGACTCTGAATATCACATAAAACTAAAGGATTCTTCTCAGCAATATGTCTATGAAATGCAGGGCGGCCCCTTGAAAGAAAAATCCCCGCGAATGCGGGGAAACCTTCTCATACCGGCTGTAATGTACCAGATATTGCGGTCTATCCCCTCTATCGAGAGGTAACGGCCCACCCAGTCTTGGGTTAGCACAACGTTCTCTAGTCAGTTACGGACATGTTTGTCAAGAATAAGATAGGCGCCACGCAGATTATTGAACGCCTGTGAGCTTTTAAGCTTTCGCCAGTAAAATCATACCAAATCCAAAAGCGCGATGCCTACCGGCTCCACGCCTCAGCCATTGCTGGAAAGAGGCCGCGTCGCCGATTTGAAGGATACCCGAAAAGGTAACGTCCGGTCCCTCCAAGCGAGGCGCACCCTTACGATATACCTCGATGCGGCTAAGCCGCGATATCCGCAACGATATCAAAGTCGCTGCCGTTTCGGGGATCTGCTCCCGAAACCATTGAGTATAAACATCCTCCTTATCGATGCGTCCGCTGCCGTCCGGCTTTGAAGCAACGGCGCGCAAAAAGACGTCGCATTCCCGCGGCAATCCACGATTCCGGTGGTTGGCGATACGGCACACCGGCCTTGTCCTTACCGAAAAGCGATAGCGCATCCCCGCCGTCCAAATTGCAGGAAAAGCATGAGCCTCTATCGAAGGCAAACCGAGCGCTTGAGATGCTAGCGTCCATGCTTGCACTTCTTCACGCTGCCGAAGCGCAAGCTCGTTAAGTTGGCGGGCATCATGCGGCGAATAGGCTACGAGCTGACCGTCAGGTTCCTCGAAAAAATGAAACGGCTTGGGTGCTGCGGCGCCAAACGTTTCATTCAGAACCTGATGGAACGCATAACCCAAGTCGCCAGAAAGCGGAATCGTACCTCTCGCGGTGGCAAATGACACCAGTTTAGCGCGGTCAATTGCAAAGCAGATGAGGTAGAGCCCTTCATTTACTGTCACGGCTATCCCCAAACGCCTCTGTCGAGATCGAGCACGAATACCAGCCGTTCGCCGGCGTGAACTCCTGTAATCCAATTTCGCTCATCGCAAATAGGCTCCAGGCGGGCCTCAGGAAATTCAGGAAGGAGCGCGCCTTTACGATCCGATGCTTCAAAAGCCGGCCATTGCAAACAGCAGTCCTCTTGCCGGAGACGGTCATCGAATAGGGAAATGAGAGCACCAAAAACGCTTTGAGCGCGAATGTCTCCATTATAAACTGGGCGGGAGGGTATACAGGTTTTCCTTCCTACAAATAGTGGCCGGGCAGGATATTGAAGCGCGTTCTCGATCTGCTCGAATGTAAAGGGAGAAGCGGGTAAGACCCGGAAAACCACGCTGACCTCGGTATCTGTCCAGAAGTCGCGGTAACGCAGATGGGGACCTTTGTAGGACGCGGCGCCGCCGCCTCTTCCCTCGACCTGCTCCCTCGTCGTCCACCCCTGATCGTTTTTTGATAGCTCGGCAGTTTGAAAGTCACGGATAAGCCGGCTTCCTTGACGTATAAGACTGCCCATTACAAGGTTGTCTTGCAAAGACTGCAGGGTTTCATACTCATACCGCTCGACACCCGCAGCATTTGCCAACATTCCGGCAATCATAGATTTCGCCGGAAAAGGCCGGATGACGCCAAAATTATCGATCGCTTCGCCGCCGAAACTGACAAGCGGTGCATCTATCCGCAGTACGAGGTGTCTTTGCATCACGCTTGCCCTGATGCGATGGCACTCTTGACCCACGCGGAAAGCCCGGCCATCGTTTTTGGAACAGCCTTCATGGCTTCAAGAATTTCGTGGCCTTCTCCGACGCAGAAGCCGGCGCGAATCTCCGAGGCGCCATAGGTCTTGTCGAAGCCTGCCAAATGCTCGCTCAGAGCTTTGAGCGCTCCTTTGTGAACATCTCCTCTCAGCGCAACATCTTTGCGGAAGGCATTCGATAAAGTACGTGGCTGCCGGTTGCCAATTTCGACGAGCATTGTTTCCGCATAGGAAAACGGCGCGGTTGCGCCTTTCTTTGCTCCTGGGCTCACGGTGGCGATAAGGTGAATAAGCCGGGCGGCGACCTCGCCTGAGGGCTCCCGGTCAACGTCAGGCGATAGCCAAGCCCTTGCCGGGACGCCCGTCAGATTAGACACAAGAGCCGGTACATCGATGACAGCATAGCCATAATACACGCCGCTCGTCAGCTCGGCATCGAAGACGCCGGCTGCGCCCGCGTCGCCGGAAGGTTTCAGATCGTCCACAACAGTGACGAGGTCGAGTTCTCTTTCAGCGCGATGAACCGTGATCGCATGAGCGACATAGAGCGCGGCCTCGATGTTTGCCTCGGGATCGGATGTAACCATCCGTCCGAAAAGTGCAGACTCGAAACCTCCGGGCTGGGCGCATTGTGAACGTACGGCCCGAAACACGCGCCGTATGCCATCTTTGCTGAAATACTCCTTACATTTCGCTTCGGCATCTTTTTTGTCTACAGAATCGGTCACCAGGCTGAGCGCCTCTTTACGCATGTAGCGGATTTCGGGCCAGCCAAGTAGCAAAGCCTGCCTATTCTTCCGGTCCTTCGCCTTGTCGCCGTACAAGGCCTCGATAAAGGCCAGTCCCACCGCGGAAACGATCTCCGCCGGTTTACCGGTTTCTTCAGCGAGGCCTTTAATGACCTCCCGTTCTATGTGCTCCCTCGAGCGCTCCGCGGTTTCCATGTTCACGATCGAGCCGATATTCATGGGGTCGTTGGCCTTGCGCCAAGATCGCTTCAGGCACTGCGAGGAGATTCGCGTCCGGATTACCCCGCCGAACGGAAGTGCCTTTGCCAGCCCAGAATCATCCCGGTTCAGTAAGGTGCCGGGATAGCTTGCCAGCCAATGGATCTGTACGAAGCGCGGCTCAGTCATTTGCATCGAATCCAAGTAGAAGCGCCTGAGTGTTGTCTGCAGTGGAACTATTTTCCTTAGGATAGTTTCTTGCCGCAGCCACTGCGAAATCGCGGGCGATTTCGATTCGGGCGCGTTCCGCCCAAGCACTTTCTGGATCGTGCAGCAAGATCAGAGGCGCAAGCTTCGACCAATTGAGGGGTTCGCCAAGCCTCGTAACCCGGCGGATTGCGCGCTCCAAAAGAGCCTGAAATCGGTCCCCGCGTGCGTCGAGCAGCCGCCTTAAGCGAAAATCGTTGTAGCCCGCCTTCTGAAACACCCTTCCTGGACGGGATTCAACCGAGGTGGCGTGCGGATCGCGGCCGGGACCGCTTAGAAAGCCCATACAATGAACGAGCCATATCCAGTTGGCGACATCTGCCAAGCTCATGGACTCTATCGGGCAGCCTGCAACGGCCAGAACGCGAAGCGCCACCATCTCACCGGGCCCGCGATGGTAACGCCGGTAACGCTTGAGCTGAGCCCTCTGAATGTTTGGGAACCACTCAGCACCGAGCAAGCTTCCGATAGAACCGATGAGGCTTGCATACTGAGGGGGGGGCGAGCTTATGGGCTCTGGACTAGCCGGCTGGGCCTGCACTTGCGCTCTCTCTTGCTTGCGGGAACTTCAAAGCGTCTCGAAACGGCAGAGATTTTGCCAGCATGGCGCGAAAGGCATGCAACGACTGCGCCTTCGCCCAATATCGCTCTGAAGATGGAAACGGAAGGATTTGCTGTGCTTCGAGGAGGAGCTGCTGAGTGCGCGCTATCTGCAATCTGAGCCATTTCTTGTAGATCGCCGCCCGGTCATCGCTGCCCGCGCACATCTCTTCCCAAAGTCCTTCAAAGAAATTCCGTTCGGTGACAATCTCAAACTGCTGAAGAGGCGCTTCCATGAACCTCCCGGTTGCGTCTTTGCCGGACGCTGCTCCCGGGGAGCCACGTTGACACAGAACGAACAACCCGATCCGTAAAGCCAGCCGCAATTCGCTAAGGGCGCCGGCACGCCTCTCCAAGATCTCCGTGAAGGCATCGCGGTCATCTGTGAAAAGAGCGACGGCCTTTGCAGGCACGAAAATGCGGCGCTCATGGAAGCCTTGAGTTTTTCCCTGGCCCCGGCAAACAGATTGCGCAACGAAAGAAACGCCATTCACGCGATCCGAATCGGAAAATTGCAAGGAGATGGGAAGGCGGAATTTCGTAGGAGCGAAAATGCCCGCAACCTTGCGGCTGGAAAATCCTTCGCCTGAAACGGTGAAAGATCGTCCGTCTTCGCTGACCGGTGTCCACGGGTCGCCTGTATCGCCTTTTAAGTGCTCAGTCCCGCAGATGCGTGCCGCACTGCTTGCCGCATCCATCGCGAAAACCTTGCCATTCGAAACACCAAGCCTGACGCGCCGGCAAATTTCGATGTAGAAGGGGTGCAACTCGCGGAAGTGGATGGCCGCCGAGCCATTCCATGGCTCCAGCCACAGCAAGGCAATTCCCTCCCGGTTCCGCCCATGGGGGGGCGCCTTGCCGCCGCCGGACGAAAGCAACGCCATAGCGTCTCTGCGGAAGCGGCTTCCCGCATCGCCGGGGCTATCGAGTCCGACAACCGGGCGCGAGCCGTAGCCGCCATTCATCCGGCTGATGCCGTATTTTCCGGCGCCCATTATGCCTTGCTGCGTTTGAAGGCTGACAAGCGCGAAAAGCCAATCTTCCGGCGCGGCGTTGTGCATGCGGGCGGACTTCAGGTCGTGATTTTTGGATGTGACTAGAATATCCAATGCATCGGGAGTCTCGACGCTTCTGAACTGCGGCAGGTCTCCGCCGGGGACGGGCGCCTGCAAAAGGGCGGGCTTAGCCGCATCCGGAACGAGAAGCGACCAAGGTTCGCCGTCCGGCCACATAGCCGTGAGACCTCGAAGCATTAGCCGCCAAGCCGCCTCGTCGTCGGGTAACTGGGTCTCCTTGGCCTTCTCTAGCGCTAGAGCGCCAAGCTGCACGATGAACGCATGCCAAACATGACGCTGATGGGATCGCAGCGCGGAAAAAGATGCGATATCGCCTCTTACAAGTGCGGCAAGCGAGCCCGGAAGAGAGTAGCGCGACTTCACTCCGAACGGAGAGGCCGCTGTAAGAAGGGGCTCTTCAAGAAAGTTCATCATGGCAATAGACGCGGATCAAGAACTTCACCGAATCGCACGGAAAAATGGGCGTTTTCCTTCAGCAACAGAGGCAGGATCGAACGCGCAAAAAAACTACACATCATTTTCCTTGTGAAGTCTCCCGCCGCTATTGGTTAGCGCGCGACCATCGCCGCTAAATGGGGCGCATTTATGTGCCTACAACTGCGACGATAATCGGCGCCGGCTTGCTATCCGCCACAGGTTCAATAGCCGCCGCAGTGGGTGTTGGGAAGCATGTATCCAGTATCTTGCAGCTCATGCCGGACAGTACAAAACTCACAACGTCATCCCTGTGGATGGGAATAGAGCGCAATAAAAAAGCGCCCGCCGTGAGACGGGCGCTCTTGCAAATGGCGTTAGAAGTGGATGATTACGTCGGAAGCGAACTCAACCATCTCTTTTTTGTTGCCCGGGATGCCGAGCTCGGGATTGCCATTGAAGGCGGCCGTGCCGAAGGACGACCAATAGGAGATTTCGGGGCGGAACTCGATTTGCGGCGACAGCCAATGCTGCCAGCTAATCGAGGTATCGAAATACTTCGTGGAACCGCCAGTGCCCGTGCGCCATCCATTGGGATCGTCGTACCATTCCAAGCGGAGCGTATAGTTGTTCAAGGGATCGGGTGAGTAGTTGAGATAGGTCAACACGCCAACCGCCCAGACGTTACAAGTTAATGCAGTCGCGGTGGGGCAATAGACTATGTTAGAGCCGTTCACTGGAATGTACTGCGGCGAGTCCCATGTGCCGCCAACCGCCTGTGTGGCAAGTGCGATCGGGTTTCTGTTGTTCAACACATTGTGTTCGTCGAGATAATAGGCCTCGAAGTCGAGATGCCACTCGCTGTTGAACTTGTGATAGTAAGTGAATCCGTGCCACTGAATGTTATTATAACCCCACTCGGAGTTGTTGATGCCATCTATGCAAGGATACAAGGTGTCCCAACCATCGTTCCATTTGTATTGAACGCAGAAGGCGACGGAGGGTTGGTTGCCTGGATCGACCTTGAATTTGCCTCCAGAATAGATCGGGTTCGTGGCGGGAGCGGTGTAAGCGCCGGGGCCATAAGTATTGTCAAGCCAAGTCTGGGCGTTAGCAGCCGTGTAGAGGTTCTTTTCGTATCTACCTGCATGCCATAGCGGCGTTTCGGTACCGTCGTCCAGGCCGATTTGCACCATGAGATTCTTCGTAACCTGCAGCGAGGCCACGATGCCGGTGTTGGTGTAGTTGTCCCAGGCATAGGTCAGAGAATGCGTGTAGGTTAGATTGTTCGGCGCGAGCTGCGCTTCGATATCCGGGATCGAAATATAGCGCCCAATGCGGATGTTGAGGCCCTGCATGATGAAGGGGTCGTAGATATCGACATACATCATGGGGAAGTCGTAGCCTTCCGCCTTGTTCTTCTCATTGAACTGCCAGCTCGCTATGCCGTAAGAATTCGTATAGCGGTAATCGCTGCCGTAGAGGCCAGAGAGCCTAAAGCCCCAATCGATGTGATCGGTCTGCACCGTATCGGGGAGGCGTTCGATATAAAGAACCGCCTGGTCGAGATAGGCGGCATTGGAGGAATAGGTATACGACACCGGTGAGTTGGCGCCCTTGCCGCGAGGGTTGGTGCTGAGGTCAAAGCCAGGCTCGACCCAGCCATAGACCTGGATGTGATTGTCCTGCATCCATTTGCCGGCATCGGTGTTGGCGATTGCCGCCATGAGCGGGCTATCGACCGAATTAGGCCGGGTCACGCCAATGTACTGTGTGGCGCCGGCGGGCCATTCCGTGTAGGCCATGGGCGGCACAGTCGCAGGGGTCCGAGGCCAGCCGCTACGGTTCGGTGAGAGGGCGTTCGGATCGGCAGGCGCGGTGCCCTGGCCCCATTCGAGCCGGTAGTAATTGAAAAAGCGCTCCAAGACGCCCGTGCCGAGATAGGCGTCGAGACAGGAGTAGTTCTTGTAGGGATCGCAGCCGTCGCCATCCTTCAAAGATTGCGCCGAAGCGCCGTGCGAGCCCGCCGCGGCAAGGCCGATGACGGCCGCTGCCATGAACGGCATCTTTCGCATAGCGGCCGATTGGCGCCTTTTGTGACAGGGATCCTGCTCCCCCAGAAGCTGTAGTAGACCCTTAAAAAGTCCCATTTCCCAAGCCCTTTTCCCATGGCGGGCCTAAGCCGCCGCCCGATACTCCGCACCGATAGTTCAATCGGCGGTTACAATTCGACACTATGATCGAGTCGAGGGTGGCTAACAGTAAAAAGTCATATATTTCGTGCGCAAAGCCTAGCATCGATAATGTTACGTTATTGGTTTTCGAAAATGCGGCCGGTGTTCAGGTTGATGTAAGCTACTTGGTCACTCTGTGTCCGTGGCGACACAGAGTGCACAAACTACACTCAAAATATTGCCTGGCTTGAGCAAGGAAAAGGCAGCGGTCCCGCGAGCGCGGATCGCCCGCTGCCCTTGCGTTAGAAGTGGATGGTCAAATCTGCCGAGAAGACCACAATGTGATTTTGAGTCGGAGTGCCGTCAGGCTCGCGGCCGAAGGCCTTCACGCCGTTGACGGTCTCGTACCACGCCACCTCTGGCCGGAGCAAAATGCTGGGCGAGAACCAATGCTGCCAGCCAAAGGCGAAGTTGTCGTAATCGGCCTTCACGCCGGTCCGCTGGCCGTTCATGTCGCTGAAATATTCGGCGCGCCAAGTGAGATTGTCGAGATCCGACCAGCGGTAGTTCAGATAAGCCAGCGCCGACCACTCGCTCGCGGTGCAGAACGCCTGACCGGGCTTGCAAACCGCTGGGCTTGGTTGCGCGGCGGGATTGGCAATATAGGTGGGAAGCCCTGGCGTGTTCCAGATGTCGCCCACCGTGTTGGCTGTGGTTACGGATGCCACATGGTCTTGATGCATGCTCCAGGACTCGACGGCGATATGCCATTGCTCGTCGAATTTGTGATAATAGGTTGCGCCATACCACTGCAGGTTGTTATACCCCCAAGTGCCGTCGTTGATTCCGTTTGCGCAGACCTGGGCGTTGTCGTTCGAGCTATCCGTCGTATAACGCGCGCAAACCGTCAGCGTCGGCTGCGTTCCGGGGTCCTTCGTATTCCACGGAACGGTCTCCGTTCCAGCCGAGAGGCCGGCCTGAAGCACCCAATTTTTCGTCGCCTGCAAACTCGCGATAATGCCTGTATTCGTGTAATTGTCGTAGGCATAGGTCATCGAGTGCGAATACATGTAGTTGTTCGGGGCAAGCTGTGCCTCGATATCCGGCACCGAGATGTAACGGCCGAAGCGGATGATCAAACCCTCGGCGACTTTCGGGATGTAAATCTCGCCATAGACCATCGGGAAGTCATAGCCGTTTTCGTTGTTTTCCTTCGTATACTGGTAGCTCGCGACGCCATAGGCCGTTGTATACCGGTAGTTCATCCCGTAAATGCCGGAAACGCGGAACCCCCAGTCGATGTATTCCTGCTGCACCGTATCGGGGACGCGCTCGATGTAGAGCACGGCTTGATCGAGCGTTGCGGTATTCGGCTTGTACATATAGGCGGCAGGAAAGTTGCCCTGCTTCGGACCGTTTGCTGTGCTGAGATTGAAGCCGCCCTCGACCCAGCCATAGGCCTGGATGTGATTGTCGTACATCCACTTGCCCAAAGTCGTTGGGCTAAGCGCGGTCATAAACGCGCTATCGGCGGCGTTCGGCGTGCTTGCGCCAATGGTTTGCGAGCCGCCGTAGGGCCACTCGGTGAACGGGAAGGGCGGCGAGGTAACAGGCGCCGGCGGGAAAGGAAGCGGTCTGTGGCCGGGAGGTGCATTCGGGTCCGGAACCGGTGAGGATTTTCCCCATTCATCCGCATAAGCTTTATAGAGGCGTCCGAAGAAGCCAAGATCGTTCAGCGCTTCCGCGGTTTGCGCGCTATCTTGCTGCGAGCTCTCCGCCCCAGCGGGGATGATGCCCATAGTGAGGAGCGAAGCTCCTGCAATCGCCAACGCTCCCGACCGCGAAGTCAAGAACCCGCGTACTGCCGTCATATCGAATGCCCCTAACCAATAGTGCGGCGCCCCGAATCGCCCGCTGTTACCCACATAAAGGGGCGCTTGCGGGCTAGCAAGCGCCCCTTAAGCCTGCGATTAGATTAGAAGTGGATGATCAAGTCCGCTGAGAAGACCCAAAGCTTATCCTGCGTTGGATCTTGGTTCAGGTCGGTGGTGCGTCCGAACGCATCTTTGCCGGAGGTGTAGTACGCGATTTCCGGGCGGAAGGTGATGGTTGGCGAGAACCAATGCTGCCAGCCGATCCCTACGTTGTTGTAGACAGTCGCGACGCCGGTACGCTGGCCGTTCAGGTCGTGGAAGCTTTCCGCACGGAACGAGAGGTTGTCCAGCGGCGAGAACTGGTAGTTGAGGTAGCCGAGGAACGAGAATTCCTGCGCTGTACATTCGATTTGCCCGACTTTGCAATGAGCATCCCATGGGCCGTTATGGTAGCCCAAGAGCTGCTGCATGAACGTGGGTTGGGTGACAAAGTAGGGGAAGGCCGGGTTGATAGATGCCGCACTGTTGGCAGGATCGGTCGGATCGTTGGGATTCCCGCCCACCAAAGCTGCAGCAACGTTGTTCTGATGCATCTGCCAGGCTTCCAGCGACACATGCCACTGATCGTTGAACTTGTGGTAGTAGGTCGTAGTAAGCTGCTGAAGGTTGTTATACCCCCACTGGCCGTTGTTCCAGGCGTTCGCGCAGCTATAGATCGCGTCCTTGGCACTGTCGGTTTGGTAGCGAAGGCAACCCGTGAACGACGGCTGGAAGCCGGGGTCGTTCATATTGTTATTGAAGGGGATCGTATCCGTTCCGATGGTGATGCCGGCCTGGGCTGTCCAGTTCCGGGTCAGCTGCAAGGTGCCGATCAACCCGGTGTTGGTATAGTTGTCGTACCCGTAAGTCATCGAGTGCGAATACATATAGTTATTCGGCGCGAGCTGCGCTTCGATGTCCGGCACCGAGATGTATCGGCCTAAGCGGAAGAGCAAGCCTTCGGCGACGCCAGGAATGTAAAGCTCGCCATAGACCATCGGGAAGTCATAGCCTTCCTCGTTGTTCCGCTTTTGCAGCTGATAGCTCGAAAAACCTTGCGCCGTTGTGTAGCGGTAGGTCTCGCCGTAGATGCCGGCAATACGGAAACCCCAATCGATGTGGTCTTGTTGAACCGTGTCGGGCAGGCGCTCGATGATAACCACGTCCTGGTCGTTCCAGAATGTGTTTGGCTTATAGGCGTAAGCGGCTGGGTAGTTGCCGTATTTGCCGCCATCGGAGGTGCTGACGTTGCCGCCCGGATTGATCCAGCCGTAAATCTGGATGTTGTTGCCCGTAAGCCATTGCCCAACCGCGGTCGGCTTGAGCGCAGTCATCAACGGGCTGTCGACAGAATTCGGAACGGTCGCGCCGATATAGTTCGCGCCGCCCATCGGCCATTCGGTGAAGGGGAATGGCGGCTGACTTTCTGGCGACGGCGGCCATGGAGAAGGCCGGCGCGTCACGGCGTTCGGATCTGCCGGTGGCACAATGCCCCATTCATCGGCGTAAGCCTTGTAGAAGCGCCCAAAGAAGCCACCCCAGACCGAACCGTAATTCGGGTCTGCCGATGCATCGACCGGATCCGCGGCGAGTGCGCCCGTTGCAGAAGCGGCTACAAGTGCCGCCCCGGCGACGAGACCAGCTCTCAAGCGGGCTTTCGTTAATCCCCCAAAAGTCACCATAGTTTTACGTCCCCATAACAGGCAGCGAGGAACCGCCCAACTTTCCTAACCGGCCAGGCGGAGATCAACCTACCGTCCGGCATCAGCTGCACTATCTTATATAAACGTTCTTTAACATAGCCGGCTTTTTGCGATTCGCCCATGCTGCGCCGGACTATGACTTGCGAGCCACAGTTGCATAAATGACAAGCAGTCGGCGGTTAAATGGACAGCGTTTTGCACTTGCGCCGATAGCGCGTGGCCCCCACCACTCGTTCTCGCCGGCGCAATGAAAGCGGTATTATACCCTCGCTTTGTTAAGATGTATCGTGAGTGGTCGAGGCATTTCGCGACGGTTTCATGAAAAATACGGAATAACACCTAGAGTGTTTGACGTAATATTCACAACGTCAAAGCTAGTGTAGATATAATAGCTGACAAATACGCTTAATGTATACCAAATGAACTGTATATGAACGAGATATATATGGGAAACGCTTGATCTATTGGCTTGTGCGTGTGATTTTGCGACGCACGGCGCCGGCCGCCAAGTCTCCCGAACAGCTTCCGTGCGCCGAAGGGCCTGGGGTGCAGCTCGGCTTACCATCCAGGATGAGCGGCTATAATTATATATAAACGTTCTAAAACATATATATAGACATTCTTTAACATAGCGGGCTTTTGAAGGCCTGCGCATGCACCGCGGTTGCGGCTTTTGAGACGTAAATGACAAGCAACCGGCCGCTACATGGACAGAATCGTGCACTTGCTCTGATTGCGCGCGGCCCCGTTACTCAGTTTCGCCGGTATCGCGGAAACGGTACCCAACCCCTTGCTCGGTCAAGATGTAGCGCGGGTTTTCAGGAGCCTCCCGCAATTTCTGCCTGAGTAATCGAATATAAATCCGGGTGTATTGAGCGTCCGCCTCACCGTTCCAGAGCTCGCTCAAAATATAAGAGTGGGTTAGAACTTTTCCTGCATTCCTCACGAGTAAGCTTAGAAGTGCATACTCTTTTGGAGATAGCCTTATCTCTTGCCCTGAAAGCGTTACAACACGGCGTACCAGATCGACCACCAGATCTCCGGACCTGAAAAGCGGCCGCTCCGCTTCTATTTGCTGGCGATGGCGCATTGCGGCGCGGACGCGCGCGAAAAGTTCGCGCGCACCGAAGGGTTTAGTGAGGTAATCGTCCGCACCAAGGTCCAAGGCTGCCACCTTGGCGTTCTCGTCGGTCCGGTTCGACAACACAATAATCGGCATTGCCGATCCCGTGGCGCGAAGCTCCCTTATAACCTTAAAACCGTCCAAGTCCGGCAGCGTCAGGTCGAGCAGAATTAAGTCGGCCGATGGCAGAATGCGAGCGGCTTGCAGCGCGCTATTGCCGCCATCCGCCTCCGTCACGGCGTAGCCTTGGGCCGTTAAAATAGTACGAAGCAACCGCCGCATTGCGGGCTCGTCGTCCACCACTAGAACTTGCTGAGATGTGTGTGTCATGATCAACCTCAAGCCGGGAAACATTCAGGCGGCAGTCAGTGCAGACTGGCTCCGGTGAGCTTTTGCAAGCCTTGCCGGAAGCGTGATCGTGAAGACCGCGCCGCTCCTGTCCTGTCTGTTTGAAGCCGCGATTGCGCCGCCCATCGCCTCCAGGAAACCGCGCGAGATGGCGAGGCCTAGGCCCGTGCCCGCCGGCTTCCAGGCAGCTGTGGCGCCGCGATAAAACTTGTCGAAAAGGCGGGGAAGCTCCGTTGCCGGAATGCCAGGCCCCTCGTCGGAGATTTGAATGGCGATCGACTCACTGTCTTGCGAAACCGTCAAAGTTATTTGCGTTCCGGGCGGCGTGTAATTGGCTGCATTCTCCAGGATGTTGATCAGGGCCTTCTCCATGAGAACCGGATCGATCTCGATACTGGGGATGTTATCGGGCACGTGCAGCACCGTTCGATGACCGGAGAGGGCCCGGCCGGCGTGCTGAAGAGCGCTGCCAATAATGTCGTTTAAATCCGCAAGCTGCCGCTTGGGCCTCACCGCCTCCGACTCGACACGGCTCATATCGAGAAGATTGGCAATGAACTGGTTGAGACGCTCTCCCTGTTCCAAAATAGAGTGCAGCAAGTCCTGTGCGGCCATCGAGTCGAGGCTGGCACCAAGATCCTGAAGGCTGCTCGCTGAGCCTAATATGATGGCCAGCGGCGATTTTAGGTCGTGTGAGATAGAGGTGAGAAGCGAGGCGCGTAGCCTCTCTGCCTCGGCAGCGACCCTAGCTTCCTCCGCACGCTTCTGCAGCGCAGAACGCTTGAGTGCTGAGGAGGCCTGCCCCGCCAGCATCTCGATGATACGCATGCGATGCGGTACCAGCCCGGGGCGCCTCGATGTTTCGCCCACAATCAACACAGCCTCGTTCCCAATGCTCGTGTCCATAGGCAGCAGGACGCAGGTTACGCCTTTGCTTTCCGTGACTTGTCCGCCGTTGGGCATGCTGCGTTCGTGCGCCTGCCGCGCCGCCTCAAGTTCTGCACGGTCCAAGGATGCGCCCGTTGGATGAGCCGCAGCAACAACAAGGCCGCCTTCCATGGGCAGAAGCAAGGCAGTTTTCGCGCCGGCGGCAACACCTACGCTTGCCACAATCGTTTCAGCGATCATGGTGACATCGTCCGCTTCCCCGAGGCGCCGGCTAAGAGAATAAAGCCGCTTGGCGATGACTTCATCCCGCCGCGCAGCGCATGTTCTTCGATTGAGGGTTTCCGCGAGCAGGCTGGCCGAGGCCGCGACCAAAACGAAGATCAGGAGCGATAGTGCTTGCCGCCAATGGTCGATCTCGAGACTGTAAATGGGTGGAATGAAGAAAAAGTCATAAGCTAGAGCTGTAGCGATGCTAACGATAATTCCCTGCTGGAAACCCCAAAAGGAAGCGC
>Ga0326728_10017947_pt1 | contig 14048 bp, 11 predicted proteins | sample MB3enrmetagenome_FD_207602 | JGI IMG/M metagenome (GOLD analysis project Ga0326728, IMG submission 207602) | Lab enriched peat soil microbial communities from McLean, Ithaca, NY, United States - MB31MN | ecosystem: Environmental > Terrestrial > Soil > Wetlands > Peat | place: USA: New York...
ACATCGGGCCCCAAACCGTGGGCTGGCTCTGGGAACCCTATTTACCCACGGGCATGCTCACCCTGCTCAGTGGTGATCCCGGTTGCGGAACAACCTACCTGGCATTGGCCATTGCAGCGGCAATCACACGAGGTTTCAAGGTTTCAGAGTTTCAAGATTGCAGGGAACACGGCGATTCGGAAGCATTCTCGCGCATAGGCGCGGAGGCGCCGGGAGAGGAGGACAAGGCTTCAACGTCGCACGAGGAACGATCTCCGGCGGGTGACGGGGGACCTGTCCCAGCGAGCCGTGGACGGGAGACGGGTGACGGCTTTAGTGACGTTCTCTATCTCGGCGACGAAAACAGCGCCGCGTACGTGCTGCGGCCTCGCTTCGACGCCCTCGGCGGGGACCCATCACGGTTCCATCTGTTACCGCCGCCAGCTATCCCGGAGAGCCGGGAAACTCGCAGCGGCAGCGGCGAAGGGGACGCGCCGGCGAGCGCCGCTCCCGCGCTCGTCCGGCTGCTGGACGAGGCATTACAGCAGACCCGCGCGCGGCTCGTAATCGTCGATCCGTTGCAGTCCAGTCTGGGGAAATGCGCCCAGCATAGCCAGCGGATATTGGATGGGCTCGGCCATCTTGCCCAAAAGCACGATTGTTGCGTGCTGCTCATCCGTCACCTCAGCCGTTCCCGGACGGGCCGCATCCGCGCCTGCAATACCGGCCCACTGGATCTGGCCGGCGCCGTCTGCTCGGAACTGCTGGCCGGCATCTCTCCGGAGGACGCGGCACAAAGGGCGCTCGTGCAAGTCCGCTCGAATCTTGGTCCCCTGGGACCGGCCTTGGGGTACTCCATCGACCATCAAGGCGCCTTTCACTGGACCGGCGAAAACGATCTGGAGGCTTCCGCCCTGCTGGCCCCGGACCCCACTCTGGCCCAAAGGAGCGCCCTGAACGTTGCTGTCTCCTACCTGCGGGAAGCGTTGGCCACCAGCGCGGAACAGGCGGACTCAATCATGAGTGGAGCAAGAATGCGGGGGATTTCGGAAACCACCCTCCAGCGGGCCAAGGAGCGGCTGCGCATCATTTCCCGCAAGCGTGTTAACAACTGGTACTGGTCCCTTCCCGATGGCGAGCAAATCCCCGACGAATTACGCTCCTGGTATCGCTCCCTGGCGGAACGGGACGCCCTCGCGAAGATCAAGGAGCAGCTCTCTCGAACTGCCGCCGCCGCAAAAGATGACAATCTTGACAATCTTGCCGCCCGTGACAACCTTGACGCTCCTGCGCGCCTTGCAGACCAGGCCCGGGCCCGAGGCATCCCCCCAGCCGATATCGGTAATCTGACGCGAGTCCTGAAATACATTGCCTTCATCAAGTGCAATCGGGATCTTTTGGACCTTGAGCTCCGCGGCCGGTTCGAACCCATCAATATCCTCAAAGCCTGGAAAACAGTGCAGGAAATCTCAAAGGACAAGGCTTCGGAAGTTGCAAAGGAATGAGGTTTCAAAGTTTGAACATTCCAAGGTTTCAACGTGAAATGTGGAACGGTCCTGGGGCTCCGGGTTCTGGCCAACCGCCAATCGCCAATTGCGGGTTTCAACGTGAAACGAAAAACGAAAAACGTGGGACGCCTTCTGGCAGGCGACGGGGAACGGGAAACGGGTGACGTTCTCAATTCCACTCAGCGCTCCAGAAGCGCCTTCCGCTGCTAATTCCTTATGCTTGTGTGTATTACGCTCAGAACACAGCATCCTGGCGGGGTAAACTTGCATCCGTAAACATATCCAATTCCGGAGAGTATACTAGGACAGTAGATGAGTGTTTCTGAGGGAAAGACATTATTGTTACTGAAGCCCCGGGGTTTCTGCGCAGGGGTGGTGCGTGCCATCGACATTGTGCGCATTGCGCTGGAAACTTTTGGCCCGCCGATTTACGTTCGCAAGGAAATCGTCCATAACCGCTTTGTGGTAGAGGAGTTATCGGCCAAGGGCGCCATTTTTGTGGACGAGGTGGACGAGGTCCCGGACGGCCAAAGGGTGATCTATAGCGCGCACGGTGTTGCGCCGGCGGTACATGAGGCCAGCAAGCAGCGAAAGCTGCGGGTGATTGACGCCACTTGTCCGCTGGTGACCAAGGTCCACGTGGAAGCGGTGCGCTTTGCCAAGGAGGGATATTCCCTGGTCCTGATCGGGCATCGCGACCACGACGAGGTTATTGGCACGCTCGGGGAAGCGCCCGAGGTGACGCAGGTGGTGGGTTCGGTCGCCGAGGTCGGACATCTCGAGATTCCCGATCCCACACGGGTGGCCTACCTGACGCAGACCACGTTGAGCCTGGACGAAACCTCCGGGATCGTCGAGGCGCTACGCAATAAGTTTCCCCTGATCAAGGGCCCCGCGGCGGCCGACATTTGTTATGCCACCCAGAATCGGCAGAGCGCGGTCAAGGAAGTGGTGGCCCGCGCGCAGCTTCTGTTGGTGGTGGGTTCTACCAATAGTTCCAACTCCAATCGTCTGGTCGAGGTGGCCCGCAAGTTGGGCGCCCCGGCGCATTTGGTGGAAAACTACTGCGCTATCCAGCCGCACTGGCTGGAGAATGTGCGGACCGTGGCACTGACGGCGGGCGCATCGGCCCCCGAGTGCCTGGTGGAAGAGGCCGTCACGTATCTTTCCGGACAGGGATTCAAGGATATCCAGGAAGTGGAAATCATGCCGGAGAACGTGCGGTTCGGATTGCCGCCGGAAATCGTCGAGGCAATCTCCGGAGTTCCTGTGGCTCCGGGCGGGTCTGAAACCACTTGGTAATGAGCGCGGGGCGAGTAAGCATGGAAAAACAAGGTTCGCAATCTTTCGTGCGCAGTATGCCGGCCAAGCTGGAGGGCATTCTGCGGCGCGTGATCACCGCGCGCGCGAAGGCGGTCGGGTACCTGTTCTCCACTCAGCAGGAAGAAGGGTACTGGTGCGGCGAATTGGAAGCCGATACCACGCTGGAATCCGACTATATTCTGCTGCATGCTTTGCTGGGCACCGGCGACCCGCGCCGGATCCGCAAGGCCGCCAACCAGATTTTGAGCTTCCAGAATCCCGATGGGGGATGGCCGGCCTATGATGGCGGACCCTCCACCATCAGCGCCAGCGTCAAAGCTTATTTCGGCCTGAAACTGGCCGGATATACCGCGGACCATCCGGCGCTGGCCCGGGCCCGGGAGTGCATCCAGAACCTTGGCGGAGTCACGGCGGTCAACACCTTTACCAAGGTCTATCTCTGCTTCTTCGGGCAGTACGAATACAATGCCGTTCCCGCGGTGCCTCCGGAACTGGTGCTGTTTCCCAAATGGTTCTGGTTCAATATGTACGAGATCTCTTCGTGGTCGCGCGCCATTCTGGTGCCGCTTTCCATTGCGTACGCCAAGAAGCCGTTTAAGAAAATCCCGCCGGAGATGGGTATTCAGGAGTTATTTCCCGGCGGCGACATGCGCAACGTGGATCTTCATTTGCGCTGGGACCGGAAGCTCATCAGTTGGCGCAACTTCTTTCTCCTGACCAACGCCATGGTGCATTTTTTCGAGCGTATCCACATCCGGCCGCTGCGTTCGCTGGCGCTCAAGAGAGCGGAGCAGTGGATGCTCGAGCGGTTCGAGATGAGCGACGGTTTGGGCGCCATCTACCCCGGCCTCATGAACGGGGTCATTGCCATGCGCTGCCTGGGATATTCGCTGGACGATCCGCATACCATCCGCGCCCTGGACGAATTCGATTCTCTCGGCATCGAGGACGAAGATACGTTTCGCATGCAGCCCTGCAAGTCGCCGGTCTGGGATACCGCGTATGCCATCTTTGCCCTGGGCGAAGCCGGCGTGGCCCGTACCGATCCGCGCCTGGTAAAGGCGGCCGACTGGATTTTGAAGAAACAGGTCACGCACCGGGGGGACTGGTGCGTAAAGGTCAAGAATGCCGCTCCCGCGGGCTGGTATTTCGAATTCAATAATGAGTTTTATCCGGACATCGACGATACCGCCCAGGTGATTCTGGCGCTGAATAATGTCGATCACCCGAACGAGCGGTATCAGCACGAATCCCTGCAACGGGCCATCGCCTGGGAGCTCGCCATGCAATGCAAGAACGGCGGCTGGGCTTCGTTTGATAAAGACAATACCCGCATGGTGTTCCAGTACATTCCTTTTGCCGATCACAACGCCATGCTGGACCCGCCCACGGTGGATATTACCGGCCGGGTGCTGGAAATGCTGGCCAGCCATGGCTATACCCGTAACCATCCCGCCGTGCGCAAGGCCATCCAGTTCATTAAGAAGGAACAGGAATCCGACGGCGCCTGGTTCGGCCGCTGGGGCGTGAACTACATCTATGGGACGTTCCTGTGCCTGCGCGGGCTGGAAGCCATCGGCGAGGATGTGCATGAGGCCTATATTCAGCAGGCCGCCGAGTGGCTGCGCAGCATCCAGAACTCCGATGGCGGCTGGGGTGAGAGCGTGGCGTCGTACGACCATCCGCACCTGCGCGGGCAGGGCCTCAGTACCGCTTCGCAAACCGCGTGGGCCATCCTCGGATTGCTCGCCGCCGGAGATACGCGCAGCGAATCGGTCGAACTGGGTATCGAGTATTTGCTGCGCACGCAGAAGAAAAACGGTTCCTGGAAGGACGACTGGTACACCGGAACGGGATTTCCCAAGGTCTTCTATCTGAAGTACCACATGTACGCGGAATATTTCCCGCTGCTTGCCCTGGCCACGTATTTCAAGGTGATGGCCAGCCGGCAACTTCGGGCGGGCAACGGAAAGGGCTGGACTGGGGTTTAATGCGATTTCCTCTGGTACTCACAACTGACATGATTCGTTATATTGCCCGCAAGAAACTGGCGGGCGAGAAGCGGTTCCCGCTGGTGCTGATGCTGGAGCCGCTGCACGCGTGCAATCTGACTTGTACCGGCTGCGGCCGTATTCGCGAATACGAGAGCACGATTCGCGAGGTGGTGCCCCTGGAGGACTGCCTGCGGGCCGCCGACGAGTGCGGCGCTCCCATCATTTCCGTCTGTGGCGGCGAGCCCCTGATCTATAAGGATATCGGCAAGCTCGTGGAAGGTCTCCTGCAGCGCAAGAAGCACGTGATTCTTTGCACCAACGGGATGTTCCTGCGCAAGCGCATCGGCGATTTCAAGCCCGACAAGCGCTTCACCTTCAACGTTCATCTGGACGGCATGAAACGGTCGCACGACCTGGCGGTGGAGCGCGATGGCGTCTTCGACGCCGCCATCGACGGCATCCGCTGCGCCAAAGAGAACGGCTTCCAGGTCACCAGCAACACCACCGTGTACGTGGAAACCGAGATGAGCGAGGTCGAGGAGCTGTTCAATTTCCTGAAGCCCTTGGGCGTGGATGGACACACCCTCTCGCCCGGGTACGATTACAGCGCGGTGCAAACCAAGGAAATCTTTCTGGACCGGGCCATGGTCCGCAAGAAGTTTAAAGACATCAAACGCCTTGCCAAACGCTATCCCCTGAACACGACGCCCGTGTATGCCGAGTTCCTGGCCGGCGATCGCGAGTTGATGTGCACCGCCTGGGGCAATCCCACCTACAACACCAAGGGATGGAAGGCGCCCTGCTACCTCATTACCGATGCCCATTACGACAACTTCAAGGACATGATGCAGAAAACGCCGTGGGAGCGCTACGGCTACGGGCGCGATCCCCGCTGCGAGAATTGCCTGGTCCATTGCGGTTACGAAGCCAGCGCCGCCACCGGCGTAAACGCCCGCTTCGGCGATACCTGGAAGATGTTGGTATTCACATTGTTTGGGTGACGGGTCAGGAGTTAGAAATTAGGAGTTAGCCTGGATAATTCATGAACAGAATGTGCATTCTGTGGCCTGGGGGTGGAAGCGCCGGGCTTCAGCCCGGCGAATTCAGGCCCAAACGCGATGGGCTTTAGCCCCGGTGAGGGCCAAACCCAGGGCTAAAGCCCGCAACACTCTGTAGCTCATTTCGCCGGGCTGAAGCCCGGCGCTTCCACCCTGCCAGTAGCCCTTGGCGAGTTGAGAAGAACTTGGTGAATAATCCGGGTTAGGAGTTAGACGTTCGGCCCCAAATTCTAACTCCTGACTTCTGAATTCTAGTTATGCATGCATTTGTTACTGGAGCGACAGGTTTCGTAGGCAGCCACGTGGCGCGGGAACTGGCCGGGGCGGGGGCCGAGCTGCGTTTGCTGGTGCGTCCAACCAGCCGGACGGCCAATATTGACGCTCTCACGGCCGACCGCGTGATTGGCGACTTGCGCGAGCCTGCCTTCCTGAAGCAGGCCATGTCGGGCTGTGACGCGGTGTTTCACGTGGCCGCCGATTACCGCCTATGGTGCCGCGATCCGCGGGAGATGTACCGCGCCAACGTCGAAGGCACGCGCGCGGTGATTGCGGCGGCGGCGGAAGCGGGCGTGCGCCGCGTGGTCTATACCAGCAGCGTTGCCACCATGGGCTTCGGGAACAATGGCCCTTGCGCGGACGAGGATTCGCCGGTGTCGCTGGCCAACATGATCGGCCCCTACAAGCGGTCGAAGTTTATGGCCGAACAGATCGCTCTGCAGGCGCCGCATGTGGTGGTGGTGAATCCTACGACGCCGGTCGGCGCCCAGGACATAAAGCCAACGCCCACCGGACAGATCATCGTCGATTTTCTGCGGCGCAAGTTTCCGGCTTATGTCGATACCGGGTTGAACCTGGTGGATGTGGCCGAATGCGCGCGCGGACATATACGGGCGCTGGAGAGCGGCGTCCCGGGAAGGCGGTACATTCTGGGAGGCGAGAATCTGACGCTGAAGCAGATTCTGGACCGGCTGGCGGCGATAACGGGATTGCCGGCGCCGTCGGTGCGCCTGCCATATGCCGTTGCGCTGTGCGCCGGCGCGGTGGACACGGCAGTGAACGGATACCTGTTGCGCCGCGAACCCCGCGTCGTCTTCGATGCCGTTCGCATGGGGCGCAAGAAAATGTTTGTGACCTGCGCCCGGGCCGAGCGCGAGTTGGGATTCAAGTGCGTGCCGGTGGACAATGCCTTACAGGCAGCCGTCGATTGGTTTCGCGCTCACGGCATGGCCGGCGCCGGGTGAAGGATTTTGGAAGACTAGCGAGGAGGACGTGCCGGCAGATTTTAAATTTAAAATTTGAAATCTCCGCTGCGTCCCTGGTTTTTTGTGAATGGCTAAAATCGTGATCATAGCGGCGCTGGAGAGGGAAGTGGCGCCTCTGCTGCGGACCGGAAGCTGGAGCAGGCAAAGCCTGTCAGGCGTGGACGGCGCCTGCTACGAGAACGATATTGCGGTGGTCGCTTGTGCGGGAATTGGAGGAGTCGCCGCCGGAAGGATGGCGGAAGCGCTGATTGCCGGCTATAAGCCGGCATTGGTGGTTTCGGCCGGCTTGGCGGGCGCCCTGACGCCTGCGGGAAAAGTTGGACAGGTCATCTGTCCGGCGGTTGTAATCTGTGCGGGCAAAGCCGTTCCGGTGGAGGTGGCTTCACCGCCTGAAATCGCTGGCCTGCGGCAGGCGGGCACCCTGGTAACCGCCTCGAGAGTTTCCGGGGCGGAGGAAAAGCGCAGCCTGGCGCGGCAGTATTCGGCCGATGCTCTCGATATGGAAGCGGCGGCGGTAGCCGAGGTCGCGGCGGCGCATGGGCTCGCCTTTATGGCGGTTAAGGCGATTTCCGACGAGTACAATTTTCCGATGCCGAACCTGGATCGCTTTATCGACGAGCAGGGCCGGTTTCAGACGGGACGCTTCGCGTTCTATATTGCGTTTCGGCCCTCGATGTGGCGTATCGTGAAGAAGTTGGCATCCAATAGCGGCCAGGCGTCCCGGGAACTTTGTGCGGCATTGCGGGTTTTAATAGACGCGGAGTCAGTGTCCGGCCGGCAGGAGTTATCCCGGGCAGGGGCATGACCTTAGTCGAGCCAAGAAGAGCTTTCATTATTCGGAGGGGTTTTTGAGCGTGTGCGAAAACTCTGCGAATCCGTATGCGGGAGATAAAGGCCCACGCTTGCCGCGATCGAGCCCGCGTAGCGGGCGGAATATGGTAGCCCCAGGCGTAAGCTTGGGGTGGACTGGAGTTGCGCGGCGAGCCCGCGTAGCGGGCGTAAGAAATATGATCAGTACCATTTAAGTGCGGCTGAAGCCGCAGATGGGAATTGCAGGAGCAACAGTTTAGATGATGGTCACAAGCCAAGCACGAACCCTGGAGAACGAGGAACAGCTGAGGATTCCGGCCAGCATGACGGCCGTGGTATATCACGGTAAGAATGACATGCGCCTGGAGACTGTTCCGGTGCCCGTGATCGGTCCTGGCGAATTGCTGGTGCGCGTGCATACCTGTGGCATTTGCGGCACCGATCTCAAAAAGATTTCCATCGGCTCCCATTCGGCGCCACGCATTTTCGGGCATGAGACCGCCGGCATCATTGCCCGGGTGGGCGAGGGCGTGACGGCATTCCAGCCCGGCGAGCGGGTACTGTTTTTTCACCACATGCCGTGCCGGAACTGCTTCTACTGCCGCAACAAGGTTTTCGCGCAATGCCCCACTTACAAGAAAGTGGGTTGCACCGCCGGATTCGAGCCCAGCGGCGGTGGTTTTTCGGAATTTGTGAAAGTGTCCGATTGGATCGTGCAATTGGGTGGCGTGGTGCGCATTCCGGAGGGCTATTCTTTTGAGCGGGCATCCTTCGTCGAGCCGGTAAACACCTGTATCAAGGCGATTTATACGCTGGCGCTACGACCCCAGGAAACGGTGCTCGTCATCGGCCAAGGGCCGATTGGGATAATCTTGGCGCTATTGGCGCAACGTAAGGGTGCCCAGGTAATGACTTCCGATTTGTTCCCTCAAAGACTTACAATTGCTAAGTCTCTGGGTCTCAAGTCTGGAATTGATGCTTCAGCGGTCGACACCGTAAAGGCGGTTCACAAGGTGACGGACGGCCGCGGCGCTGACGTGGTGATTCTGGCCGTCGGCGGGGAAAGTTTGATCCGCACCGCAATCGATGCGGCGCGTCCCGGGGGGCGGGTTATGTTGTTCGCCCAAACGGCACGTGGCGAGGCTATCATCGATCCCGCCGCCATTTGTGTAGATGAAAAGACGCTGCTCGGGTCATACAGCGCCTCCGTGGATCTTCAGGAGGAGACCGCGCGTTACGTGTTCAGTGCGGAAGTGGATTTCGAGCGGCTGATCAGCCACCGGTATCCATTGACGCAGGCCGTGGAGGCTTTGAACCTGGCTGCCCATCCGCAACCGGATACGTTGAAGCTGGTGATCCAGCCGGGCAGCACTTGGAAGGATAAGGATTAGTACGTGAACGGACGTATGACAGCTGCGGTCCTCTATGGGAAAGAGGACGTCAAGATCGAACAGGTACCCATCCCCTGCGTTGACGAGGGCGAAGTCCTGATTAAAGTGCAGGTGGCGCTCACCTGCGGGACCGACTTGAAGGTTTATCAGCGCGGCTATCACGCGCGCATGATCGTGCCGCCGGCGTTGTTCGGCCATGAGCTGGCCGGCATCATCGAGGAGGTTGGTCCCGGAGTTCGCAATTTCCGCAAGGGCCAGCGGGTGGTGGCGCTGAACTCGGCGCCGTGCCAGGCTTGCTTTTACTGCTCCAAGCATCAGGAGAATCTCTGCGAAGACCTGCTGTTTAACAACGGCGCTTATGCCGAATACATCAAGATTCCCCGCCGCATCGTGGAAAATAATATGCTCGCCATCCCCGAGCATGTGACCTTCGGGGAAGCAGCCATGGTCGAACCGGTGGCATGCGTATTGCGGGGATTGCACGAGACGAATGTCGAAATCGGCGATACGGTGGCCGTGATCGGCGCCGGTCCCATCGGCCTCATGTTCATGCAGGTGGCCAAACTGATCGGCTGCAACGTGATTGCCGTGGTGAAGCGCGACTCGCAGGTGGCCATGGCCAAGCATTTGGGCGCCCACGACGTGGTGCAGATTACCAAGACCGATAAGCCGATTGAGGCGCTACGGGCGTTGACCGAAGGACAGCGCGGCGCCGACGTGGTGATCGAAGCGGTCGGACGGCCCGAAGCCTGGGAGCAGGCCATCGAGATGGTGCGCCGGGGCGGAACCGTAAACTTCTTCGGCGGCTGTGCCGGAGGCACCAAGGTCCAGCTGGATACCAACCGCTTGCACTATTCCGAGATCACGCTCAAGGGAACCTTCCACCATACGCCGGAGAGCGTGCGCAAGGCGTTTGCCCTGATCAACGAAAAGAAGATTCGCAGTTCCGATTTCATTACCGGGGAAGCGCCCCTGTCGCGGCTCCAGCAGGTGTTGCGGCACATGATGAACCGCAACGGCGAAATCAAGACCGCCATTATTCCAGGTCAGTGAGGGTTGTATCCCCCATGCCGTCTAGCATGAGCAATGGAACGGGAGAGTTGGCGGCCTCCGGCTGGGCGGCGCTGCCTGCCGAATATCGCTTTCCTTCGCGGGCGCCGTCCCTGGCGGAAGCGCGCGCCTATTGCGACCGCCTGGCGCGGCAGCACTACGAGAACTTTTCCGTGGCCACCTGGTTCTTGCCGGAACGCCTGCGCCCGCACTTCTGCAGCCTATATGCCTATTGCCGCATTTCCGACGATCTCGGCGACGAAGTCGGCAACCCGGCGGAATCCTTGCGCCTGCTCGACGAATGGGAGGCGGAACTGGACGTCACCTACGAGTCCCTGGCTTCCGCGGAGCGGCAACCGCGGCATCCCGTATTCATCGCCTTGCGCGAAACCATTCGCTCCTGTGAAATTCCCAAGCAACCCTTCGCCGATTTATTGAAGGCCTTTCGCCAGGACCAGACGGTTACCCGCTACGAGACGTTTGCCGGGCTTTTGGGTTATTGCCGGTTTTCGGCCAATCCCGTCGGTCATCTGGTGCTGTACGCATGCGGCTATCGCGATGAGGAGCGGCAGCGGCTGTCGGACTTCACCTGTACGGCATTACAGCTGGCCAATTTCTGGCAGGATGTCACTGTCGATTACGGCAAAGGCCGCATTTACCTGCCGCAGGAGGATTTGCGGCGCTACCGCGTGAGCGAAGATCAGATCGCCGAGCGCCGCTGCACGCCGGAATTCCGCGAGCTGCTGCGCTTTCAGGTGGCGCGTGCGCGGGAGTGGTTCGATCAGGGACTGCCACTGGCCGCCATGGTGGATCGGGAACTGGCGATCGATATTGAGCTGTTTACGCGCGGCGGACAACAGATCCTGAGCGCCATCGAGCGCCAGGGCTACGATGTCCTGAAGGCCCGTCCGGCCATTTCCCGGACCCGCAAACTGTGGCTGGTGGCGCGCGCGGCGCTGAAGACCGCCACTTCACGGAGCAGGCGGGCATGAGGCTGTATCCCCAGCGCAAGCCGGTGGACATGGTGGCGCCTCCGCCGTGGCCGGCGCCCTTGCAACTGGACGCCAGCTATGCGGTCTGCCGCAGTATCAGCCGCGCTGCCGCCCGCAATTTCTATTACGCGTTTCTGGCCCTGCCCCGGGAGAAGCGCGACGCCATTTGCGCCGTCTACGCGTTCATGCGGCATGCCGACGATATCAGTGACCAACCCGGCGTCAGCGCGGACGAACGGCGCGGAAAGCTTGCCGATTGGCTGAATCGCCTGCGGCGCGTTACCACGGGCGAGGAAGCCACCGATGATCCCGTGCTGCTGGCGGTGGCCGATGCCCAGCGGCGTTACGACCTTCCGATTAAGCTTCTGGAAGAATTGGTGGCAGGTACCGCCATGGATCTGGAGGAAACGGCGGGAGACACAGGCGGAGCTAGGTCCCTGGGTCAAACCGGAGCGGCGGGTTTGACCGCCCGCTATCGCACCTTCTCGGAACTATATGACTATTGCTACCACGTGGCGTCCGTGGTGGGCCTGGTTTGCATTCGCATCTTCGGCTATCGCGATCCGGCCGCGGAGCCGCTGGCCGAGCGGTGCGGCATTGCCTTTCAGCTTACGAACATCATCCGTGATGTTCACGAAGATGCCGCCATGGGACGCGTATATCTGCCTCAGGAAGATATCGAGCGTTTTCAGTGCAATTTGGCCGTCCTGAGTTCCACGGCCGCGCCGGAGGTGCTGGCCACGCATTTTCGGCCCCTGTTGCAGTACGAAAGCCAGCGTGCCTGCGAGTTCTATGCTTCCGCGGAGGAGCTGCTGCCGCTCATCGACGAGGACAGCCGCCCGGCGCTCTGGGTCCTGGTGACGATTTACCGTCGCCTGCTGGAGAAGATCGCGGCTCGGAACTGCGACGTGTTTACGCAAAGAGTGCGGCTGACCATGGCCGAGAAATTGCGCGTGCTGGCGAAAGGCCTCTGGTTGCGTCTGGTATGACGGCTTGTCCCTTATCCCCAAGCGTGGCTGTTGTAGGCGGCGGGCTGTCAGGGTTGGCCGCCGGCGCCGCACTGGCGGCGGAAGGTTTCCGCGTCACCTTGCTGGAGCGCCGGCCTTACCTCGGAGGGCGGGCCTCCTCGTACGAACATCCCGGTACGGGCGAGGTCGTGGATAATTGCCAGCATGTGCTGCTCGGATGTTGCACCAACCTGACTGATTTTTACCGCCGCATTGGAGCCGCGGAGCTGGTTCGCTGGTACGACCGGCTGACCTTCCTGGAGCCGGGCGGCCGGAGAACCGTGATCGGCGGCTCCTGGCTGCCGGCGCCGTTGCATGCGCTGCCTTCCTTTCTGACCGCCGCGGCGCTGTCCTGGCGGGACAAGCTTGCAATTGCGCGGGCGCTGGTCGCCTTGATGCGGCGGCTGCCCGTCGATGAAGGCCGTCCTTTTTCCGACTGGTTGGCCGCTCACGGACAGACGCGCGGGGCGGTCAAGCGTTTCTGGGAGATTGTGCTGGTCAGCTCCCTGAACGAGGAACTTGACCGGGCCTCGACGCCTGCGGCCGCGATGGTCATTCGCGAATCCTTCCTGAAGTCGGCCCAGGGTGGCCGCATGGGCGTGCCGCGCGTGCCTCTGACCGAGCTCTATTCCAGGGCCGGCGATTACATTCGTGAGCACGCGGGAACGGTCGAGTTGCGTGCCGCGGTGGAGGCATTCAAACCCGTGGAAGAGTGGACCGGCGGAGAGCCGGACTTGCCCGGGGGAGACGAGTTGGTGCCAGGCCAGGGGATGGGCGGTTCCGGACTCATTGCCTCGCGCGCGGGTGTGCGCCTGGACGTCAGCGGCAAACCCAGAATGTTCGACTATGCGGTGCTGGCGGTTCCGTTTGACGCGCTGGAGCGCCTGCTGCCGGCGGATATGCCGGTGGCCAAGAACGGCGATTTGCGGGCCGCGTTGGGCCGGTTCGAAACCTCGCCCATCACCGGCGTTCACCTGTGGTTTGACCGGCAGATTACCGACCTGGATCACGCCGTGCTGCTGGATCGCACGATTCAGTGGATGTTCCAAAAATCCAGGATTCTGGACGAGCGTTCCGCCCAGACGAACCAAGGCTCGTATCTGGAGCTGGTAATCAGCGCTTCGAATTCGCTGGTGCGGAAATCGCGCCAGGAGATCATCGATCTTGCCGTCCAGGAACTGGCCGACTTCTTTCCGGCCGTGAAAGACGCCAGGCTGCTGAAGGCTGCGGTGATCAAGGAAGTTCACGCAACCTTTTCGCCGCAGCCCGGGTCCGATGCCTACCGTCCCCGTTCGGCAACGCCCTGGTCGCGAGTCTTTCTCGCCGGCGACTGGACCGCGACCGGTTGGCCGGCCACCATGGAAGGCGCCGTCCGCAGCGGTTACCTGGCCGCCGAGGCGCTCTGCCGCGCCGCCGGAAGGGAAGCGCGTTTCCTGGTTCCCGATCTCGCCCCATCGGGGTTCATGCGGTTCGTCTGACTTAGCGTGCCGCCTTTTTCTCCAGGACCAGCGGGCGCGAGGTGCTGCGGGGTGGACGGCGCCCGGCGCTGCGTACCGCGCGCATGTCGATGTTCAATTCTTCGATCGTACGGCTGAGAGTATTGCGATGCATACCGAGCTCGCGTGCCGCCTTGCACTGGTTTCCATGGTCTTCCTGCAGCACGGTCATGATGAA
>Ga0326728_10017948_pt1 | contig 14048 bp, 14 predicted proteins | sample MB3enrmetagenome_FD_207602 | JGI IMG/M metagenome (GOLD analysis project Ga0326728, IMG submission 207602) | Lab enriched peat soil microbial communities from McLean, Ithaca, NY, United States - MB31MN | ecosystem: Environmental > Terrestrial > Soil > Wetlands > Peat | place: USA: New York...
AGAATCCCGGCCGGAATTCCACCATCGAAAACTCCAACTCGCAAATCCGGATTGAGCGGTTCGGTCTCGGGGATGTCGATTTTGAGCGGGCTTGAGGAACGGATAACACCGGACCATGCAACAGGCCGAAGCTCCCGAAGCTGCGGCATTTCGCGGGCCACGCGCAGGAAGGAGAATTTCGCCATTTCTTCGTGGAGTTCAACTGGCACACGCACGGGAAGAAAACAGAGTCCTCGAACGCTGATGCGGCGATCCAAATCAACACGGACGCCGAATTCGCGGAGGTATTGCTCAAAGCCTTCGATCACATACTGATCGGAGCGGTGGAGCACGACTTCAAGTAGAGGATTTTGATCATGCGACCGCATTGGACGTATGCGCTCCGCGGGCGGAACGAACCGCACGTCTTCGATTCGGATGAGTTCCTCTGCCGCTTCAATTTCTTCGCTCCACTGCGGGACGCTTAGTGCCCAGCGCTGAAATGCTCGGCGAGTACCCATTACAAAAACGTCTGCGGTGGAAGAAGTAGGAAGGACCTCCTCCTCGCGCTGCTTTTTTGTTTGTTTTTTGGCTCCCTTCTCCGGCCTGACCTGACGCGGGCGGCTGCCCACAGGCTCTAGATGCAACGACCGAAAAAGTCCCGTCGGAAAAAAAGTCTTTGCCAGATACGAGGGGTGGATCGTAACGACGGCAACGGATTCATTATGGGGACACGCCTCCTCTGGAAGCTCGACTATCTCCCTCACTGCCTCCGTCAGTCGGGGCGCAAGCCGCAATCGGGCTTCGGTCAATGTGTACGGGGCAGCCTTGTCCATGGGCCTCCCAGTATGCTCAAGACGCTCCGTGAGCCGCTCACCGTGTCCGAGAAGGTAATTCTTGGTCTCTGGCATATGTCATGTCACCGTGTTTACTTGCTTCCTGCTTTCCGAATGGTGTCTCTACTAACCCCCGTCCACTCGTGCGTCTCGCGTTGAGATAGTCCGCGGCGTATGAGTTCCAGAGAAAGGGCAGTCCGGTGCTCGCGGTCGAGATCCCGGACCCGCTCCTGAACTATGTGACGCAGGGGAACTATGATCGCCTGTCGTTGAAGGACGGCTTGTCGCCTGACCCGCAAAAGGTCTCGCTCGATATCAGCGTAGGAAAGGCCCCGAAATGCAAGTGCCAGAACTTCGGCCCAGTCCTGAGCCTCTGTCGCCGTCCCCAAGTAAAGCTCAATCGCCTTCTTCACCCCTTGCTCACTTGGCATGGGGAACTCGATGATGGTCTCAAAACGGCGCCAGACTGCCGGATCGAGGAGGTCCTTGTGGTTTGTTGCAGCGATCAGAAGGCCGGAGGGAGGCCAGCCGTCAATCTCCTGCAAAAGTACCGTGACAAGCCTCTTAAGCTCCCCAATCTCGATCGGATCATCTCTGCGTTTGGCGATCGCATCGAATTCGTCCAACAGGAGCACGCAGTCGAGTCCCTTGGCGTAATCGAGGACGTTGCGAATGTTGTTACCCGTTCGACCGAGAAAGCTGCTCATAACGGCGGAGAGATCGAGCACTATAAGGGGCTTCTTCAGTTTGTTCGCAATCCAGCGGGCAGCCAAGGTCTTTCCAACACCTGGCGCGCCGGTGAAAATGGCTGATTTCGTTGGGTGAAGATTTGCTCCGTATAGCTCCTCCTGCATCGTCCGCTCGAAAACTATTTGCTCCAGCTTCTCTCGAATCTGTTCATCCCAGATTGGCTCTGCCTCCAGTTCTACTGGGTACTCGGGGCGTGCAAGTTGGAGCCGGGAGTCCAGGTCAACCGGAATGGCATCCACAATCGCTCCGCGCAGGACGGAGGACCCATTTGGTGCCTCCCGGAGCAAGGAACTGAGTTGTTCCGACAGTTCTGGGGCCGAGAGGCGGTAACGAGTCATCAAACGGCGGATATAGACCTGAACGTCGTGCTTCTTCCCCGAGAGGGCGAGGCGGGCGATGTGGACTAAATCCTTTGTCTGTATTCCATTCTCTTCCATTCTGTGATATAGATCCTTTCTTTTGCTAGTATTGCATATGGACTAGTTTTTTGGTACAATTTTTTTATAGTCCGTTTGGGACGAAACCAAAAGTCCTGATGAGAGTTTGGAACAGCTTGAAAAATAAGGAAAACGGACCATGGCAGATGTTCAAGTAACCTGTATCACCAAACCGCATCCGCAGAGCACACACGAGCACATCACGCACCTGGGGAACCCGGCGGCCAATTGGAAATGGACCCGCGAGCAGGTCATCGCCAGCATCGACGCGCGGACGAACACGTTTTACGTGCTGGACCCGTACACCGGCAAGCGGTCGGATGTCCGCGTGGTTCGTCCGGCGGGGCGGCCTGCATATTTACAGACCTACGCAGACGGAGACTGGAACAATAACCTCCTGTCTCTGAATCAGTGCCCACTTTATTGAACAGAAAGGAAAAACGGAACAATGGCAAAACAACCTGGCCTCGATGATCGGTACCGCGACAATAGCGGGCAGACCCGTGAGAAGAACAGCAACACCCGCATCGACACGCTGCGGGATATCTACGGACCGGACTTCGCCCCCGGACTGCGCGGCGACGCGCACCTGAGGACGTTGCTCGACCGGACCGGCAGCAACTCGCTGTCGGACTACCTGAAGAACCGGAATCGGTAACAATGGCGGCTTCACCCCGGTAAGGGAGAAAGAGAAGCTCCTCCTTTTTCTTGCTCAGTCCGATAAAACGCCTTCTCGGAAACTGCCAGTTATTCACTGAACATCTCCAGTCCGCTTCTCTGGCGCATTCCGTCGCTGGAACTCCTCCCACCGCCGCGCCGCTTCATCGTCCTGCCCGTGGATCATGTGCGCGTAGATTTCCTGGGTCGTACGGATCGAGGAATGGCCCAGGCGCGCGGACACGGCCGGCAGTGGCACCCCGCTGGCCAAGAGGTGTGACGTGTGCGTGTGGCGCAGCGAGTGGAGGCTGGCGCCGTTCGGCAGCTTCAGTCGGCGGAAGAGTAGGGACACGGTAGCCGAAATCGAATCGGGCTTCAGCACGGTTCCATCGGGATTCGAGAATATCAAATCCAGGTCGGCTCGGTAGCCGGGGCCGAACTGACGGCGGAACTCGTTTTGGCGACGGCGGTGAGCCTCGAGCAGCTCGAGCGTGCCGGGTGGTATGGCCACGTCGCGCGGCTCCTCAGTCTTAGTGCTCTTGAATTCCAGCACGTCCCGCGTCTGGGTGAGTGATCGCGCGATAATGGCGCGGCCGTCTACGATGTCGGACCAGCGCAGCGCCAGCATCTCCCCGCGCCGGGAGCCCGTTGCAGCTACCATCTCCAGAAATACCCGCATGCACCAGGGACCGGACGCTGACTCGAACACCAGCGCCTGCTGCGCGGGTGTCAGCGCGATGCCGCGGTGCCGCTTCACGCGTGGCGGCTCGCTATTAGTCACCGGGTTGGTTGTGACCAGCCCCCACCGGATCGCGCGCGCGAACGCGCTGGAGACCACGCCGGCGATGTTCCGGACCGTCTTCGCGCTCATCGGCCGCGGCGTCTTCTTGCGCGTGTGGCCGCCGCACTTCAGCAACCGAGCCCACTCGCGATTGAAGTGCAGCGGCGTGATCTCGGCCAGCGGCATCGCGAGAAGTTCTGGCGCCAGGTATGCCGACTGCTCGTGGTAGCGCTCGACCGTCTTGGGCGCCAGCTTCTCGTCGGCATGCCGGCGAAGGAACTCCTGCAAAAGCCCACTCAACGTGGTGGGGACCGCAGTGGTCACGCCGGCGCCGGACTTGGCCATCTCAGACTTTTTCTGCTCTTCGATGCGGCGGGCGGCCTCGGCGTCCTGCGCATCGCCCTTTGTGGCGAAGCCGGACTCGCGGACCTCGGTCCGGTTCTCGCGCGTCGAGCCTGGTGCGTCGAATCGGTAGCACCAGACGATCTTTCCGGATGGGTTTTTGCGTTTGAGTACTGGCATCAGGTGACCGTTACCTCTGTTTGCGGGTGAAGTCCAGCGCCGACCGGCATGCCGCAGGTGCGTTCCCATTGTTCGTAGGCGTGCCGTGTGACGATCCACCGCCGGCCCAGGCGGATGCCCGGCATGATCCCCTGCTCCAGCATCGAGTACACCGCCATGCGCCCGATGCTCAGTCGACGGGCGATCTCGGGCACGGAGATGCGGCTGCGGTGCTGCTCGGGCAGCAACGCGGCCGTGCCTCCGGAATTCGAGTTTCTGAGTGGATCGGACATGGGTTACTTCTTCGAGGAATTCACTGCTTGGTTTTTCGCAACGTCGGCGGCCCTCACGGGCGTCCGGATTTCGGCCGCAGCTACCGGTTGAACCAATTCCGGGTTCGCTCTGGATCAAGCCAGCGGCTCGGGTTTTCGGTCTGCGCTGGTGGCGCCGTCGTGAGCGGCAGACTCCCTTGTTCCGCTAACTCGGCCAACCGCTCGGCCAGTGCCTGCCAGGTGTGGTCGGTGAAGCGATCCACACCATAGACCGCGGCCGCGGCCCTGGCGTACACGCGGCAGTCCAGCGCCTCATTCCGCTCCCGCGTCTTCTGCCATTCCGGCCGGCGGTACCCTCGCACAACCCGCGTCACCAACTGTTCCGCCGTGATCTGTTTGAAGTATTCTGCCCCGTACTTCGGAAAGTGGCAGTAGCCCGGCGGAAATGGATCTCCGCTCTCCTCCTCTGGTTGCTCCAGCCGCAGCCATCGGTACAGTTCTTCTTTGATCATCGATCCGTTGACCGGCCACACTTTGATCCCCCGACGGATGCGCGTACCTTGCGGACCGACATCAATCGGCGAGGGCGGGCTGACCGGACTCGCAGCCCGGGCGTCACCCTTGATCACCACCGCCCGCGTCCCACCGTTCTGCCGCGCCCAAGCATAGACCTCGCCAGTCGCATACCCGGAATCGATCGCGAACTTCGCAATCGGTAGGGAGGAGCCGTTCTCTGACGGATAGCTGGTATCGAGCAGGGCTGTGAGCCGGTGCCACACCGCCGCCTCGGCGGTCTGTCCTTCGAGCACCTGATAATCGACCGACCACGACTCCTTGCCACGGCCCCAGGCCACTACCTCGACCTCGATGCGGTCTTTCTGAATGTCGATCCCGGCCGTCAGGAACAGGCCACCCCTCGGCACGATTCCGATCGGGTGGTCCTCCCGGCGATCGTACAACCGTTGCCAGTCCGGGGCCTCTCCCCGCAATGCCCACGTCTCACCCAGAACCGTGTTGATGAAGACTTGCAGCAGGGCCGGGTTCTTCTGCGCCTGGTCAAACTGCTTGGCCGCATCGCCCCAGGAGAACCAGCCTACCGGCGAGTACAGGCTGGACAAATGAAAACCGGTGGTCCGGCCGTCGCCGGCAGCATTTGCCCGCCACTCGCCGCGCGGCAGCATCCAGTGCTTCTGATGGTTCTGAATCTCCTGCCCGCAATGCTCGCAGACATAGACTGCATCCTCGGGCCTTTCCTTCGGCCACCGCAGTTGCGGGAACCTGAGGATCTGGAACTGGTTGCAGACCGGGCACGGCACCCAGTATCGCCGCTGGTCGCTCTCCTCGAACGCCGCCTCGATGCGGCTAAGGCCGGTGATCTTGGGGGTCGAGCACAGGAAGATCTTGCGGCGAGCGAAGGTACGCGTGCGGGTGGTGGCCAGGTTGACCGGATCACCCTCCCCTTCCACATCGCCGGGATAGGCATCCACCTCGTCCAGGAACAGGTACCGCGCCGCCATCGAGCGCAGGCCGACGGCGCTGTTGGCGCCGGTCATCACCAGCACGCCACCGGGAAATTCCTTGGAGAGAACCGTGTTGCCGCTATCGCGCGATCGCGGATCGCTCACCAGCTTCCGCAGCACCTCCGACTCCTCGATCAGGGCATCAATTCGCTGCTTGGAGTTCCGCTTGGCCATCTCTACGGTGGGCTGGATGGCCATCATGGGTCCGGGCGCTTGGTGGATCACATAACCGATCCAGTTATTGCCGCACTCGGTGCCCCCGATCTGTCCCGCCTTCATGAACACCACCCGTTCGATGGCACTGGAAGGTGACAGGCAGTCCATGATCTCCCGCAGGTAGGGCGTGCGCTCGGTGCGCCACGGGCCGGGTTCCGCCGAGGCGCGCTGCGAGAGCGTACGGTAAGTGTCAGCCCATTGCGAGATCGTCTGCAGCGGGTCGGGACGGGCACCCGCCGCGGCTGCGGCAGCGTAGATCTCCTCAACTGTTGGCGCTGGCAAATTCATTCAAAGCCTTTCGGATCTCGCTGGCGAGAATTTCATAAACCTTGGCCGGATCGGTTTCCGCGGCCAGCATCGCCGCCAGCCGGTCGGGAAGGTTGAGCATCTGGTCGCGGAACTGCCGGAAACGGTTGAACGCCGCCACCTGGACCTCATCCTTCGAGACCAGCCGGCCCGTGCGCTCCTCGTAATCGATCTTGGCCAGACGCGCCAGGTAACTCTCCCGGACCGCCCGCGCGCGGGAGTAGTCGACTCCTGTGGCCGGCGGCATTTCGCTCCGGGAATCCGGCCGCGGCTTGCCGGGAGGAATGGGAACCTGACTCGTTGGTTGGACATTCGGATCTTTCTCCGGCGGTCGCGGGCGGTTCGATGGGCCGGTCGGCCGAGGCGCCGTTCGGCTGCTCCACTGTGCATCGGCGGCATCGATATCGATCTGCCCGCCAGCAGTTTTCTCGATCCTGCCGCTGCCGATCGCTTTCTGCACGGCCCGCAAGCTCACACCCCTATGGCGGGCGTACGCGCGCAAGGAAACTATACCCATCCGCAGATCCTCAAGAATTCCTCAATAATCCGCTTGCATGTTCCGGCAAACCGAGTGATGGATGTCATGACCGCGGAATCACCGCGAAAGGAGATTACCGAAAATGACCACATTTACCATCGACGCCGAAAACAACATCCGAGCCTTCCCGGCTGCGGAACAAGCCGAAGCCACCGCCGGCGCTGGCGTTCAAACTTTCACCAGCCAGAAGGAACTGGCGCAACTCGCCGCCACCTGGCCGGTTACGCGCCTGGCCGACACCTGGAACGGCTTCGCTGGCGTAGTACCATTCGGGCACCTGAAGCCCGTCAAGAAGTTCACCGATCGCAACAGCGCCGTCAGCCGGATCTGGCAGGCCATCCAGAAGTTGGCGTCGCCCCCGGAAGACGCCCCCGTTGCGCCACAGGGCGCCCACGGCGCGCCCGTCTCCGCCGCCGCAACCAAGTCCGCCACCTCCCAACTCAGGCGGCCCAAGGCGCCCCAATCCGCCAAGAAAGCCAAAGGTACGGCCGCCGGCAAAAGCGCCAAGCAGAAGAAGGCCAAGGCCGCCAGCACGGAACCGCGTGAAGGCAGCAAGAAGGCCAGGGTCCTGGCTCTGCTCGAGCGGGCCAAAGGTGCCACCCTCAGCGAGATTGCGGACAAGATGGGCTGGCAGAAGCACACCGTCCGGGGGTTCATGGCCGGCGCGATGAAGAAGGCCGGATTCACCGTCGAGTCCTTCAAGCCCGAGGGAGGGGAACGGACCTATCGGATTCACCGGTAGCATCCAGAGCCTCCTCCCTCCTGGCCCGCCCGGTTCCGGCCGCGGCGGGCTTTTTCGTGTGCAGGCCCACCGCCTGCCCGATCATCCATGGTTCCATTCATGCAGCTCCGCCCAGGCGCGCTTGTGCGATCTCGTGGTGGGCACGCCCGTCGCCCTCCAGGACCGCCTGGCGGCCCGTGTAGTCCTGCCAGCGCCGCACAATGCAGTCCGCGTACTTGGGATCAATCTCCATCAGGCGCGCCTTGCGGCCACGGCGCTCGCACCCGATCAGCGTGGAGCCGGAACCACCGAACAGATCCACCACCACGTCGCCGGCCTTACTGCTGTTGACCAGCGCACGCTCCACCAACTCCACCGGCTTCGCGGTCGGGTGAATCCGGTTGGCTGCCGGCTTCTTCTCGTGCCACAGTGTGGATTGCGATTTGTCGCCGTACCAGGCATCGCTCTGCCCGGCCACGTGACAGTAGAAGATCGGCTCGTGCTGAAACTTGTACCGGCCAAAGCCCCAGGCGAAGGTGTTCTTGGCCCAGATGATCTGACAACGGACCTCGAATCCGGCAACCTCCATCGCATTCTGAAACTCCCGCTGCCAGGAGGAAGAGTGGCAGACGTAAACCGAAGCGCCGGGCTTGATCAGCCTCCGATAGGAGCCGAACGCGTCCTGGAGAAAGCGCATGAACTGCTCGGCGCTCATCCGGTCGCCTTGGATGGTCAGGCGGTCTTCCGTGTACCCTTCGTAGGAAACGTTGTACGGCGGATCGGTGAACACCAGGTCACCGGATTCGCCGGCCATCAGGCGCTCTACATCCGCCCGCGAAGTGGCATCCCCGCAAAGTACCCGGTGCGGGCCCAGCACCCATAGGTCGCCTGCTGCACTGATGACCGTTTCCTGAAGTTCTGGCGCCGCGTCCTCGTCGGTATTGCCGGACACGACCTCGTCGGGGTCCGTCAGCATCTCGGATAGTTCCTCGTCGCTGAAGCCGACGACGTCCAGATCGAACCCCTCCTTTTCCAGCGCCAGCAGCTCCGTCCGGAGCATTTCCTCGTCCCAGCCGGCATTGAGCGCCAGTTGATTGTCGGCGATCACGAGCGCGCGCCTCTGGGTTTCCGACAAGTGCCCCAGTACGATTACCGGAACCTCGCTCATGCCAAGCTTTTGGGCCGCGAGCAGCCGTGCGTGCCCGGCGATCACGACTTGGTCCGGGCCAACCAGGATTGGATTCGTCCATCCGAACTCGGCGATCGAAGCCGCTATCTGCGCGATCTGTTCCGGGCTGTGGGTGCGCGCGTTACGGAGGAAAGGGATCAGCCGGTCGATGTGCCAGTGCTCCACGGCGAGTTTCCACAAGTTCATAACGTCCCTCCAACGTTGCCCTGCGGCGCACGGCCCCCGCCATGGCTGCCATAGAAGGGCGCCGGCCCGTGATGCTGGATGCGACGCGAATCACGGAGCTTCGGGTTCAGCACCTGGTCATCCGGAACGCCGCGCTCCGCGGCCACTTCCGTGATCGATTGCCCCGTGTCCGTGAGAATCGGTTCCTGGGCGGTGAGCTGGGCTATCCGCCGCAGGATCACATCGCAATAGGCCGGGCTGATTTCGATGCCGTAACCGGTCCGGCTGAGAACCTGGGCCGCAGCCATGGTCGTTCCACTTCCCAGGAACGGATCGAAGACGATGTCGCCTGGATCGGAGAATGCCTTGGTGAAGAACTCGACCAGCGCGCGTGGAAACGGGGCCGAGTGTGAGCCCTGGCTGCTCTCCGACTTCACCTCGATCACGTTACTCGGCCGCGCAATGCCGGTGAACAGGCCATCTCCATCTTCGGCCCCTGGCTGACCCGCCGCCAACCCCCGCGGACCATTGCCCAGCAGAGCGCTCCCCGAAGGGGACTTCGGGTTGTTCGGAGAATAGCCGAAACAGTCATCGGAGAGATGACCAACCGCTACCGGCCTGAACTTGATCTCCGCCTGCCGGCAGAAGTGGAACACCGGCTCCCAGGCGTTCTTGAAGCGATTGTTCCAGCCACCCGGCACGCCGTTATCCGTCTTGCGCCAGCAGAACTCATCGACAAACCGCCAGCCCCATTGCCGCTTGTGGGCGAGCACCAGATCCTTCACATACAGGCTGCGCTCGCCGTCCTCGGCGTGTTCCTTGATGTTGAGGAAGTAGGAGCCGTCGGCGGCCAGGACCGCCCGAATGTTGGCCGCCACGCTGCGGAACCACTCAACGTATTCATCTGGCGGAACCGGCTGGAAGCCGCTGGCGGGGTCATACTCGCGTTGCGTCGCGTAGGGCGGTGAGGTGATCGCCAGATTCGCCTTTGTGCCCCCGAAGAGGCGCACGATGACACTCTCATCGCGGCAATCCCCGCAGATCACACGGTGTCTACCGATTTGCCAGAAGTCACCGGCACGGGTGGCGGGCTCGACTGGGGCCTCGGGAATCTCCTCTTCGTCCTCTTGGTCAGCGCCGGGTTCGCCCACACTCTCTCGGCCGAGCAGATGCCCGAGTTCCTCCTCGCTGAAGCCCGTCAGCGCCAGGTCCAGGCCTTCGCGTTCCAACTCCGCGAGTTCGCTGGCGAGCAACTGATCATCCCAGCCGGCGTTCAAAGCGAGTTTGTTATCGGCAATGATGTAGGCGCGCCGTTGGTTATCGGAGAGATGGTCGAGGACAATCACCGGCACCTCGGCGAGTTGGAGCATGCGGGCGGCGAGCAGCCGGCCATGTCCGGCGACAATGCCGCGCTGCGTATCGACCAGAATCGGGTTGAGGAACCCGAACTCGGCGATACTGGCGGCAATCTGGGCCACCTGTTCGTCCGCGTGCATCCGGGGGTTCCGGGCGTAGGGGATCACCCGATCCACTGGCCAGATTTCAATCCGCTGCGCCATCACAGTAGGACTCATAGAGTTTCCTCCTCAAAGAACATAGTTAGGGCATCCATTCGAAGCGACCATCGATGACGCCTTGCGACGACTGACGACCAGTTAGGTGACGACCCGACTACCCGACTACCTGACTACCCGACGACCTCTTTTCAGTTGGTCACGGTAGCGCACTCGCGCGGCAGGGCCACCCTCGGCGCGCGATTCGCCAGACAGTACCTTGGAATTCTCCGGGCGCTTCTTGCTGAGCGCCAGGTCTTCACGAATCGCCGGCCGCCCTGTCCCGCAGATCCATTGGCCGATCTGGGAGGTCCTCGCGGCGAGCACTTAAAGCTTCGATGCGCACTGACGGATCATCTGTCAGTTCCAAGTCGCCGTTGTTTCAGCAGGATTCATGTTCGGCTGACAGGTCTGACTGATTCTTTCAATACACGCGCAAGCGGGCGTATACGAACATTTGCGGCAAGGCGGTCCTGGTCCGTCAGACGCGTCATGAACACGCCTTTCATGATTCATTCGCGGCCGGATTCGGGCTTTTCGTCCGTAAGCGGACTCCCACGAACAGGGTCCCCCACTCTTTGTGTTCGCTCGTGATGCCGCCGCGATTCTTCATTCGCTTCGAAAACGATACCTGCGACATCGGATGTTCGCCTCCATTCTCGGCCCATTGCCGATACGCCGCATATATCTCCGAGCTTGGAACGGTGAACGAACCACCGATCTCACAGCGCTCTTCCAGGAAGCGACCAACCGTATCCATATCGGCACGATACACTTCGCCGGCGGTCCGCACCTCTTCCGGTCGGGGCAGACGCCTTCCGCTCGCGTACCACCGCTGCGCTCCCGCAACGGCCCACGCAAGAATGCCCTCCGCCTCGGCCAGCAGTTTCTCCAGCAGTTGCGGGTCTTTCTCTTCGTCGGGAATCGCGACTTCGAATGGGATCGTGATTAGGCGATCCCAGATCGCCGAATCCGTGCCGCGGATCACCGGCTTATGGTTCGCATCAATCCACAATTTATGGGTCTCTTCAAACTCAAACGGGTTTTCGAACTTTCTCTCCGCGCGGATCGAACCCATCCCCTGCGTGATGTATTTCAACTGCGCCTCGGCCAGCCTCTTCCCTTCCTCCGTTTCCGAGGTCCGCACAAAGCGGGCGCCACGCAAGTCTGCCAGATCAGCCCGCAGTCCCAGGCTTCTTTGCACCGGCCCCTCCATCAAGGTTTCGATCCGGATCAACGCTGAATGTTCCCCAAGTAGCTCGCAGAACAACTCCAGGATTGTGGTCTTGCCCGTATCCTTCGGGCCAATCAGCATGAAAACTGCCTTCGCCGACGTGTGGCCCGTCAGCGAGTACCCGAAGTAGACTTGAAGCGCATTTACGAGCCGCTCGGCGCGGGTTCCATCTTGCGCAGCTCCCATCCAGCGGCGCAATACACTCAAAAACAACGGGCAGGTGGCATCAGGCCGATAATCGTGGTGCACCAGCTTTGTAATGAAATCGCTACGCTCGAATCCTCGCGACAGGCGGGTGCTCAAATCCACAGTGCCGTTATTAAACACCAGGAGATCCCGCTGACGGTCGAACTCTTCCGGTTTGATCGCCACTTCGTCCTGCGCCAACGCCAAGAGTCCCCTAATCTTGGGCGCATCAAGCGAACTCTTAGCCAACTTCTCGGCATCGCGATTGTTGGCCGCGACTGCCTGGCCCAGGAACTCGATTACCACTTTCTTCGCAAGTGTCGTGGCATATCCTTGCTCGTCACGCACCCAGCGCTGGTTATCCCAAATGAACCACGCCTTGAAAGCATGGCAGTAGCGAACATCATTGCCGTAGAGCACCAGAAATCGCTGCGCATTCCCGGTGTCTCCCGGCACTTGCACCAGCAGCGATACGCGATCTCGGCGCTCGCCTATTTCGTTGCCGGACTTTATCTCGAACGACAACTGGCCTCCAAGAGATTCATGAACTCAATTTCCGTGCGCCCCAGTTCAAACCATTCGGTGATATCCTTGACGCCGGTACGGTGATGATCGTCAAAGCACACCAGCCGCCCCACTTGGCCCAGCAGCGCGTCGGCGATTCGCCGCATCAGCGCCCAGCCAGGTTCGTCGTTGTCCGGAACCAGAATCACCTCACGCCCGTGGAGCGCCTCCGTGAAAGTCGGCAGCCATTTCGCATTGGCACCGCCCGCGATCGTGGTGGCGACGAAGCCGTGCGCCCGTAACGTTTCAACATCCTTTTCACCCTCGCAAACGAAAACGATCGCCGCCTCGATCACCGCAGGGAGCCGATAAAGCACTTGCCGTGGATGTTTCCGGTTAATCCAGCCGCCTTTTCCGTCCGGATACCGCTGGAAGAATCCTTTCGGATCGGTTCGCACAACTTGGTAGAGAAGACGGCCGTATTCATCGGTGTAGCCGTACTCCGCCACGACACGCCGTCGACTCAATTGCCTCGCCCGCTCCGGCCATAGCCCAAGATCTTTCAACGCAGCGATGACCGCTGCCTGCGTGCACCCAGCGTGACAATGGACCAGCACCTGGCCATCAACCGAATCGCGAAGACTCAGACTTGGGTTCCGATCTTTATGGGCTGGGCAGCACGCCACCCAGCCCGCCCCCAACTTACGGCCACCACGGAGGCCGTGAGCGATTCCCGCAGCATTCATACGCGCAGCCTGAACTCGTCGTGCGGCACGCGCACGGAGCGCGAAACGCGGATGGTGGGCAGGATGCCCCACGCCATCCCTCGGTAAGCTAACGCTCGCGAGATTCCGAGTGCTTGCGCAACCTCAAGTCCCCACAACAGCACGGGCCTGGGTTCCGTTGTGTGGTTCATTTTTCGTCTCTCCATGAAGAAACGTCCCGCGCGGTGCTGGAACGCCGACGGGCCGTTGCTTTTAGACTTTCGAATCTGCTATGTCGCCCGCCCCCGGCGTACCGGAAGAATCGGGCGCCATCTTGCCGGCAGGCCGTCGGGCCGCAAGGCATCATGGAAATCTTTGGTTGGACTCATGTGGTATGAGCCTGTCGCGTATCACTAGCCGCCGGGAGTCGAATGCGGGAGCCCGCCGCGGTGGGCGCTTCCAGCGCGTCTTTCTATGATCAAGTGCGGCAAGACCGCCGCCTCCGCGCCCATACTTGTCGCTCGCCGGACTTGGCCCGAACAGTCTGAGGGTCTGCGTAACACGGTTCCTATCGGCTGTTGGTCTGTAATCCGCCTCCCAAGCGTTCGCCCGCGCAGCAGCCGCAACGTTCTGGGGATGGGAGCTAATCAACCGAAGTTGATCTGGGCCCACCCATTCGGCGCGTCGTTCGCTCACGTAATACTCAGCGACCTTGCGCTTGAGGAGTCCCCGCCCGTTCCAAACCGGGTTGACGACCTTCACCTTTGCAGACACACCTCTTCCCCTTTCCTGCTTTTCCGAAAGGAGACCAGCTCCAACGGATTTGTACCTGGCGGCCCCACCGCCTCCACTTACATCGTAACCCTTAGAAAATGGGGTATTTACTGGTGATTCTGGTGGGGTGAAATCGGGTGAAATGGGGACGGGGACTATGGCTGGCGCCTGAATTCTGCGGGTTTGTAATCTTTCCAGTCGTCTTGGATTGTGGAGAGCGCCTTC
>Ga0326728_10017950_pt1 | contig 14047 bp, 11 predicted proteins | sample MB3enrmetagenome_FD_207602 | JGI IMG/M metagenome (GOLD analysis project Ga0326728, IMG submission 207602) | Lab enriched peat soil microbial communities from McLean, Ithaca, NY, United States - MB31MN | ecosystem: Environmental > Terrestrial > Soil > Wetlands > Peat | place: USA: New York...
AGTATCGCTCGCTCGCCAGCACCGCGCTCGACCACCTCACCGTCCCCGGCAGCGTCCTCGCCGACGACAACCGTTACATCTCCATCTCCGGCTGCGTCGTCCACTTCTGTCCCGCGCGCGGCCTGCTCTGGATCGATCTCAACGGCGCGCACCACCTCGTCGTCTTCGCCGCCATCGACTGGATCAAGGCCGGCAAGCCCACCTCCGATCCCGCCGCCGAGTACACCCTTTGGGTCTTTCCCAACCAGCCCCTCACCATCGCCGCCAACGGCGCGCAGCACCCTCCCGCCGCGCTGCTCAAAGCCATCGCCCGCTGGACCGCCCAGCCGCTTCCCGGCTCCGCCATCGTGCAGAACATCACCCACGCCATCCTGGTCGATCCCGACGGCACGCCCCACCAAGTCGCACCCTCAGCCCTCGGCGTCGCCCCACCACCCACAAGCGATTCGAAGGGAGCCAGTAAATGACACGCTCCGCCAATCTAATCTTTCGCGTGTTTCTGCTCTCGCTTCTCATCTGCGTTGCACCCGCTCTCGCGCAGAACACACAGAAGCCTGCTTCGCCAAATCCTGCGACCGATGCCACCTGGACGAAAAAATTCGCTGTGTCATTCAATCCTCAACAGGCAGCCGGCGAACAGGGACAAAAAAATATCATCATAGACCCCCGCTTTGAGCCACTGCTGAAGGCGTCGTTCCCACAGCGCCAGTGGTTCTGGCATGAACATGGTCGCCTTGTTTCCATGGACAGCCTTATCTACTCCTCCATCGCCACTGGTGGAGATGTACTCCTTGACGAAGGCCGGTATGTCACCATCGACGGCTGCTATGTAGGCATATGTGATGTTGTTCGAGGCATGCTCTGGATCGATACCGGAATTAAGCCGGCAAATATGATCTTCGTAAGCACCCAACTGGTCTCTGGCGATGGCCCCGAAAGATACCAGCTTTGGATCTTCAGCAGCAGAAAGCTCGACTGGCAGCATCTTCCGCCAGCATTTTCGACTAGCCTGCCGCGATGGCTCTGCAATATTGAGACACCGGGCTATAACGCAGGGAATGGTTACAACCTCCGCTTCGTACTCGCAAACATCGTGCAGCCCAACGGGGTTATAGAAGACATCTCACCCGAGACGTTACACATTAGAACCTTAGTGATTGGAACTACCAAAACCGGAGCAAAACAATGACCGCACCCCGCACCCTCTTCGAAAAAGTCTGGCAGCAGCACCTCGTCGCCGAGCCCGCTGGTGAACCCGCCATCCTTTACATCGATCTCCAGCTCGTCCACGAGGTAACCTCGCCGCAGGCATTCGACGGTCTTCGTCTCGCCAACCGCAAGGTCCGCCGTCCCGACCGCACCGTCGCCACCGTCGACCACAACGTCCCCACCACCTCCGTCGCCGACCGCCTCAACATCGTCGACCAGACCTCCGCGCGCCAGATCGCCGCCCTCCGCCGCAACTGCGCCGAGTTCGGCATAGAACTCTTCGACGTGCAATCTCCCTCGCAGGGCATCGTCCACATCATCGGCCCTGAGCTTGGCCTCACCAAGCCGGGAATGACCATCGTTTGCGGCGACTCGCACACCAGCACCCACGGCGCATTCGGAGCACTCGCCTTCGGCATCGGCACCTCCGAGGTCGAGCACGTCCTGGCCACGCAGACCCTCCCGCAGTCCAAGCCCCTCACCTTCCGCATCAACGTCGAAGGCGCGCTCCCCACCGGCGTCACCGCCAAGGACATCGTCCTGCACATCATCGGTCGCATCGGCACCGCTGGCGCCACCGGCACCGTCGTCGAGTACGCCGGCTCCGCCATCCGCGCCCTCTCCATGGAAGGCCGCATGACAATCTGCAATATGTCCATTGAGGCCGGTGCTCGCGCCGGCATGATCGCCCCCGACGAGACGACCTTCGCCTACCTCAAGGGTCGCCGCTTCTCCCCCGGCACAAAATCTAACCCGTCATCCCGACCGGAGGCCCTGAGCGAGCCGCAGGCGAGTCGAACGGGCCGGAGTGGAGGGACCCCCGCATTTGTTTCGTCCGCCGTCGACGAATCCATCTGGAACCAGGCCGTCGCCCACTGGCGCTCTCTCGCCACCGATCCCGGAGCAACCTTCGACCGCGAGCTGACGATCAACGCCGCCGACATCACGCCCACCGTCTCCTGGGGCACATCCCCCGGCATGGTCACCGGCGTCGACTCCACCGTCCCGCTGCCCGATCCCAACGCCAGCGAGGCCGACCGCAAGGCCTTCGACCGCGCGCTCGAGTACATGGGCCTCACTCCCGGCCAGCCCATCCAGCAGGTCCCCATCGACTGCGTCTTCATTGGCTCCTGCACCAACGGCCGCATCGAGGACCTGCGCGCCGCCTCAGCCGTCGTACGCGGCCATCACGTCGCCACCACCGTCCGCGCCATGGTCGTCCCCGGCTCGCAGTCCGTCAAGGCGCAGGCCGAATCCGAGGGCCTCGACCGCATCTTTACCGACGCTGGCTTCGAATGGCGCGAGCCCGGCTGCTCCATGTGTCTCGCCATGAACCCCGACATCTTGCAACCCGGAGAACGGTGCGCGTCGACCAGCAACCGCAACTTCGAAGGCCGACAAGGCCGCGCCGGCCGCACCCACCTCGTCAGCCCGCAGATGGCCGCCGCCGCCGCCATCGCCGGCCACTTCACCGACATCCGCACCTGGAACTTCAAGGAGAAATCATGACGCCGCCACGCAGATTCATTCGACCACCACACAGGCGCGCTGAAAGCGCGCGCTAACCATAGCCTGGGGCGAAGCCCCAGGTAGAAACACAAACCGTAACGGCGGGCTGAAGGCCCGCGCTAAAAAGTTCAACGCGAGAAAACAATTATGCAGCCCATCAACACACTCACCTCCGCCGCCGTCCCCCTCCCGCGCCCCAACGTGGACACCGACCAGATCATCCCCAAGCAGTTCCTCAAGCGCATCGAGCGCACCGGCTACGGCGACTTCCTCTTCTTCGACTGGCGCCGCCTGCACGATGGCCCGCAGGCCGGCCAGCCTGACCCCAGCTTTATCCTGAATGACCCGCGCTACACCGGCGCGAAGATTCTCATCGCCAGCAAGAACTTCGGCTGCGGCAGCTCGCGCGAGCACGCCGCCTGGGCGCTCACCGACTACGGCTTCCTCGTCGTCATCGCGCCCAGCTTCGCCGACATCTTCTTCTCCAACGCGGGCAAGAACGGCATGGTCCTCGTCCGCCTGCCCGAAGCCGATGTCGAACTCCTCACCGCGCGCTGCACGCAAAACCCCAAACACAAGATCACCATCAACCTCGAAGCCCAGACCGTCACCGACGAGCTAGGCTTCAGCGCTCACTTCGACATCGACCCATTCCGCAAATACTGCCTGCTCAACGGCCTCGACGACATCGGCCTCACCCTCCGCCACGCCGCCGCCCTCGACGCCTTCGAGTCTCACCACAACGCCGAATTCTGGCTCACCCCAAGGCCCACCAATGCCTAACAAGACCAAATCCGCGCAGCAGCATAAGGAGTCCACGATGGCAAACAAATCGCAGAGCAAGAACATCCCCACCCTCACCGGAGCCGAGATCGTCTGGGCAACCCTGGCCGGTGAGGGCGTATCCACCGTCTTCGGTTATCCCGGCGGGGCCATCCTGCCCGTCTACGATGCGCTGCGCAAGTTCCCCATCCACCACGTCCTCGTCCGCCACGAGCAGGGCGCGGCCCACATGGCCGACGGATACGCGCGCGCATCTGGCCGCGTCGGCGTCGCCGTCGCCACCTCCGGCCCCGGAGCCACCAACCTCGTCACCGGCATCGCCACCGCCATGATGGACTCCGTCCCCATCGTCTGCATCACCGGCCAGGTCTCCTCCAAGGTCCTCGGCACCGACGCCTTCCAGGAGATCGACATCACCGGCATCACCCTGCCCATCACCAAGCACAACTTCCTCGTCGCGCGCCCCGAAGACATCGCGCCCGCCATCCGCGCCGCCTTCCAGATCGCCGTCGCCGGCCGTCCCGGCCCGGTGCTGGTCGACATCACCAAGGACGCGCAGCAGGCCTCCGCGCCCTTCGACTTCGCCGCCGCCGCGCCCGCCCCGCATCGCCCGCACCCCATGCTGCGCGCCGAATCCAGCTCCATCCAGCAGGCCGCCGAGCTGATCGCCGCCGCCAAGCGGCCCGTCATCCTCGCCGGCCACGGCGTCCTCATCTCCGAAGCCGAATCCCAGCTCCTCGCCTTCGCCGAGCGCCGCCAGATTCCCGTCGCCAGCACCTTGCTCGGCCTCGGCGCCTTCCCCACCGGCCATCCTCTCGCCCTCGGCATGATGGGCATGCACGGCGAGTCCTGGGTCAACAAGGCCATCCAGCAGTCCGACCTTCTGCTCGCCTTCGGCATGCGCTTCGACGACCGCGTCACCGGCACACTCGCCACCTACGCGCCTCACGCCAAAAAGATCCACATCGAGATCGACCCCGCCGAGATCGACAAGAACGTCCGCGCCGATGTCGCCCTCATCGGCGACCTCAAGGCCGTCCTCGAAACCCTCCTGCCTCTCCTCCCGCCACAAGACCGGGTGCCCCATCCATCGCAGTCTCACCGCGATGGGTGGGTTCCCACCGAATGGCTCCGCGAAATCTCCAGGATGAAGGGCGACGCCAGCGTCCGCGACATCATCAACCTCCCCGACAACGGCCACCTCTACGCCGCGCACGTCATCCACGACATCTGGAGCGAAGCCAAAGCCTCGGGCCGCCTCGCCCAGACCATCATCGTCACCGACGTAGGCCAGCACCAGATGTGGGAGGCGCAGTACTTCCGTCACGACACGCCCCGCTCGCTCATCACCTCGGGCGGCCTCGGCACCATGGGCTTCGGCCTGCCCGCCGCCATCGGCGCAAAGTTCGCCTGCCCCGAAAAGGATGTCTGGGTCATCGCCGGCGACGGCGGATTCCAGATGACCGCCTCCGAGCTCTCTACCATCCAGCAAGAAAAAATTGCCATCAACATCGCCGTCATCAACAACGGCTTCCTCGGCATGGTCCGCCAGTGGCAGGAGATCTTCTACGACAAGAACTACTCCTGCACGCCCATCCTCTCGCCGGACTTTGTCGCCCTCGCCGCCGCCCACGGCATCGCCGGCGCGCATGTCCGCCAGCGCGCCGATGTCATCCCCACCGTCACCCGCGCGCGCACCAGCGGCCATCCCTTCCTCATCAACTTCCAGGTCGAGAAGGAGGACGGCGTCTATCCCATGATCGCCCCCGGCTCCGCCCTCCACGAGATGGTCCGCCGCCCCGCCGCCGACCCCCTCATCGAAACCTCCGAGGACGCATAGTGAGCGATTGCCTCCATCCAACGGGAGTCGCAAATGGGCCACGCCCAAGCGTGCTGAAGGCACGCGCTACTCTAGCCTGGGGCAACGCCCCAGGTTTCCGCCCATCTGCACATTGCGGGCTGAAGGCCCGCGCTAAAACGGCCAGACCAATCGCCGCAATCTTTCGCCAGCCCTCGAAATGCGGGCCAACGGCCCGCGCTATCCTAGCCTGGGCCGAAGGCCCAGGTTTCCGGCCTCCCGCAGACAGCGGGCTGAAGGCCCGCGCTAAATACGTCGCCCCACCCACACGTCTAATCCCACACAAACTTCTCATCGAACTCAACGCCATACTTGGCAAACATCGCCCGCATCTCCGCCTGGAAGTCGCGCCTCCGGTGATGGGTGGCCTGCGCATCGATATACCGCACCAGCGCCGCTCGATCACTCAGCCCAACGGAGAACGCCGCATAGCCTCGCTGCCAGCCGAACTTCGCAAACTCAGGCCCCTTCGTCTTGATCCACTTCGACGACGAAACCTTCAAACGCTCCACGATTTTCGCCATCGATTCGTTCCGTGCAAGAAACAGCGCAATGTGAATGTGGTCGGTAACACCGCCAACGCGAACGCAGATATTATCCGAACGATTGATGACCGAAGCCAGAACCGCATGCATCTCGCTTCGAATGCCGTCGTTCAGCCACGGCCTGCGCTGCTTGGTACTGAAGACAAGATGCACCAACACGTAGGAGATCGATTGCGGCATGGCAACGAGTATAGCGCGGGCCTTCAGCCCGCCCACCCCACCGCCGTCATCCCGACTGAAGCACCAGATATGTGGAACGCCACCGATCCTGCGCCACCAGAGCGGCCAATCCTAGCCTGGTGCAACACCCCATATAGTAGCCATAGTGTCTTTAGCGGGCCAACGGCCCGCGCTATCCTAGCCTGGGGCAACGCCCCAGGTACGCAGTCCCAAATCATCTGCGGGCTGAAGGCCCGCGCTAAATACACCCCTCTCCACAACCGACCGCACCTTGATCGGAGATAACCTTGCAAGTCATTGCTATAACAATCTCGGCGTTGGCACTGACGATTTCAGCTCTAACCGCGTGGCTTACCATGTTTCGTCGGGGAACGGTGAAGATGACTCATCCTTCTGTTATCTATTTCGGCCCGGACGGAGGCCCAAAACTTGATCATGAGAAGATTGCGGGCTTTACTTTGATTGGGGACCAGATGCTGGCAGATATATTCCTCATATCGACAAGAAACGCACATCTTTCACACCAGAAGATTTTTTAAGGCACTTGCAATGGGAAGAACGGCTCCAAACCAACAATCATCCGATTTTTAAGTTTTTGAAAGGCCATCCAAAATGCTCCATACCTTCGTAGCCCGCATCCAAAACAAACGCGGCCCCCTCACCCGCTTCGCTCTGCTCTGCGCGCTCCTCATTGCGCCCTGCGTCTCCCACGCGCAAACCGCCGAAATCCATATCCGCATCATCAACGGAAAGAACGGCCGCCCAATCAAGAACGAGACCCTCCGCGTCTGGACCACCAGAAACCACATCGACGCCGATCTGTGGCCCACCGACGCCAACGGCTCGGTCCTCCTCAAAGTCGACGGCAACGCGCAAATCGCGGTCGATGCGAATCTTTATGCAAACTGCCGCACCCTCCCGCAAAACCAGCAACCCTCGGAGTTCCTCTACTCCGTCGCCGAGGTCCTCAACAAAGGAATCTCCACGGAAAACACCTGCGGAACCGTCCGCGTCGCCGCCAAGCCCGGCGAACTCATCCTCTTCGAACGTCCATTCACCTTGTTGGAAAAGGTCAAAGGCCAGCCTTCAAGTTAACCGCCAATCGCGAACCGCAAACCCCCGAGGTCCCCATGCTCCACACCTTCGTAGCTCTCGTCCAGGACAGGCCCGGCGTCCTCACCCGTGTCGCCTCGCTCTTTCGCCGTCTCAGCATCAACATCGTCTCGCTCACGGTCGGCGAGAGCGAGCAGCCAGACACCTCGCGTATGACCATCGTCTGCGAGGCCCCCGAGACCGCCGCCCACCGCATCCGCGCCTCGCTCTACAAGCTCGAAATCACCGTCGACATCGACGAGGTCGGCCGTACCGAGGCCGTCATCCGCGAGCTCTGCCTCATCAAGGTCGCCGCCGGGCCGAACGAGCCCGCCGGCCTCCACTCCCGCTCCCAGATCTTCGAGCTCGCCAACGTCTTCCGCGCCCGCGTCGTCGATCTCGCGCCCGAGTCCATCATGCTGGAGATGACCGGCTCCTCCAGCAAGATCGAGGGCCTCATCCAGGTCCTGCGCGAGTCCGGATACACCATCCTGGAAATCTCCCGCACTGGCCGCATGGCCATGCGCCGCGGCCACCACACCAGCCGCGTCCTCAAGGCCCTCGGCCAGGCCAACGGCACCCCCGACAAGCCCGCGCCCAAGCCCTAACCCGAAGAGGACTAAGACAAATCAAATCGCACACCGTCTTTAATCCGTATTGCATCCTTCGTTCTTGATCGGTTCAATCGGTGCAAATCGGTGTTAAGCCTTCATCTCAATTACCATTACATCAAAGGACAATCACCCACCATGGCTAAGACGTATCACGACGCAGACGCAGACCTCTCTCTCATCCAATCCAAAAAAGTCGCCATCATCGGCTACGGCTCTCAGGGCCACGCCCACGCTCTCAACCTCAAGGACTCGGGCGTCGATGTCCGCGTCGGCCTCCGCGCCGACTCGCCCAGCGCAGCCCGCGCCCGCTCCGCCGGCCTGGTCGTCGACACCGTCGCCAACGTCTCCAAGTGGGCCGACGTCATCATGAACCTCACCCCCGACCAGACCGCCGCCAGGGTCTACCACGCCGAGATCGCGCCCAACATGAAGCCCAACGTCACACTCATGTTCGCCCACGGCTTCAACATCCGCTTCCGCACCATTCAGCCGCCCCCCACCGCCGATGTCTCGATGGTCGCGCCCAAGGCCCCCGGCCATCGCGTCCGCGAGGTCTTCACCGAAGGCGGCGGCACGCCGGCCCTCGTCGCCGTAGAGCAGGACGCCAGCGGTCACGCGCTCGCCCTCGCCCTTAGCTACGCCAAGGGCATCGGCGCCACCCGCGCCGGGGTTCTGCAAACCACCTTCACCGAGGAGACCGAGACCGACCTCTTCGGCGAGCAGGCCGTCCTCTGCGGCGGCATCTCCGCCCTCATCAAGACCGGCTTCGAGGTCCTCTGCGAGGCCGGCTACCAGCCCGAGCTCGCCTACTTCGAGGTCTGCCACGAATTGAAGCTCATCGTCGACCTCATCTATCGCGGCGGCCTCGCCTACATGCGCCACTCCATCTCCGACACCGCCGAATGGGGCGATTACACCGCCGGCCCGCGCGTCGTCACCGCCGAAACCAAGAAGGCCATGCGCAAGCTGCTCGACGAAATCCAGGACGGCTCCTTCGCCAGGCGCTTCATCGCCGAAAACGAGTCCGGCCGCAAGGAGTTCACCCGCATCCGCGCCGCCGAGGCCCTCCAGCCCATCGAGGTCATCGGCGCGCAGCTCCGCGCCTCCATGCCCTTCCTCGATCCCGTCAAGGTCGTCGACGGCGCCGTCGTCAAAGCCTAGCGTCTTGTATTCGTTTTGAAAGGGACGGGCTGCTGGTAGCCCAAGGCTTCAGCCTTGGGCTTCAAGTCCGCAAGCGCCGCTGCGGAAAAGCCCTGTTTTGCTTAAGGGCACGGCTTTAGCCGTGCCAATTGTGCGCTCTTTTAAATAGCTCGCGCCCCTTGATCGCATAGCGATCAAGGGGCGCGAAACGTTGTGCCGATGTATTGTCCACCACGCTTTTCTACTCAAAAGCGCAATTGTCTAACCTTTGCCCTACTCCGTCTGCCGCAGCATGTGCCCGGTGCGCAGATACCGGCTGTGCCAGCTCAGGCTCTCCGTCAATAGGTGCGGCGTGTGCTTGCCGGTCGCCAGCCTGTACGCGCGGTTGTAGTAATCCAGCAGCTCCCCGCGATAGTCCGGGTGCGAGCATTTCTCGATCACCAGCTTGGCCCGTTGCGTCGGCGACAGACCGCGCAGGTCGGCCAGTCCCTGCTCTGTCACCACCACCGAAACGTCGTGCTCCGTGTGGTCCACGTGCGACACCATCGGCACGATCGTCGAGATCGTCCCCTTCTGCGCCGTCGACGGCGCCATGAAGATCGACAGGAACCCGTTGCGCGCGAAGTCGCCCGAGCCGCCGATCCCGTTCATGATGCTCGACCCCATGATGTGCGTCGAGTTCACATTGCCGTAGATGTCCGCCTCGATCATGGCGTTCATCGCAATCACGCCCAGCCGCCGGATGATCCCCGGATGGTTCGAAATCTCCTGCGGGCGCAGCACAATCCGGTCGCGGAACTCGCCGATCTTCGGAATAAAGTCCGCCGTCCCCTCCGGGCTCAGCGAAAACGCCGTGGCCGATGCGCAGGTCATCTTGCCCGAGCGCAGCAGTTTCACCAGCCCGTCCTGGATCACCTCCGTGTACGCGGTCAGGCCGTCGAACGGCCCCTCTTCCAGCCCGTACAGCACCGCGTTGGCGATGTTCCCCACCCCCGATTGCAGCGGCAGCAGCGAAGCCGGAAGCCGGCCCTTCTTCACCTCCAGGCCAAGAAACTCCATGATGTGCGCCGCAATCCGCTTCGAGTTCTCGTCCGGCGGTTTGAACTCGCTGGAGCGGTCCGGCGTGTCGGTGCGCACCACCGCAATCACCTTCTCCATCGGGATCTTCAGATACGGCTCGCCAATCCGCATGCACACCGAGGTCAGCGGAATCGGGTCCCGGTGCGGCGGTTTGCCCAGACTATAGAGGTCGTGCATCCCCTCCAGCTCCATCGGCTGCGCCGAGTTGACCTCCAGGATCACCTTCTCCGCGCACTCGATCCAGGCCAGGTTGTTGCCCACCGACGTGCTCGGAATCACCCGCCCGTCCTCCAAGATCGCCGTCACCTCGATCAGCGCCAGGTCCAGCTTGCCCATGAACCCGTACTCCACAATCTGTCCCACCTGGCTCAGATGCATGTCCGTGTACTGCATCTCGCCCGCGTTGATCAGCTTGCGCGTGATCGGGTCCGACTGGTACGGCAGACGCAGTTGCATCCCGCCCACCATGGCCAGCGCGCCGTCCAGCTCCGGCCCGGTCGAGGCCCCGGTAAACACATTCACCTTGAACTTCTGCCCCCGCAGGTGTGCGTCCGTGATGCGCCGCGCCAGCGCCATCGGCACCGCCTTCGGGTATCCCGATCCGGTAAACCCGCTCATCCCAATCTGTGCGCCGGGTGGGATCAGCGCGGCTGCCTCTTCCCCACTCATCACGCGCTGCGCTAACACTGAATTCATAACTCTGTCTGCTTGGCCTGTCGAACTGGAGGACATGGAATCTTCTTTCTCTTAATAAAATTGAGTGCGGCACAACCGCGCACAACCAACCGCTCCGGACATAATACGGCTCAGGTTCCAGAGCAAACAGTGGCTTGCTTCGCAGTATACCCCGCACTCCAAACGCCCTATGTGCCCCGCATCACACCTCTACGCCTTGTTCTTGTATGTCATTCTGAGCGCGTCTTTCGAGCGCGAAGAACCCCGATGAACTCCATCCAACCGCAGCCGCCCGTACCTTTCTCCCAAGAACCCCCGCCTTTGCCTGTTCTTGCCGTTGTTCGAAAGCGCCAACGGCGCGCCCTATCCTAGCCTGGGGCGCAGCCCCAGGTATGAACCACACCACACCCCCCGCGGGCTGAAGGCCCGCGCTATATCTGTTGACGAATAACCTACGCCACCCCAATCACCGCGCAAAGCTCTTTCACCGAATCCGCGCTCTTCTGCAGCGCCGCCTGCTCCTGGGCCGTCAGCTTGATCTCGACGATCTGTTCCAGCCCCCCCGCGCCCAGCTTGCACGGAACCCCAATAAACAGCCCCGAAATCCCGTACTCGCCCCGCAGATACGCCGCGCACGGCAGAATCTTCTTCTTGTCCTTCAGAATCGCCTCTACCATCTCGGTCACCGCAGCCGATGGCGCATAGTACGCGCTGCCCGTCTTCAGGTACTTCACAATCTCCGCCCCGCCGTCGCGCGTGCGCTGCACCAACTCCGCCAGCCGCTCCGGCGCAATCAGCTCCGTCACCGGAATCCCCGCCACGGTCGAGTAGCGCGCCAGCGGCACCATCGTGTCCCCGTGTCCGCCCAGCACAAACGCCGTCACATTCTCCACCGACACATTCAGCTCCTGCGCGATGAACGTCCTGAACCGCGCCGAATCCAGCACGCCCGCCATCCCGATCACGCGTTCCCGCGGCAGCCCCGCCTGCTTGTAAGCCGTCTGCGCCATCGCATCCAGCGGGTTCGAAACCACAATCAAAATCGTCCCCGGCGACGCCGCCACCGCCTTCGACACCACATCGCTCATGATCTTGTAGTTCGTGTTCAGCAGATCATCGCGGCTCATCCCCGGCTTGCGCGCGATCCCCGCCGTAATCACCACCACATCCGACCCCGCCGTCTCCGCGTAGTCGTTCGTCCCCACAATCGACACGTCGCGCTTCTCGATCGGCATCGCCTCCGCCAGGTCCAGCCCCTTGCCCTGCGGCACGCCCTCAATCACATCCAGCAGCACCACGTCCGCCAGCTCTTTCGCCGCAATCCAGTGCGCCGCCGTCGCCCCCACATTCCCCGACCCCACAATCGTTACCTTCTTCCGCATCGCCCAAAATCTCCTGTCCGAAATAGTTGTTTTGAAGGGGCGGGACTTCAGTCCCGCCGTTAGCACATCAATTGCATCGCGGCTTTAGCCGCCGAGGGAATCTCGAACGCCCGTTCAAACCTCTCCAAATCCGCCGGTGCCTCTTCTTGCCCGTATTCGTCGTTGTCTGTTCTTACTCGTATTCGTCGTTGCCTGTTCTTACCCGTATTTGCAGTTGCCTGTTTTATCGGTCCAATCGGTGTAATCGGTGTTAAGCCTTACTGCATGTTCTCTATCATCCTCGTCGCAAACTCACTCGTCTTCACCTTGGTCGCGCCCTGCATCGCCCGCTCGAAGTCGTACGTCACAAACTTCTGCGCAATCGTCTTCTCCATCGAGCGTTCGATCAGCCGCGCCGCCTCCGTCCATCCCAGAAAGTCGAACAGCATTACCCCCGACAGCATCACGCTCCCCGGATTGATCACGTCCTTGTCCGCGTACTTCGGCGCTGTCCCGTGCGTCGCCTCGAAGACCGCGTACCCGTCGCCCACATTCCCGCCCGGCGCAATCCCCAGCCCGCCCACCTGCGCCGCCGCCGCATCCGAGATGTAGTCGCCGTTCAGGTTCGTCGTCGCCAAGATCGAATAGTCCTCCGGCCGCAAAATAATCTGCTGAAAGATCGAGTCGGCAATGCGGTCGTTGATCAGCACCTTCTGCTTCCACTTCCCCGCGCCGTGCGTCCCGCCAATCGCCGCCAGCACAGCCTTCACATCGGCCACCACACCCTCGCCAAACTCCTTCGGCGCAAACTCGATCCCCGGCTCAATCAGCGCCGCATTCTCCTCCGCCGTAATCCCCGGCTTCGCCTCCACGTTGCCCAGGATCCAGCTCTCCCGCTCCGTCACCGTCTCGGCGCGAAACTCCTGGGTCGCCACCTCATACCCCCACTCGCGGAACGCCCCCTCGGTAAACTTCTGGATATTCCCCTTATGCACCAGCGTCACCGTCTTGCGACCCTCCTTCAGCGCGAACCGGATCGCCGCCCGCACCAGCCGCTTCGACCCCGTAATCGAGATCGGCTTGATCCCCACGCCCGAGTCCAGCCGCACCCGCTTCTTCGTCCCCTTCAGCATCTCGTCGTTGATGAAGGCAATTAGTTTCGCCGCCTCCGGCGTCCCTTCGCGGAACTCGATCCCCGCGTAGATGTCCTCCGTGTTCTCGCGGAAGATCACCACGTTCAGCTTCTCCGGATGCTTCACCGGACTGGGCACGCCCGCGTAGTACTTCACCGGCCGGATGCACTGGTACAGGTCCATCAACTGCCGCAGCGCCACATTCAGGCTGCGAATCCCGCCGCCCACCGGGGTCGTCAGCGGCCCCTTGATCGACACGCGAAAGTCCATCGTCGCCTTCACCGTATCGTCCGGCAGCCACTCGCCCGTCTTGCGATAGCTCTTCTCGCCCGCCAGCACCTCGTACCACTCCACCTTGCGCCGCCCGCCGTACGCCTTCTCCACCGCCGCGTCGAAGACCCGCCGCGACGCACGCCAGATGTCCCGCCCCGTCCCATCGCCCTCAATGAAGGGAATGATCGGATGGTCGGGAACGGTATAGACGCCGTTCGCGTACTCGATTGCCATGCCGTTTGCCGGAACCGGAATGCTGTTGTAACTCGTCTGCATATGCGCGTTTCGCTCCAGGGATAAGGCCGGAAGAATTGGCCAAAAATAGACCAGCCTTCGCAGCCTATCACCCGCCCCCGCCCGTGGCAACGAGGCCAAAGCCCGCCGCAACAGTAGAGGCCCGCGCGCGGCGGGCCTCTTCCGGTCGTTCAAACAGCGGCTCTCTATATGTCGAAGTACAGGTAGAACTCGTACGGCACGGGACGCAGGTTGACCGGAGCCAGTTCGCGTTCCCGCTTATACGAGATCCAGGTCGAGATCAGGTCCTCGGTGAACACATCGCCCTTAAGCAGGAAGGCGTGGTCCTTCTCCAGCGCGG
>Ga0326728_10017951_pt1 | contig 14047 bp, 11 predicted proteins | sample MB3enrmetagenome_FD_207602 | JGI IMG/M metagenome (GOLD analysis project Ga0326728, IMG submission 207602) | Lab enriched peat soil microbial communities from McLean, Ithaca, NY, United States - MB31MN | ecosystem: Environmental > Terrestrial > Soil > Wetlands > Peat | place: USA: New York...
ACTCGGAGGCAGCAGCAGATCTTGCTCGGGTAGATAAGGCCGGTAGCCCTTCGGCATAAAACATTATGGCTCGACTCTGCTCGATTCGAGCCCGCAATGTTGAACAATTCTCGGACAGGCTCCTAGCAGTTGCTGCCGGTGAACGAGCACGAGCGTATTCACGCCGCGCCGCGCGATCAGCCACGCCGCAATCACGGTCTTTCCGAAGGCCGTGGTCGCGGCCAATACTCCGGTGTCGTGCGCGACCATTGCCTCTGCGGCCACCCGCTGCTCCGGCCGCAGCTCTCCGGTAAACGCGACCTCGATTGGCGTGCCCAAATGGCGCTCGTCCCGTAGTGCCGACTTGATTCCGAGGTCAGCGAACAACTGACGCACATCGTCCAGGCAGCCTCGGGGAAGCGCAATATGATGCGGGTGTTCTTCGGCGCAGGAGATTACTCGCGGTTTCTCATAAGTGGGCAGCCGCATCGCCTGCGCCTTGTAGAACTCCGGATTCTGAAAGGCGGCGATGCGGAGCAGGCGATTTCTCAAGGCTGGCGGCAGGCCCTCCCTGTCGATATAGATCTCGTTACCCAGCACAACGTCCAAACTGCGCGGCAGCTCGCCTGCAATCGGGGGGTCTTTCCGGCGGCGCGATGGCGGCGCCGTCCAGGGCTCAGGCTCATCTTCCTCGGCGAGTGGAAATCGGACGCCAACCACATTCCCCGAGCGCTCGGCGTTGCGTACGTGATCTTCGATCTGCGCGCGGCCGACCTTCGCGATTGAGCACAGAAAAGCCCATTGATCGCCGTGTGGATTGAAAACGTCATCGACGAACAGGCTGTTGCCCCGCTCGCGCGGTTGCTTCTGCAGGGGCAGGGCGATCAGGTTGCCGAATCCGCCCTGAGGCAGGGTGTCCTGGTTGGGAAAGAAACGGTCGTACGAGTCCAAGCCGACGTCGGGGTGGCGCTCCATTGTTTCCGTGAGAATCAGCGATCCGAGTTTGCGAGCCAGCGCGGCCGGAAGGGCCTCTTCAAAGAACAGCCAGACGTGGGCGCCGGATCCCGAGCGGGAACGTTCCAGAGCGCACGGCAGATTCGCGCTGCGACACGTTTCGATAAAGGCGGCAGCATCTTCGCGCCAAGCCTCCTTGTCGAAATCGGCGGCGAGGAAGAAACACGTCTCGTCCTGGAGCATCGGGTAGACGCCCGCGACGAAAGGTTGCCCGGCATTGTCGCGACCCGAAAGGTGCCATCGGATGACGTCATCGGTGACGGCGAGGAATCGACGGTGGGGACAATCCGCGCATTTGATGCGCGGTTTCTCGCAGATGCCGGGGACCCACTCGTTCCCGCATGCGGGAGCGTAGCCGGACTTCCCCGTTCGGCGGCTTTCGAAGCGGCGCGGATAAACGTCTTCGCGTCCCCGGAAGAGGGAGCGAAACAGCGCGATCTTTGCGTCCGGTGCAGACCGGGAGTCGACGGATTCCATCCAGCGTATGCCCATCATAGCGTTGACAGCCGGATCAGGATTCGGTGCATCGTCTTTGGCGACACTCCTTGTGAAGTTCGAGTTTGACGGCGCCGCACCCGTGTCGCACAATGGTTCAGGAAAGTTGAACTATTATGCGGAGGATCGACGGGCAACGAGACCTCTATCGGATCGCTGAAGGCCAAGGTGGCTACTTCACTGCGAAGCAGGCTGCGAGTCTCGGCTACACCGCCAGCAAGCGGAACTACCACGTCGGGGCCGGCAACTGGGTCCGCGAGCTTCGCGGCATCTACCGCCTGGCGCTTTTTCCGGCGCCCGCCCGCCCTGATCTGATCCTCTGGTGGCTTTGGTCACGAGGACACCGCGATATCCCGCAGGGCGTGTTCAGTCACCGAACCGCGCTGGCTCTCCACGACCTCACCGACGTCAATCCTGCCAAACTCGATCTGACCGTGCCGCCTTCTTTTCGGAAGGGCTCGGCAATCCCGCGGGTGCTCCGTCTGCATTATGCCGACATCGGCCGCAGCGAAACGGAGATCGTCGAAAACGTCCCGGTGACCTCCGCGCTACGCACCATCCTCGATGTGTGGCGTGAGAACTCACTACCGGAATCCTCGCTTCGGGAAGCATTTGAGGATGCCAGGCGTTTGGGCAAACTGACGAAGGGACAGATTGCTAAGGCCCACAAGCACCCCGACACTGCGCAGGTCATCGAATCGCTGGAACGAGGAAGGTGATGAACGCAGGCCGACAGTACAATTCCGGTGCCGCGTTTCAAACCGCGCTGGAAGAGCGTCTGAAGCGGGTCTCCCGCGAAGAGGCAGTTGACCTGCAACGACTGCGCCGTCAGGTCGCATTCGACCGGTTCCTGGCCCGGCTTTTCCGGCACGAGCAAACAGACTGGGTCTTGAAAGGCGGGTACGCGATGGAACTGCGGTTTCACACTGCACGCGCCACAAAGGACCTGGATTTCACTGTGCGAGCGAAGCCCGACGGTGTGCTTGAGTACCTGCAAGATGCCGGAGCTCTGGACATTGGCGATTTCTTCTCATTCCGCATCGGAGAAGCCATGATGGATCTCGATGGTGCACCCTACGGCGGCGCCCGCTATCCAGTGGAAGCGGTCCTCGGTGGTCGCACCTTTGTGAAGTTCCACCTCGATGTCGGAGTCGGTGACGTCATCGTGGATCCAGTGGAGTTCTTACGGACAAGGGATTGGCTTGGTTTCGCGGGAGTCGCGCCACCCGAGGTGCCGATGATCCAGCGCGAACAGCAGTTCGCAGAGAAGCTCCACGCCTACACGCTGCCGCGGCCGACGGCGCCAAACAGCAGGGTCCGAGACCTGGTTGACCTGATCCTTCTGATCCGATCTGGCACTCTCGACGCGACGCGCGTCGTCGACTGCGTCAGGCGAACCTTCGAACGGCGTGATACGCATCCTGTGCCATGCACGCTCGCAGCCCCGCCAGCGAGTTGGACCGCGCCGTTTGCCTCGCTCGCCGAAGAGTGCTCACTGACAATCTCGGCTCGTGAAGCCTTCTCCGATTTGGCCCGTTACTTCGACGCGTTGGAGATCTCCAGTTGAGCCGAAGGGCCTATTTTCAATAGCTTGCAGACGCTGCCTGTTAACCAATCGGTTCTCCGTATGTCAGGTGAGAATTGAGCCAAACCTCATTCACGTCAATAAGTTATCCCCTCTGGTTGACGTCTTCCCAGTACTTCTTCCTGGTTCCCAAATCGACGGCAAGTCCACGGTTTCCCGACGATTGGCGCCACCGCTGCTCTCAGCGCCATTCTCAGATTCGGAGACGGTGCCTCCGGGAACCAGGCGCGACCGTCAGGGTTTCGGCCGCACCCCACGTTTTCTCCCTCCGGATTCTCACATTCTCTGGTGAACAGGGGGCAGCGGTTAACAGGGCTTCTCATTCGGCCGCCCAAGTGAAGCCATTTTACGGAATTGACACTTCGGAATTGACACTTCGGGAACGTCACACGCCACGACCGCGTTATAATTACGTCTCTCCCGTGAACGACCCGAAGAAGCAGGAGCGCCGCCGCCGCGTATTGAAGGAACGGCGCGCCGCTGAAGCGCGGGATCTCGACCACGACGAAGCCCAATACCTGTATCGGATGGCGGTCAGGATGCACAAATCCGGCGACGAGCCGGCAGCGGCCAGCACGGCGAAAAAGGCGCTGAATCTCGATCCGGACCTGTACCTCGCGCTCGATCTGCTGGCCCAGATTCATCTGGCCGCCGGACAGCGCGAGCAGGCGCTTTACTATCTGAACCGGTTGCGCGAATATCCCGAAGCGCTTTCCGCCGGTTACAACCTGGGGACGCTCTACCTGGAACTGGGCCGCCGCGAGGAAGCCCTGCACGCCTTCCAGGGTTTTCTGGAAGCGACGCGATCCGCGCCGGGGCCGAAATGGAAGCAGTGGCGGGAACACGCCAGTGCCTTGTGCACAACTCTGCTGCGGCGCGCCACGCCGCCGGCCGCCGCTCCACCGCAGCCGCCGAAGGAAGCTCCGGCTCCCCAGCCCGCCGCGCCGCCCAAATGCGAGGCCCTGTCTCCGCCTCCGCGCGCCTCCGTGGATTTCCTGCCCGCCGCGGCGCCCGTCCTCGGCGGCGCCAATGGCACGGTGGCCGACTACCTGCTTCGCCGGCGGCTGCTGGAACTGCGGCTCGCGCAGAGCTTCGAGGATCTCGTGTGCCTGCCCTCGCTCAATGGCGTGGACACGTACGTGTACCAGCAGGAGACCGTGCGACGCGTACTCCGGCACTTCAAGGGGCGCGCCTTGCTGGCCGACGAAGTGGGCCTCGGGAAGACCATCGAGGCCTGCCTGGTGCTGAAGGAGTATTGGGTGCGCGGCATGGTGCGCAAGGTTCTGGTGCTGACGCCTCCTTCCCTGGTGACGCAATGGAAAGGCGAACTGGCGGAGAAGTTCGGCCTGGCGCCGGTGTCGCCGGACGATTCGGCGTTCCGCTCCGATCCGGCGCGGTTCTGGCGCGAGCAGCCCCTGGTGGTCGCATCCATCGCCATGGCGCGGTTGGAGCCGCACGCCTCCACGCTGGCCGGCGTCGCCTGGGACATGGTGGTCGTGGATGAAGCGCACTGTCTGAAGAACCGCGCCAGCGCCAACTGGAAGCTGGTGAACTCGCTCAACAAGAAGTTCATCCTCATGCTCTCCGCCACGCCGGTGGAAAACAACCTCATCGAACTCTACAACCTGATAACCGTTCTGAAGCCCGGGCTGCTGGCCACCGTAGCCGAATTCCGCAAACGGTTCCTGACGCCGGGCAAGCCGGAATCGCTCCGCAATCCCGAGCGGCTGCGGGAGTTGCTGGGCGAGGTCATGGTGCGGAACACCCGCTCGGCGGTGGATGTGCGGCTGCCGCACCGCGTGGCCGCCAGCGTGATCGTGCTGCCCTCGCCCGCCGAAGCGCGGCTCTACGGGATGGTTTCCGATTATGTCGCGGCGCGGTACCGAAAGGCCAAAGGCGTGGGCGACCTCGGGCTTCACGTCCTGCAGCGGCAGGCCGGCAGCAGCGCACCGGCGCTGGCGCGCGCCATCGGGCGGATGCTGGAGGAGAGCGACCGGCTGGGCGCCTCCAGCCGCCGCGAACTGGAAGCCATGCAGGAGGTGGCGTTCCAGGTTCCCTGGACGGGCAAGGGGCTGCAACTGGGCCGCATGCTGGCCGGGCCGGACGGACGCCCCGACGCCAAAACGGTCGTCTTCACCGAGTTCGCCGCCACCCTCGATCATCTGGCGGAGATCTGCGAGCGGCATTCTCTGCCTTACGCCGTCTTCAGCGGCGAGATGTCGATAGCGGCCAAGGATGCCGCCATCGCCCGCTTCCGGGACGAGGTCAACATCCTGCTCTCGACCGGTTCCGGCGGCGAGGGCCGCAATCTTCAGTTCGCCAACACCGTGGTCAATTTCGACTTGCCGTGGAATCCCATGCGCCTGGAACAGCGCGTCGGCCGCGTGCACCGCATCGGCCAGACGCAGGAGGTTTTCGTCTTCAACTTCTGTCAGGCCCATACCGTGGAAGAGCAGTTGCTCCGCCTGCTACACGACAAGATCAACATGTTCGAACTGGTGGTGGGCGAAATGGACGCCATTCTGGGAACTCTCGACGAGGGCGACTTCGCGGCGCTGGTGCTGGACCTGTGGCTTTCCGGGCGCGAATCCGGGCGCGTCGAGCAGGGGTTCGACGAACTGGCCGAGCGGCTGATCGCGGTGAAAAAGCAATACGGCGAGGCCAAACGGATGGATGAAACGCTGTTCCAGAGGGATTTCGAGGTGTAGCCTGTGATTGGGGTTCAAGAGTGGATTCGCGATCTGCTGATGAGCCGCGGCGCACTGGTGGAATCCGGCGAAGACGGCCGGATCGGCGCCATGCTGCCCTCCGAAGTGGCCGCGTCGCTGGGCGCCGAAGAATGGTTCTCGCTGGACCTTCGCGACGACGCCGGCGAGTGGATGGACCGGATGGAACGCCTGCTTCCCGCGTCTCCGCTTCTGGTCGAGGCGCAATATCGGAGCCCGCGGCCGCCTTCGCCCATCGACGCCGCTTCGTTGCTCGCCTCCGGATTGGCCATTCAGAACGGCATCTGGCGCCTGGTGGAGGACACCGGCGCTACCGCCGCCTACCTGTTCTTCACGTTCCAGTACACCATCGAGTCGGACGACCGCAGCGCGGGAGTCGCGACGGTCTGTCTCAATGCGGATACCGGATCTCTGGTGGCCGCGCCCGAAAACTATCTGCTGGCCATCCGCGACGGGCTGGTCGAAACCAGCGGAGTTGCCGGGCCGGGCGTGGTGGAACGCCGCTACCCGCCCGCCGTCCGGGCGGCGCAAGCGGCCTTCCGCAAACACGTCGCTCAGGCCGAGGAGAATGCCAACCGCCGCCTGGCCCGCGATGCCGAGCGCGTGGAATCGTATTACGCCGGCCTGCTGGCGCAAATCGAAAAGCGCATCGCCAGGCGCGCCGGCGACGACGACGCCGCCGCAAAGGAGCGCAGCCGCGCGGCCGCCACCCAGGCCGACCGTGCCGCCAAGCTGGAAGACCTGCGCCGCAAGTACGCCCTACGCGTCCGCATCGAGCCCGCGCTGCTGCTGGCGGTGCGCGCCCCCGTGCGGCGCATCTCCGTCCGGCTCATCCGCAAGAAAGAAGAGCGGGCCCACTCCCTGGACTGGAATCCCGTGCTGGGAGTATTGGAATTGCCGCTCTGCGAACATTGTTCCGAGCCGGCGCACCCGCTGCACCTGTGCGAGCGCGTCCACCTGCTCTGCCGGAATTGCTGGGCGCAATGCCCCGGTTGCTCCCGCTGCTTCTGCCGCGTATGCCAGCCGCGGTGCAAGTGCGGGGCGGAGGCGGAGTAGTTGCGCTCCGCTCCCGACCGGATGGAGACTCCGCCGCCAGGGTGTTGCGGCCGGCGGGCCAGGGCCGCAAGCGTGGGTCGCTCTCGAACGGCACGGGTGGGTACTGGTGCGTCGGCTCCGGCGAGCGCCGAGGTTTGCTCGCCAGCCGTCGACACGGGACTGATGCGATTCGATCTGCAGGGCGCCACTTCGCGAGACATTTCTCTCCCATTTCCGGTATATCTCCGCCGTAGGCCGAGTTGGGCCTGAGATCCAACCGAGACGGCCGGCGGACCGGACCTTAGAGGCACCGGGAGATCTTTGGCGAGGATTCCCGGTCGCGAAACAAGAACTATCTTTACAGGCGCGCCGCCTGGCGGCTCCAGGCCAACGGTGAAGGCGACCTTTCGGAGCGGGCACGGCGTCGCGCGCTGGAAATCGCCAACGACGCCGACCTGCGGGTCCGCGCGCCCAAGAGCCTGCTTGGGGCCGACGCCCACAAGCGCACCACCGTTACGGCGCTCGACGGCGCGCGGGACAGCCGGCTCCCGAAGGCCGGGACGCTCCTGACCAGGGAGTTCAAGGGCAAGGTGCACGTGGTGAAGGTGCTGGACGAAGGCTTCGAGTATGAGGGGCGCACCTACAAGTCGCTCAGCAAGATCGCCAGCGAGATCGCCGGAACCCGCTGGAACGGGTACATCTTCTTTGACCTGGACAGGGAGGCCCGCGTTGCGTAACGGCCGCAGCCGCCAAACTGCCGCCGAGCCGGTGGTACTCGCACAGCCGGTCCGCTGCGCTGTCTACACCAGGAAGTCCACTGAGGAGGGGCTGTCGCAGGAATTCAATAGCCTCGATGCCCAGCGTGAAGCTGGCGAAGCCTATGTCGCCAGCCAGCGGCACGAAGGGGGGGGTGGCTCTGCCGGACGCCTACGATGATGGCGGCTTCACCGGCGGGAATATGGAGCGGCCTGCGCTGAAACGGCTCCTGGCCAACGTCGAAGCCGGCCGCATCGACGCCGTCATTGTCTACAAGGTCGACAGGCTCTCACGCTCCCTGCTCGACTTCGCACGCTTGATGGCTCTGTTCGAGAAGCACGGCGTGAGTTTAATATCCGTGACCCAGACCTTCAACTCGGCTACGTCGATGGGCCGCTTGACGCTCAACATCTTGCTGTCCTTCGCGGAGTTCGAACGCCAGATCATCACTGCATAGCGCAAGGCCTCGTCGATATCGGCAGCATCGAGGCAGGGCAGGCTACCAAAATCGACCGCCTGCTCTCCCGGCCCGCGGGCAGCGCGAGCAGCCACGATACAGGGATGCGCAGATGGCGGATGCAAGGCTTGCCGACACCTACGGCGGGGCCGACCGTGGTGCGCTCAAACCGCATGGAAAGTGTCCCCTTGCATGACACCAGCGGCACTGCTCCCGCGACCTTCCCGTCCCCCGCACCCTGACGTAACGCCCCACCCGAGGGTTGGCGCGTCGCCGGACCCCGGCCGCACGGGCTACGCCGCCTCAGCCGTGCGGCTTCGCGATCAGTTCCCTGACCTTGGACACCAGTTCGTGAGGCACATTCATGACGGTCTCCGACGGCCGAACGCCCGCCTCGTCCTCCGCCAAGGCCTCATCTTCGGTCTGCTCGCCGTAGCGGGCAAGCACCCGCTGCACCCTGCCCTCATCCCACGCGTCTGGAAACTCAGTCTGGCTCGTCGATGTTTCTTCTTTCTGCGTCTGCGATATGCCGCAAGGGGCTTTCCCATAAGCTCGTAACGGGTGTGCAAGCTTCTTCGACCTTAATCCTAATCCCGAATGGCATGCGCGCGCGGCGCGGCGCAGAGCATCGCAACCGCCGCTTGGCCGCACGCGCCCAAACCGCGGATCGGCGACCAAGATCGATTCCAGCCTCCAGCCGCCGCGCAACGTGTCACAATGTAGCGGGGCAAATCCCATGCATCCATTCAAGCCCGCCCGCTGGCTTCTCGGTTTCTGCCTTCTCGCCGCCCGCGTTTCCGCCACGGTGACCATTTTTCCAGTGCCTCCGGAAACCCAATCGAAGGTCTTCACGGCGACCATCGACGGACGCCCCGCGGCAGTAACTCACGCCGCCATGGCTTACCATTGTCTGAGTTTCGACCTGGCGGGCGCCGCCGAGATTTCGATTGCCGCGCCCTCCGACGACTATTGGGCCAGCGGAATCGAGGTTCAGCCGTGGCGCCTGAATATCCGGCCAAAGGTGACGGGACGGGTGGCGACGTTCAGTCTTTCCCAACCGGCCAAGCTCTCCATAACGCGTCCGGGAGACCATCTCGCCGGAGCCGAAATGCTGTTCATCTTCGCCAATGCCCCGGAACGCGACGTCCCGCGGCGGGGCGCCGGCATCCGCTACTACGGCCCCGGCGTCTATCGCGAGAACATCGACGCCAGGAGCGGAGACATCATCTACCTCGCGGGCGGGGCGGTGGTTTTCGGAAGCCTGAACTTGTGGGGAGTGGACCACGTCAAGGTTTTCGGCCGCGGCACGATCGTCTACGATGGGCCGCAGAATCCGGCGGACGACAACGGCTGGATGCATCGCAGGAACTGGCACGCCATCGTGATGGACAACGCCCATCACATCGAAATCGGCGGGATCGCCTGCATAGTCCGCAGCCGAACCTGGATGATCCAGATGCTGAACTCGCGGAACGTGGTGTTCGACGACGTGAAAGTGATCGGAGGCTGCCCCGGCAATGCCAACCAGGACGGAATGGACTGGCTGGGCGGCGGCGATACGCTGGTCCGCGACTGCTTTTTCCGGGCCTCGGACGACATCTTCGCGCTGCAAGGCAACTGGCTCGGCTACGGCGAGGAAGCCTTGCGGACGCCCGGCCAGGACGTGACCAACATCCGCATCGAGAAGTGCGTGCTTTCCACCAGCATCTCGAATATCGTGCGCGTGAACTGGCCCGGGAAGACATTCAACAGCGGGAATTTTGTCCTGCGCGATTCCGACGTGATCCACATGGGCTACGGGGCATGCGGTGTGCCGTTCGCGCTTTTCGAAATCTGGGCCGATCCCGGCGGACGCGGCCGCCACGCCGGCTACACCTTCGAGAACCTCTTTCTGGAGGACTGGTATTCGCTCGTGCAATTGCGCCAGCCGCTCCCAGCCATTCGCGACGTGACCTTGCGGAACATCTGGGCGCTGGAGCGGCCATCCATGGAAGCATCCGTGCTGAAGGGCGATGTGTCCGAAGTCCGGCTGGAAAACCTCAGCATTGCAGGCGCGGTGGTGAAATCCGGCGAGGATCTGCCCCTCGCGATCGAATCCGGGGCGCAAGCCGCCCGGTTTGCGGCCGGCGGGAGTATTCTCAGCGCACGATTCACGGTGACTCCGTCTGTGATCGCGCCCAACGAGCCCGTCACATTCGACGCCGGCCCGTCGGTTTCGAGGACCCGCATCGCCTCCTACGAGTGGATGTTCGGCGATGGCGCCCGGGCAACCGGGGCTCGCGTGCAGCACAGTTTCCCGGACGCGGAGGGAACGCTCCGCGATGGATCGGGCCGGTTTCGCGTCCTGTTGAAGGTCACGGATGCGGGCGGCAATGCGGATTGGGCGTGCCATTCCGCGATCGTATCCCGCTCGCTTCAGGCCGCCGCCAGCCCATCCGGGCTCGAAACCGGCCTGGCCTACCGCTACTACGAGGGCTCCTTCGACCAACTGCGCGGCTTCGATTCCCTGCCGCCGGCCGCATCCGGAGCCGCCCGCGGATTGAACCCCTTGATGAGCGGGCGCCCGAACGGCTTCGCCTTGGTTTACGAGGGGTTTCTGGATGTGCCTGCCGACGGCGGCTACATCTTCCTGCTGATGTCGCGCGACCGGGCGCGCGTCGAAATCGATTCGCAGACGGTGGCCGCCAGCCCAACGCCGGTGCCCCAGGTCTGCGGCTCGGTGGGCAATGCCGTGCAGGCAGCGCTGGGCGTGTGGTCGTTGAAGGCCGGGAAACATCCATTCCGGCTGGCGACGATCCAGGGGAAGGTATCCGATGGGTTCGCCCTGAAGTGGCAGGGGCCCGGCTTTCCGATGCAGGATATACCCGGGAGTGCGTTCTTCCGGGGGCGTCCGTAGCACTTATCCGGGCGAGTGCGTGAGCGAAAGGCCAGGCGCTTGCCGGTTTGGCCCGACCGCCGGCTTCGGCCCCGCCGCCCTCAACGCACCAGTTGGGCGGCCGCGCCCTTCGCCAGCGACCGCACTGTGTTCCAGGCGCTGCTGCCGATGTTCTGAAGACCGTCCAACACCTTCTGCATCGCCGGCAGGAAGAAGTCCAGATCTTCTTCCTGGATGTTGAGCGGAGGCAGAAACTTGATCAGCTCGGTGTGATAGCCGGCCACCTGGGTGAGGATGCGGTGCTCGTGCAGCAGCGGCATGATGACGCACTGGCTGAACACTCCCTCGTTGAGCAGATGGAGCGCGTCCCAGGCGGCTTTCAGTTTCACCGAGTCTTCGGGCCGCCGGAAGTCGATCCCGAACATCAGCCCCCGGCCTCTCACCCCGGAGACGAATGGGCACGTCTTCCCGATTTCGGCCAGCCGCGCCATAGCCTTCGCCCCCAACCTGGCGGCGTTCTCGGCCACATCTTCTTCTTCCATCACCTGCAGGGTGGCCAGCGCCGCCGCCATCGCCAGATCGTTCTGACCGAAGGTATTCGAGTGGATCACGCAATGTTCCATGCTGTCGAATACCGAGTCCATGATGCGTGGAGTTGTGATCACCGCGCCCACGGGCACATAGCCGCCCGACAGCGCCTTGGCCACGCAGACGATATCCGGCGCGGCCTCGGGCCAGTGCTGGTACGCGAACCACTTGCCGGTGCGCCCCAGGCCGCACTGGACCTCGTCGGCCACCAGCAGAGCGCCCGCCTTGCGGCAAAGCCGGCCGGCTTCCGCCAGGTAGCCGTCGGCCGCTACCGCACAGGTTTTCCCCTGGACCGCTTCCACCACCAGGGCCGCCGTGTCGTTGCCGTGGAGCGCATTTTCGAGCGCGGCCAGATCGTTGAAAGGAACCTTCTCGGTATCCGGCATCAGGTTGCCGAACCGCTGGCGGAAAAACTCCGAGCCGTTGAGCGACAATGAGCCCACCGTCAGCCCGTGGAAGGCGTGATCGCAAAAAAGAATCCGCGGCTTCCGGGTATAACACCGGGCGAACTTGATGGCGGCTTCCACGCTTTCCGTTCCGGAGTTGCAGAAGAAGACGCGCGTGAGATCCCCGCGGGAATCCGCGCAGGCGTGTTGGGTCAGTTTTTCCGCGACCAGCCCGGCGAGCAGAGAGCAATCCATCCGGACCAGGTTCGGCATGTCGCGCGAGAGCACCTGTTCGAGAATCGATCTCACCCTCGGATGGTTTCGCCCCAGCGCGAACACCCCCCAGCCCGTCAGCAGATCCAGGTAACGCCGGCCCTCGGCATCGAACAGCCACGCGCCTTCTCCACGCACGTATTTCTTGTCGAAACCGATGGTCCGGATCATGGCCACGAACGCGGGGTTGATATAGCGCTCGTGCAAGTCGTACTGCCGGCCCTGCTGGGCGTCAAGCCACTCGAGGAATTCCTGGCTCATGGCGAAGCAGCCTTCACCGCCCGGGAGCGGTAACCTAATAGGACGCAGCCGGGCGTTCCGCGGTTACGCTGCCAGGCGGGTCCTCCCCCCTGCTCAATGATCGCAAATTCGCGCAGCCCCGGGGCGACTGCGCGCTTTCGGGACCTCCACGAAATCCGGCGCGGTGTAACGCGGCCGCCCCGCTACCTCCTCGGCGAGCAGAATCAGGTGGAGTGCGTGGTGGGGATTACGCTGCGAGCGCGGGTGGCGGGATGGCGCTGCCGCAACGCGACCATGCCGGCTACTTGAGAAGCTTGTTCAGGCGGGCGGCTTCGGCATCGTCGGCATCGGCTCCAGCCTGGTCTCCGGCGTGGCGGCGGGCCGTGGCGCGGTTGTGATAGGCATTCTCATACAACGGGTTCAGGTGGATGGCTTGAGTGAAATCGGCGATGGCCAGGGTGTAGCTCCGGGAGAGCAGACGGGCGTAGCCGCGGGCGTTGAAGGCCGTGGAGAGCGACGGATCGAGGGTCACGGCTTCGGTCAGGGTGGCGACCGCTTCCCGCAGCTTGCCTTGGGCGATGAGTTGCCGGCCTTGGGCGTGGAGCTTGGCGGCTGCCGCTCGCTGAGCCGCGGGATTCCCGGCTAGCGGTTTGGGTGCAGTTGACACGGCCTTGGCCGGTGCGGGCTGGGACGGCTCGGCTGGAGCCGCCGGCTTGAGCTCCGCGGGCGGTGGGACGGTTGGCGCGGGCTGGGACTGCTCGGCGGGAGCCACCGGCTTGGCCTCTGCGGGCGGCGCGATGGCTGGCGTGGGTTGGGACGGTTCGACGGGAGCCATCGGCTTGGCTTCTGCGGGCGGCGCGGCGGCTGGCGCAGGCTGGGACGACTCGGCCGGAGCCACGGGCTTGGCTTCCGCGGGCGGCGCGACGGCTGGCGCGGGTTGGGACGGTTCGACCGGAGCCACCAGCTTGGCTTCCGCGGAAGGTGGGACGGCAGGCGTGGGTTGGGACGGTTCGGCGGGAGCCACCGGCTTGGCCTCTGCGGGCGGCGCGGCGGCAGGCGTGGGTTGGGACGGTTCGGCGAGAGCCACCGGCTTGGCTTCCGCGGGCGGTGGGACGGCCGGCGCGGGTTGGGACGGCTCGGCGGGAGCCACCGGCTTGGCCTCCGCGGGCGGCGCGACGGCTGGCGCGGGTTGGGTCGGTTCGGCGGGAGCCACCAGCTTGGCTTCCGCGGGCGGTGCGGCGGCTGGCGCGGGTTGGGACGGCTCGGCGGGAGCCACCGGCTTGGCCTCCGCGGGCGGCGCGACGGCTGGCGCGGGTTGGGACGGTTCGGCTAGAGCCATCGGCTTGGCTTCCGCGGGCGGTGGGACGGCTGGCGCGGGTTGGGACGGCTCGGCTGGAGCCATCGGCTTGGCTTCCGCAGGCGGCGCGACGGCAGGCGCGGGTTGGGACGGCTCGGCTGTAGCCGCCGGCTTGGCTTCCGCAGGCGGCGCGGGTTGGGACGGCTCGGCGGGAGCCACCGGCTTGGCTTCCGCAGGCGGCGCGGTGGCTGGCGCGGGTTGGGACGGCTCGGCGGGAGCCACCAGCTTGGCTTCCGCAGGCGGCGCGACCTCTGTCGACGGATGCGAAGCCACGGCTCAAG
>Ga0326728_10017952_pt1 | contig 14046 bp, 9 predicted proteins | sample MB3enrmetagenome_FD_207602 | JGI IMG/M metagenome (GOLD analysis project Ga0326728, IMG submission 207602) | Lab enriched peat soil microbial communities from McLean, Ithaca, NY, United States - MB31MN | ecosystem: Environmental > Terrestrial > Soil > Wetlands > Peat | place: USA: New York...
CGGCAGCGAGCAATGGGAACCCTTTTGGGAACCCCAAGGCATTTCGGAAGGCCAGGAATCGTTGTAAGTGTATGAAAATAATGGTCGGGGAGAGAGGATTTGAACCTCCGACCCCCTGGTCCCGAATTTGAAAAGGACGCTAAGTCCTTTGATATCAATCAGTATTAGCGATGCTCAGCCGTGACGTTGCTGCTAAATACTTTATTTTCTGTGAGGTGCTTTCAGTCATTTTCTTATTAGCGCCCCCAACTAGCGCCCCAACTTTCGATGCCGACGCCACTTTTGCTTTTTAGGATCGTTCAATATCTAGTAAAGTCTGCGTTCCGTGAACGATGCTTCATAGTGAACGATTCACTCTTGCGGCTTGGTTCATTATTATGTTATGTTCACGTATCGTGTACCAGTCATTATGATGAACATTTTTGGAGTTGGCGATGGGAAATCCAGAAAAAGAACGGCTGCTTCTTGATCGGGCCCTTGAGGCGCTGGCCAAAGAAACCGGTCTTACGGCCAGAGTGGTCGGTCTGGAACCATGCCTTACTGACGGCCGACGGCCAGACGCCCTCGTAGAAGTTGTCGACCAACTCCATACATACCTATTCGAGGCAGAAGTTAAGAACACCATTGATCGTTTTGAAACCCTTCACCAACTCCAGGCTTTTTGGCCACATGGTACGGGAGAACAACTAATTGTCATAGCTCCTTACATCACGCAGCAACTTGCTGAACGATGCCGCGAGATGGAGCTGTGCTTTGCCGACACGGCTGGGAACGCCTATGTTCGAGCTCCTGGGCTTCATGTTTACGTCACTGGGAAGAAAAAGCCACAGGAGTTGGAAGTCCTAGATGAAAATCGCCCGGTCAACGCCGCCGGACTGCGAGTGATCTTCGCATTGTTATGTCGGCCGAACCTGCTGAACGCGACATACAGAGAGATCGCAGCAAATGCGCGAGTCGCGCTTGGAACAGTCGGCCAGGCAATCAGGTACCTGGAGACGCGCAGGTATATAACGCCGCAGCAGATACTAGGAGCCACAACACATCGCCAATTCTTGAATCCCCAGCGCCTTTTGGAAGAATGGGTGGCACTGTATCCGACTCTTCTCAGGCCGAAGCTGAACCCGAGGCGATTTCGCGCGGCTCGCCCAAATTGGAGGGAAGGGATGGACCTCACTCCATATGGGGCGTTCTGGGGCGGAGAGGTGGCGGCGAACAGGTTAGCCCATTATCTCCAACCGCACACGGCAACGATATACGCACGCGAAAATCCAACAAAGCTGCTGGTCGATCAGAGGATGAAGGCCGACGTCAACGGCGACACGGAATTTCTCGACGTCTTTTGGAACGCTGAACGAATGAACGAAAATAAAGAGCAGCTACCGGCGATGCGCGATGTCGTCCCGCCAATACTGATCTATGCCGATCTGATGACAACAACAGATGGACGAAATATTGAAGCAGCGAAAATGATCTATGACGAATACATTGGCCCGCTCCTTGGAAATTAGCCACGACAACATTGATCCCCTCGTACTTGAAATCATCAGAAAGGTCGATGCGGTCGCTCGTAAGCACAACACTGGCTACTTTCTGGTGGGAGCCACTGCGCGCGAGATCATCCTGCGACATGTCTTCGGACTAACACCAGGCCGCAGAACGCTTGATGTCGATTTTGCCGTTGCGGTCCGCGATTGGGAGCACTTCCAAGAGCTTAAGACTGCATTAATCGAGGAAGCCGGATTTATCGGTATGCCCAATGCAGTACAGCGTGTGAAGTCACCTGGGCCGCCAGCCATTGTCATCGATTTGGTTCCGTTTGGAGGCGTGGAAGATACCGAAGGGGCAATAGCCTGGCCACCGGATGGGGATATTGTCATGCACGTTGCAGGATTCAGTGATGCAATGGAATCCGCTGTGCAGGTAAAGCTCGATGCGTCGCTGATAATTCCAGTAGTTTCTGTTCCGGATTTGATCGTACTGAAACTGTTTGCCTGGGCAGATCGTAGACGCGAAAACAATAAGGATGCTGCCGATATTTTTACGATCCTGAGACAGTATGCCGACGCAGGTAATGAAGAGCGACTCTACATAGAGCATGCGGCGATTCTCGAAGAAGAAGGTTTCGATATTGAATTGGCAGGGGCTCGGTTGGCAGGAATTGATGCCGCCGGAGTTATTTCAAATCAAACCCGCAAACGTGCGAACGCAATACTCAAGTCCGATGAACACGTGAACCACCTTATAAGGCAGATCATCCTGACGGCAGGTGGACTTGAGGATGATCGTGTTAGTCGCTGCGAATTGATCGTGAAAAGGTTTCGCGTCGAGTTCTTAAGATTTGCAGAATAGCCCATCCTGATCGGATATCAGGCGCTTCGCGCCACCGAGCGATACTACAGTGTGTGGGTGTCCGGCAGCCACGGGCTGAGTAATCAGTAACGTTGTAGAAACCGGGGCGCACCAGCCCTCGCCGGGTGGCATGTCGCCACGCGGACAGGTGAAGTGTCGCCCGAACAAGGCATCATTAAGTAGGTATCACTGAAGTAAGGTGCACATGGCCCTCCGTAGAAGGGAGTGCAGAGGCCGTTTAAACGCTATGAAATATCTCCCACTTGAAAGACTTTCCACCCGCACCCGCCATCACGCAAAGGTGTGCACCGAAGAGTTCCCCTGCGAAATCTTGCAGTGGAGCGGGACTATCATATATTGGGTGGCAAATAACTTACGCTAGATCAGTGTTTGAGAATTTTAAGCGCAATCCTCTCGCCATCCAATTCTTTCCCATCCTTGTCGCAAAACTGGACGTTGTTATTTATCAACTCTAATCTCACGCTCTCTGTCGTATTTCCACCTTGATATGGAGGTCTTTCGAATACGAAGGTTGCTATCCTCTGTAGGTCGTCGCGACGAGCTATAAATGTCTGCTTGGTTGCGCACTCGACGCGAAACTCAATGGCGCTGATTCTTACACATTTGATTGCTTCAGGAGTGCCTAGCTTTTCCGTGAGATGAGAGACCTCAGATTCAAGAAAGGAATACAGGCTTTCCCGGCGTTTAGGGGTGACCGCCGCATAAAGCTCGTCTTGGCGCATTTGTTCACGGTATCGCACAACTAAGATTTTGAGGTCACGATCTTCCATGCATCAAAGATAATTCCTTCATCAGTGAATTGCCTAGTCTTGGTAAAGATGTCATATCCACTGATATCTTGTGCCCCCCAATAGCGGAATTTTTATGGTAAGCGGCGGAAAAAGAACGTGACGAGTGCCACAACCGGCAGCCACGAAGAAGTGGGAACCGCGTCCGGCGGTTCGCACTTCTTCACCTCGACAAAGGCAGTTCTGGGCCAGCATTGAGCATTAACGTTGGTGTCGGCAGGCGGTTGAGAAGAAGGATCTTCTATCACCTACCTGCACAACATCCATTCCCCCTACCAAAACAACAGGTAGGAGAAGAAGTCACCACACGATACATAAGCGGCTGCCAACGGAAACTTCCGGTGTTCCCATCGCGCATCCGAAAACTCGCCACAAGTCGACTTCTCAGAACCAAACTCGTGACAAAGCCAAATTACCTCCGAATAGCTGACCACCCAAGATCCTCCAACTGTGAACGGTAGTACCGACTTCACATTTTCGGCGGTCCAATGAGGTAGCTGCAAGGGGATGCGCGGCTGCAACCTTTGGAGATACAAAAACTCGTCCAAATCAGAGGATATTTGTCTCACAAGGGGGTGAGGAAATCCGTACGCAGCTCACTGAAAACAGGCGGCCAAATCAGGCCGCCTGCGCTGTCTCCAAGATTCTGGGTCTAGAGACATGGAGAAAAGGATCTCAATGATTACCGGTTAGTAGACAATCGCCTAAACATCATAAAACCGACGAAGCTATCTCTTAAACAATCTACTGCACTGCGAGAGAGCTCGTCCTGCACTACAATCCTCTCTCCTACTGCACAGTCACCGTGGCAGAACTTTGTACCTGTGCAACGCCGCCGGAAGTAAGAGCAGCATAGACCGTGAAGGTATAGCTGCCGGCCGTGGTGCCAGGGATGGTTTGCCCGCCGCCGCCACTGCTGCTGCCACCACCACAACTCATCATGAACAGCAGCGCAATCACCAGCAGGAAGACGAGGACGAACCGCAGATCACTCTTGCGCCCGCGCTGCCCTCTAAAGAAGAAAAGCGTGCCCGTCAGGGCAAAGAAGAGGAACTGCGCCGGAGGATTTGGTTTAACGGCGGGTGCCGGGTTGTAACGGGCTTGCGTTGTGCTGGGCGCCGTGGAAGAGATCGTCATACTGGCGGTGACGGCCGAGCTGCCGGTGATGGACACCGACGCGGGAATCGAGCAACCAGGCAGATACGCGGCGCCGGATGGATAAGCCGTGAGCGTACAGGTGAGATAGACCGAGCCGGTGAAGCCTCCCTGGGGCGTGACCGTGATGGTGGAGGTGTTGCCCGTGCTGGCTCCCGGGGCAATGCTGAGATTGCTGGCACTGAGGCTGAAGGGCAGGGTGGTTCCAGAGACAATCGTCAGCGGCGTGGTGATGGTGGCCGGACCGTAGGTGGCATCGCCGCTGTAGTAGACCGTGATGGACTCCGTGCCCGGTAAATATCCGCCGGCAAACAGGGGTTTGGAGGTTGCCTTGCCGTTTATCAGGGTCTCCGTGTCCTGAAAAGTGCTGGACGTATCGTTAAAAACTATGTAACCCGTGGGGACCGCCAAGCCGGTGGAGCCGCTGACGACGGCAGTAAAGGCCGTGGATTCAACCTGGTTGATGGTGGCTGGGTTGGCCGCGGCCGTAAGGGTGGGAGCTAGGCCCACGTTGACCGTGGTGGTGGCGGTGGCCGGCAGATAGTTGCTGTCGCCGCCATAGCTGGCCGTCACCGTGTCGGTGCCCAGCGGTAACGAGGTCACGTTGCTCAGAGTGGCAAAATGGCCGCTGACAGGAGCCGTGCCCAGCGTGGTGGTGCCGTAGCTGAACGTGACAGTGCCCGTAGGGAACAGGGGCGTGGACAGGAAGTAGGTGCACACATTAGGGCAGTCCGGCATGCTGCTGTAGGCAGCGTTATCCAGTAACATGCTCAGAGTTGTGGAAGAGCCAATCGTAATTGCCGAGGGACCGGCGCCAAGAAGAGTTGCAGGGGTTGCCTGACTGATGGTGACACTGGCCGGCGTGGCGCTGGTGGAGGCGTTGAAGCTGGCATCGCCCTGGTAGCTGGCGCTGATGCTGTTGGCGCCCACGGAGAAGGCCGCCGAGGGTTGCCACTCGGCCAGTCCCTGCGAGTTGAGGCTGAGACTGCCGGAACTGATGCTGCCCGCGGATGACGCGTCGGTCATGGTGAGGGTGCCGCTGGCAATGCCGTCTGTACCGCCCTTGGTCGCGTTTACGCCAATCGGCTGCGCATCCACCACGATGAAGGTTCCGTAGGGGTAGCTGGCGCCGGAACTGGTGGCTACAAAGGTTGCGCCGTTCCAGTAGCGGGGTGTCAGGTTCACCGTGCTGTTTTCCGGAGCCACGTTGAGCGTGATGGGCGCGGAGGTGCTGGATGCAAAGGTGGTGTCTCCCGCGTAGCGCGCGGTGAGCTGATACGTTCCTCCGGGAAGGTCGTTCACGCTGGAGGAAGCGCTGCCCTTGCTCAGGGTGAGTTGGGGGAGAAGCGTGTTGGCCAGCGTCGGACTCTCGCTGACCAGGAAGCCGACATCACCGCTGGGCGTGCCACCCGTACCCGTTACACTGACGCCGACTGTGACCGGCGTGCCATGGGTGAATGTGGTCTGGCTGAGATTGAGTGCGGTGGTGCTGGGGGTAAAGCTCAGCGAGTTCCACTTCTCTACCAACTGGTAGGCGTCTACGCTGCCCAATCCGGTGGCCAGGTCGTATCCGGTGCCGGCATAGTATTTGCCCAGCGTGTAATCACCTTTTGTGTTGTCTTTCAGCGTGCTGAGCGTGCAGGACGGTGTGCCTTGCTGGCAGGGCACATTGTTGCTGCCAAGGGTGACATCGTGAAAGGCCGAGGGCTGCTGTTTGGCTAGCGGGTAGAGGACGTAATTGGCCTGTCCCTGGCGTCCGTACTGCTGGTTGACCAGTGCCATGATGGCCGCCATGGAGGGCGATGAGACCGAGGTGCCGCCGATGAGACTGATAGCAATGTAATCTCCAGAGGAGTTGCAGTCGTAAGCAGAAATACAAATGGGATAAGAGCTATAGTTGGCGCCATTGGCGGCAAACAGTGAGACGTCGGGAAGATCGCGCACGCCGTCGGCCGGTACGCCCGTGCCGCTCTGCCAGGCGGGCTTGGCGTAGCCGGCGGTGCAGGTGGAGAAGCTTCCATCCGCGGCAGACGTGCCGGTAGTGCAACTGCTGGCGCCGCCGCCACCGCCGATGATGGAGGATTCACCAGCTGTGTAGACGCCGGCGGTTTCCAAGTTCAGCCCGAAGGGATCGTTCCATGGCTGCTCGGGGATAGGCTTGAGCACGGTCGTTGTGGGCGTCCATAGGCTGCCGCCTGTCATGTTCCAATAGGTTGCCAACTCGGTTTGCTGGGCGGCCGCGGTGCCGGCGTAGCTGGTGTAGTAGAAATCCGTGCCGCCGACGGCGATGTTCCACGGCGTGCTGGCGATGCCATTGACGGCCAGACCGTGGGTGGCTGTATTTTCATCCTGCGAATCGCAAGCCGCCGAGCCGGTGTCTCCGGAGGAGACGAAAGGCGTCTGGCCCTGCGCCGCGGCCTGCTCCCACAGGGTGGCGAAGAACTGGTTGCCGCTAAGGCCGAGGCTCTGCTCGCATTCCAGATAGCTGGTGCTGAGCACGGCGGCTACGTTGTCATCCACCGCGCGCTGGGCGGCCAGCAGCAGGCCGGATTGCAGAGCCGTATCGGCCGCGGTGTAGAGGTTGATGGTGGCGGACGGGGCCACGGCGCCGGAAATCTCCACATCCACAATGGATTCACCCTCTGCCCAGTTGCCGCGATCCACCGTGTCGCTGGGGCCGGGGTCAATTCCGTCAACGATGACGTTGAAGGTGTTAGCAGGCAGGCCGAAGAAGCTGCGATAGGCGGCAATGGTATCGGGCAGCACGTTGGACGCGCCGATGAGACCGATGGTGACGCCGGTGCCGGTGATCCCAGCGTTGTACAGAGGGTTCAGGTCGTACTGCACGGCAAAGTCGCCGGGGGCAAGCATCAGCAGGGGCGGATTGCCACTGACCGTCCACTGCGGTTGCAGCGTGTGTGTGACGCGGTTATAGCGGGCCTTACCCAGCATTCTGAGCTGCGAAGTGGGGCGGAAGTCGTGCAGTGGAGAAAGCCCGGCGACGACCGGCGCCAGCGCCGCTGGTATCTCGGGGTCACGATTATTGGCCACATGCATGACGCCGTTGACGTCATAGCTGTGAATCTCAGTGTGAAACGCCTGGCGAAGCTGTCCCGCTGTGCCGGAGAACTCGATGGCCGTTTTGCCGTTGTTGACGCGGGCGACGGCAAACCCTTTGCTTTGCAACCAGGTGGTGACCGTGGCAATGTCCTCGTCGTTGGGGCCGAACTGTGCTCCGAAGGCGGCCGGCGTGAGCCAGTGGTGGTAGGTGCTACTGCCTGGCGTGTGAGCTTCCTGCAAGTAGCTATTGAGCGCCGCCTCCTGCTGGGCGGAATGCCTCAGTAGCAGGTAGATACGCTCGGCCGGGAACGAATCTCCGACCGCACCGCGATCATTTGCCGCCTGGGCCAGCGGGTGGACGTTGCCATGCAATGTGACACGTACCAAGTCATCCACCGGCTGCACGATGCGGTGGGCCGGTTGCACGCCTTGTGCAACGACAGGTGCGGGCAGAATGAGAAGAACTGTGAATAGAAGAAACAGCGCACGGCGGAAAATGGCTTGCATGATCAGTTTCTCCGAAAGCGTCGACGCTCACTGTTACCAGCGTCTGCTGCCAGCTCAGGTGCCAGCAGTCAAATGGAACGAACTATTCAGGCAAACCTCGCCAATAAATATAGTGACAGAAGATCGCGGTGGGGGAGACGCGATGGAATTGGACTAAGGATTGAAGGATAGCGCTAGCTTTGATTGGCTGTCCATTGAGAAATCGAAGTTTGGATAATGGGACTAAACTGCATATTATCGTAGATCCTTTCCGCCATGTCTCAAACCAATCTACTGCACTGTGAGAGAGACCGTCCCCTCTTGCGTAATGGAACCGGAAGTTCCTGTGACAGTGATGATGTATGTGCCAGGAGTGGTGCCGGAATTCCCCCCACCTCCACCAGATCCACCGCTACCGCCTCCGCCGCAACTGAGTGTGCCTAAAACAAAGAAGAACAGTAGTACGAGTATTCCTACGACATACCACCGTCTCCGCCTTCGGACTGGGATGCCAACGAGTAGGATGCACGCGAGAACTGTGCCGCTCACCGACGGCCGGAAGAATCTTCCAGGCCGGTTTAGGGCAGTGGCTGGCGCCGTGGTGTACACAGTAAGAGTGGTAGTTTGCGCTGTAGTACCACTGATTGTCTCTGAGGATGGGATACTGCATGTCGCCGGATCACGGGCGGCTATTGGAGTAATCGTGCATTTTAGATTTATGGCACCGGTGAAACCATTCGATGGGGTCAACGTGATAGTGGATGTATTTCCGGTAGTCGCACCGGGAGCTACGCTGATTGCTGTGCCCGTGATGGAGAAGCTGGGGATGTTGATGGTATAAACAGCGGTAGCCACTGCACTCAAGGAATACCCGCTGGCCGATGCTATCGCCTTCAGCGTTTCAGTAGACGAAATAGTGATTGGAGCGCTGTACGTGGTTGAGCTTGTAGTCGGAGTGCTACCGTCAGTCGTGTAGTAGATGACTGCTCCCGGTGTGGAGTCATTAATTGTTACGGATTGCGCACTGGAATATGTGCCACCGCCAGGTGTAAAGGTAGGAGTGGCGGCAGCGGAAATGATTGTATATGTCGCACTGGTTACCGCGCTCTGATCTAAAGCAGAATCGATTGAAATTGCATTTAATGTCATTGTCGACCCAATAGTAATTGGATTGACATAGACGGGCGAACTCTGTGTAGGTGTGGTGCCGTCTATGGTGTAGTGGATGTAAGTGGAACCTGAGATGGCTACGGTCTGTGGGGTGGTGTACGTTCCAGACGGGACGGAAAAACTCGGTGGATTGATTTGCCCAACCTCTGTGACAAATACGATGACTTGAATGGATTGTGATGTATTGTCACTAATGGCTGCGATGGTGAGAGGAATTGGGTAAGTCATTAACACTGCTGAACCGGTGACTGAGATGGTGAGGGTAGAGGAGCCCGCACCGATGATCGTTGATGGACTGAAACTTCCAGTAATGTCTGTAATCCCATTCCACGTGTCACTTACAGCAGTCAAAGTGAGCGGGGAATTGAAGCCACCTGCCACAAGGATGTTGACCGTGGTGGTCCCATTAGTGATGGCAGCCGTACCAGTACCTAGGGCGGGGATGTTTATCGGATTAGGGGACGCAATTATCTGGAAAGATGGTTCGGGGGCCGGAGCAACTGGTTGGTAGATCCATAAATCGTTAAGATCAAATACATTTCCATTGCTCCAGCCATAGCCTCCAAAAAGCCAGAGATTGCCACTGAGATCAGTCCAGCTGGCAGACCCTGCTCTTCCGGACGGGGTGTTGGTAGCTGCAGGCGTTCCCGGAACACCATATATCGATTTTGCATAAGGGCAACTGTAGCCACCAAACTGGGCAGCACCGTTCATCCATGCCCACTCATTTGCTGCTGGCTCAAAAACCCAAACGTCGCTGCAGAGAGACATCCCTATAACATTGGTTGTTTCTACTTGTTCACCACTGAAAAGCCATAGATTCCCGTTGCCGTCAGACCAGGTGTTGAATATATTGCGGCTAGGGGGAATGTTCGCGATAGAAGGAGTTCCCAATGTGCCATATATGCCATCTTGTCCGCACCAGTCCTCCGAGGTGCTTTCGCCACAAATCGAAGTGCTGTTTCCACTCATCCATGCCCATTGTTTAGTGGAGGGATTGAATTCCCATAAGTCATATTGATCAATCTCAGCGAAGTCACGTTCCTCCCAATAAACCGAGCTCAGGCCCCCGAAGAGCCAGAGGTTGCCGCTGCTATCCGTCCAACCTGCTGCCCCTACGCGACTTCCTGGGCTGATGCCCGGAGCTGGCACTCCGAGAGCACCGTAGAGGGCGGGCCAACCGCACGATCCAGTATTAGTCGCGCTGGTTGTGCAAACGGCAGGCAGGGTGCTGCTTCCAGCTACCCATATCCATTCTTTGATGGAGGGCTCATATTCCCAGAGGTCACTCAACTGACCGTAATTTCCCTGGCTATCGAATCCTTCCCCACCGTAGAGCCAGAATTGGCCGCTCTTGTCGGTCCAACTAATAGCTGAGTCACGGCCACTAGGAATGTTCGTGGCAGCGGCGGTGTCGAGACTTCCATAGACACCGGGCTGGCCTCCAGCGCTACCCACGGTGCTGCTTCCGCCCACCCATGTCCACGTATTAGCACTGGGGTTGAACTCCCATAGGTCGTTTAGTTCGCCTCTTGTTTGGCTCGCATCGAAGCCGAAGCCGCCAAAGAGCCAGAAGTTGCCATTGCTGTCGGTCCAATAAGATGGCCAAATTCGACCGCCAGGGATGTTTGCTGCAGCGGCAGAGCCTGGAGTCCCATAGATTCCTGGCTGGCCACAAGCGATGCTAGCGCCGCCTGCACATGCGGCAGGCAGGCTGCTACTTCCACCCATCCACGTCCATTCTTTGGTAGATGGATTAAATTTCCATAGGTCGTTCAGTAGTCCGAAGTTTCCGTTGGCATCGACACCCTCACCTCCAAAGAGCCAGAAGTTGCCGTAACTGTCAGTCCAGGTAGCTGAACTGTCGCGTCCGCCGGGAATATTGCTTGCGGAGGGCGTACCGAGCGTTCCATATATGCCAGGCTGGCCGTTGTTGTTGGTTACGGTACTGCTACCACCCACCCAGGTCCATTGGTTTGGGGCTGTGGTTTGCGCTACCACCCTCGAGGAAAGGCCGATAAATGCACTCAATAAAACCAACAAAACACCAGACAACATACGGCGGCGTGTAGCTCGCATCCGAATATCCTCTTTAGCTACTAAAGCAATCGTATTGCAGGATAATTCCTAGTGAATAGACCACCCTCACCACATACCGAAAACATCAACGCTGCAATGAGTACAACTGCAAGGATGATCCCAAATTTACGACTGGATGCAGGAAAGAGCACAAATCTCCCTCGGCTCGCCTAGGGGGGATAGGAGACGCTCAATATAAAGTATTTTCTCTTTTATGGCTCTTAACCTACGCTTTGTCAACAATGATCAAACGCTGATGATCTCTGATCTTAGATGATATTTGCATACATCTGTCTGCCTTCTTCGACAAATCAGGCGTAGGGTGTACATCCGCAGGCTCCTGGTGACGCGATATAATCATCACTCCAACGCCACACCCATAATGTTTCAGCTATGTCTCTAGACCCACTGGTTTGTAGCCACCTCAGGCTGCCGAATCCGGCAGCCTGTTTTCATGGGTTTGCGGGGGTGCTGGAAGAACCCCTTCGTGGCCGGGTGGCCGGCGCTGCTCCCGGACGATCTTGCTGACCATGGCCCGGCTGATTCGGTGTGCCTTGGCGACCTCGGTCAGGCTCATGCCATGGTCACGATCGCGGAGGACAGCGGTGCGGTCGATGTCCAGCGGCCGCCTTCCGATCTGGCGGCCTTCGAGCCTGGCCCGACGCATACCGGCCCGGACACGCTCCACGATCAGGTTGCGCTCCAGCTCGGCGATGGCCCCGACGATGACGACGACGGCGCGGCCGAGCGGCCCGCCGGTGTCGATGTTTTCCCGGAAGCTGACGAACTCGATGTTCAGGTGACTGAGCTCGTCGAGCACCTCGATGAGGTGCTTGACGGAGCGGGCCAGCCGGTCGAAGGCCCAGACCAGGACGACGTCGAACTTGCCGCGGCGGGCATCTTTCATCATTTGATCGAGACCGGGGCGCCGTGCTTTGACGCCGCTGATCCGGTCGGTGTATTCCTCTACGATCTCCAGGCCGCGCTGGGCGGCCAGGGTGCGCAGATCGTGCATCTGGGTCTCGGGGTGCTGATCCACCGTCGAAACGCGCATATAAAGGACCGCACGCTTCACCGGCGGCCCTTCTTCGACTGGGATGAGTACTTTTCGACGTAGCTGTTGATAAAGACCTTGAGGACGTCGGTCATGTTTTCGCCCTTGGCGGCCGTGGCCGCCTTGAAGGCATTATGCAGGTCTTCCGGAACATTCAGGTTCATACGCTTCACCTTGATAGCTTTCATATAGCTCACCTCCTCTCGGAGGTGAGCATATCTTGTTAATGAGTAAATGTGCTAGGAGGCAGTCTTCTGCTGGTTGTACAGGCTGATCTCGGCGATCAGTGACAGCTGCAGATGGCAGGCCTCCAGCACCCCGGCCACGGTCTGGAGAACCGCATCCTCGGTGGGCACCCAACCGGACTCCAGGGCGGCCCACTCAGAGACGGCGACCCCGGCCAGGGCGGCGGCGCGCTCAACGGACAGGCCCAGTTCGCAGCGGCGGCGCCGGACGCTGGTGGCAAGAAGGAGGGCAAGGAGCCCGGCCGAAGCCTCGGACTCCAGGGCAGACGTGATCAGCTGGCTTACATTGTAGTTGGATATCATACTCATATACTCCATACTCCCATTTCGCCGCCCGGTCAAGAAGAAAGCGGCGTTATGATGAGTATGTACTCAATACCCAGCCGGGCCAAAGCTCCACCTCCGGCAACTACCAGAACATGACCTCGGCGCCGATCCTGCCCAACTACCTGGGTATCCCCTTCTGCATCCTGGTCAGCCCGTTCGTGCACTTCGACCCCGAAACCCGCACCACGGACGTCCTGATGTTCAACAGCAAAAACCTGGGCGCCCTCATCGTCGATGAGGATCCCCACGTGAAGAGCTGGGAGGATGGTCAGTACAACATCCTGAACATGAGCGTGGAAGAGACCTTCGGCCTGGGCATCCTCCAGCAAGGCCAGGCCATCGCCGTTGCCAAGAACGTCAAGATCCAGATGAACGAGTTCGTGATGACAGTTCCATACGAGGTCTCTTCGTCCTTGGCCGCCACAAGCCTCGCGCGCGGGCGGGCCGGCCGGAGACCAGGCGGCTCAGAGTAGCCATCAGCGCTCAGAGGTCTCCGGCCGGTGGTGGCTAACTTCGTCGTCGGCTTCGATGCCGTCTACAGCCAGGCCATCGTCTTCGATGGCGTTGTGGCGCTGCGCACTCTCAGGATTTTTATGGTGCTGTTTTCTACGGGATGGATTTCTTCACCGGCAGGTGGATTCTATGATTCCTCTTATCAGGATCTATCTACATATAGGTGATTCAAATGGGGGAATCGGGGCTGTGTTTCTTCTTCTGCGCCGCGCCCTCTCTGATGGCCGCGGCCGGTTTCTTGTCCCCGCGCGCCCCTTCCTTCCCCGCACCCAGAAGGTCGGTCGATGGAAGTGAAGACGGAAAGCCGGGGAACTAGCATTTCCCCGACCTAGCACCGATACTTTTCGACCACCACCGGGGTATCCCGGGGACAAAACCCCAGCTATAGTATTTCCACCTAAAAGTACCGAATTCAGAGATCAGCAACTCCTAAAGCAGAAAGTCTGTCCCTAGGGGACACCGGATGCACAGGCCCGGTGGAGGTTATACAGCGATTCTGTAAACCCTAGGTGTAGAGGTATTTTCGTGTGAAAAGGTATACAAACAGTCATGTAGAATCTGCATAAACGCAGGACCGAAAGCGACAGCTCATTCTGTTTCGCCTCGTGTGGAAATGTATGGATTAAATCACAACACTCCGAGGAGGGATACAACTCAATACTACTAGTTCTACATCCGCATGGCATCTCCAAACGAGACGCAAAGTCCGAAGCATAAGCCATCTATCCTTGTACCAGTTTCTATCACATACCCCTGATACATAAATTGCCAGTCAAGCCAGTATATGTGCACGACCCTA
>Ga0326728_10017953_pt1 | contig 14046 bp, 7 predicted proteins | sample MB3enrmetagenome_FD_207602 | JGI IMG/M metagenome (GOLD analysis project Ga0326728, IMG submission 207602) | Lab enriched peat soil microbial communities from McLean, Ithaca, NY, United States - MB31MN | ecosystem: Environmental > Terrestrial > Soil > Wetlands > Peat | place: USA: New York...
TCATACTGTAACCCGGCTTCGCCGAGCTATAACGCGCTAGCTTGTTCCTATCAGACTGCCCTCCCGAACGGCTTTACCGTGTCGAGCAAGATGTACGGCAACCAACTCGGTTTCCAATTGCCAACCCGCTGGTTCACGCTGGTGGCAAGTGCTTACCGAGGCGGCGACCTGCGCTTCTTCTTCGGCGGCCAAGTCAACACCTTTTTCACCGACTTGGGAGGGTTGAACAACCCAGTCACGTTTAACACCGTGGACGGTGGCGTCGCGGCTGCCGGACCCGCGCAATTGGCGTGCACCATCCCCGTTGCTACTGGCGGGACCTGCCCGAGTGCCGACGTAGCAGTTGCTCCGCAACGGCCCACCCGTGCTTTTGGCGGATTCATTAATCTTGGATTGCCCCTGTCGCGGTGGTTCGATGCCAACCCCAAGGGCCACAATGCCGGATGGCAGCTTTATCTGCATATGGGCAAAGACCAAGTCGTACATAGAGACTTGATTGATGCCTACAAAGAAGGCGTTTTGCCACTATTAATGGGCAAGCTGACTGCGGTCACACTGTACTACAAACTGAACCCTTATGTTCAGTTCGGCTTTGAGCAATCGATCTACGCCACTCGTCTCGAACCTGGGGTGAACTATTCGATCGCTGGGAAGCCTAGCAACGAATGGCAGGATCACCGGACTGAGTTCGGGCCGATCTTCACGTTCTAGACAGAGCCTTCGCCGCAGCCGGCCAAAGCTGGCCCACTGCGGCTTGGCCACGCGGCTGGCGCCCGACGACAACACGGCCGGCGCCAGTTGGATTCCGGAGATAGGGGGACGAACTTGATTCGGGCAATAGCCCGGGAGTAAGTTTGTCCTCCCCCAACTCCTCCTTCAAGAAAGCTGTTGTGGGAGATAGGCCGAGGGATCACAATGTACGGATTCTGCGAACCAGGCTTCCAGAGCGCCCTGACAACAGGGGATGCAACGGTACCCGCAGCGTGGGGAGGAGCGGTTTTCATGAGTCGTCGTAGATTTGTGGTCTTCGAGATCTGTCTTCTGTTGCTGGTTGCGATGTTGGCCAACGCCGCCTCGCGGAGCAACGACATCCGGATCACGGTTCTGGATTCGGAAACTCACACCGTGAGCGTGTCGGGTGGCGACGTCCCCAAAAACTGCGATGGCGTCAATTTCGACGCCTATTGCAACAACAGCAAAACCACGCGAGTAACCAATACGCTGCTGGTGCAGGCAGGCAACGACCCTCCGTTCCGAGTCACCTGCAACATCGACTCGAAATGGTCCAAGTGCGTGCCCCTGCCCAAAGGCGAAAGCTTCGACGCCAGACGGGAAAAGCACGGCGTTGTCGTGTACTACATCGATGACAAAGGAAAGGCGCGAAGTCAGTTGTACACGTTCGTAGATACAGGCGGAAAGACCAGTCCGCCTGCGACTGCGACCGCGCCGCAAGGTTCAGCGGCCGCCGCTCCGGTCACGCAAACTGCGGCACCGGCGCACAATTCGCCACCCCCTGCGCCTGCCCCACTGCCTGCCCCCGCGCAGGGCAGTCTCCTGGAGAAAAGTCTTTCGGAGAAAGTGCGGTGTAACTTCAGCTCCACACCAAGCGGTGCGGAAATCAGCGTCGACTGGAGATACGTGGGCAACACGCCGTCCGAAATCGGCCTTAGTCCCGGTACGCATGTCGTCGTCATTTCCCTGCCGGGCTTTGCCGAGTGGAAGCGGGAGCTCACGGTGGGGGCGGATTCGGCGGTGAATGTGACTGCTAACCTGCAAAAGACGCAGCCCTAAGCCGGGATGGCGATTGCAGGACATATTTAAGCTAGCGCTTGAAGGTGGACCGCAGTATGATATCGCGCACAAGTTGGGGTCCACTGGATGAGTCAGCACGCACGTGCCTTAAAGGAGTCGTAGTAGTTGCGATGAAAAACGGCTCCCGGTTCTCATTTCACTTTTGTAAAGGAGAAAAACTGTGGCTAATGCAAATATTGAAACTGGTACCCCCGGCATAAGTCGCTGGTGGCGCGTGGTTGGCGGAATGTCCATGAACCTGGCGCTGGGCTCGCTGTATGCCTGGAGCGTGTTTGTGGCCCCCCTGGAAAAAGAATTCGGCTGGAAGCGGGCTGATACTTCCTCCGTGTTTACCTGGGCGGTTGTCGTGTTCGCACTGACGTTTGTCGTGGCAGGAAGGCTGCAGGACAAGTTCGGGCCCTTCTGGGTTTCTCTGACCGGCGGCGTGCTGGTCAGCCTTGGTTTCTTTCTGTGCGCCTTTACGCACAGCTTGACCTACCTGATTGTGTGTTTCGGCGTGATCGGCGGACTGGGCAACGGATTTGGCTATTCCACGCCGATACCGGTGATGGCCAAATGGTTCCCGGATAAACGCGGCCTCGCGGTCGGATTGGCGGTGGGCGGCTACGGTGGCGGGTCGGCAATCTTTGGACCGCTGGCCAACTTGAAGCTGATCCCTGCTTATGGTGTGCATACCACGTTCATGATCCTGGGAGTGATCTTCCTGTTCATGACCGTCATCGGTGCCTTCCTGCTGCAAAATCCGCCGGCCGGATACAAACCTGCCGGTTGGGTGCCCGCGCCAGCCGCCAAGGCTGCCGCGACCACCTATGAGTTCAGCCCGACCGAGGTGCTGCAAACGCCCACGTTCTATTTCATGTGGGTTGCCTACGCGCTGGGTTGCTCGGCTGGACTGATGGTGATCAGCCAACTGGTTCCATTTGCTAAGAGCGTGGGCATTCCCGGCGCCGCGCTGGCCACGATGGGTTTGGTCGTCGGCGCAATTGGCAACGCCTCGGGCCGTATCCTGTCTGGCTGGATGTCGGATGCACTCGGCCGTCTGAACGTGCTCCGACTCATGATCGCGATCTCCATGATTGCCATGCCCATTCTCTACCAGGTGGGCAGCAATGTGGCGGCGTTGTATGTGGTGGTGTTCATCGTCTACTGGTGCTACGGAACGCAGCTCTCGGTGAATGGCTCGACCGCGGCGGATTTCTGGGGTACCAAGAACGCCGGCATTAACTATGGAATGCTGTTCACCGCATGGGGCGTCGCGGGCATCATTGGTCCGAGAATCGGCGGCGTGCTCTTCGACAAGTACAAGAACTATCAGATGGCGTTCTACACGGCGGCGGTCTTGGCAGCGATTGCCCTGCTCTGTGAACTGGCGGCCAAACGCCCGGTCGCGCCAGAAGGAGGGCTGGCGGCAAAGAAGGTGCCGACGGCAGCGTGAAGTACTGCAGCGTAAAGTAAGGTTCGAAAGCCGCTCCCAGGCCCTGCGCCCGAGCCTGGGAGCGCCGTACCAGCGGGTTTTTAGCAGACCCGCACGACTTTGATTGACTCCTCGCTGGCGGGAAACCGCCAGTGTGCATCACAAATTCAGAAATCGAAGGGGTAACCGATATGGCTGAAGTTATTCGTCCCAAGCAGAATGTGGTGAGCGAAACCACCGAGGCTCAGATCGCAGTCCATTGGCGGGAGGAAGAATACTACTATCCTTCTTCGAAATTTATTGGCCAGGCGAATCTGAGCGATCCCGACATCATCGAGCGCTTCAGCGAGAAGAATTACCCGGATTGCTTCCGGGAGTACGCTGACCTGCTGACCTGGTACAAGTACTGGGACAAGACGCTCGACACCAGCGATCCGCCGTTCTGGAAGTGGTTCGTTGGCGGCAAGATCAATGCCTCGTACAACTGCGTGGACCGCCACCTCGCTAAGTACAAAAACAAAGCCGCGATTATCTTCGTTCCGGAGCCTGAATCTGAAGCGCCCGTATCCGTCACCTACCGCGAACTCTACGTAAGGGTGAATGAATTCGCGGCGCTGCTTCGCGATTTCTGCGGACTGAAGAGCGGAGATCGCGTCACGATTCACATGCCGATGGTCCCCGAGTTGCCGATTACCATGCTGGCCTGCGCTCGCCTGGGAGTGATCCACTCGGTGGTGTTCGGAGGCTTCAGCGGCGAGGCTTGTGGAACACGTATCGCCGATTCCCAAAGCCACATCCTGGTCACCATGGATGGTTACTATCGCAATGGCAAGCTGCTCGACCACAAAGCGGGCGCTGATATTGCGCTGGCTCTCGCCAAGAAGGAAGGCCAGACGGTGGACAAGGTCCTGGTCTGGAGACGGCACCCCGGCCAGAATGCGTCCGCTACGCCGTTTGTAAAAGGTCGCGATTTCTTCGTAGACGAAGTGCTGCCGAAATACAAAGGCGAACTGGTGGATCCCGTCCCCATGGATGCCGAGGCGCCGCTGTTTCTTATGTATACCAGCGGCAGCACCGGCAAGCCCAAAGGCTGCCAACACCGCACCGGCGGCTACCTCGCCTATGTGACCGGCACCTCCAAGTACATCCAGGACATTCATCCCGAGGATGTTTACTGGTGCATGGCCGATATCGGCTGGATCACGGGCCACTCCTATATTGTTTACGGTCCGCTCGCATTGGCCGCCACCAGCGTCATCTATGAAGGTGTCCCGACCTACCCCGACGCGGGCCGCGTATGGAGAATCGCCGAGCGTCTCGATGTCAACATCTTCCACACCTCACCCACCGCCATTCGCATGTTGCGCAAGTCCGGTCATGACGAACCCAACAAGTACAACTACCATTTCAAGCATATGACAACGGTGGGAGAGCCCATCGAGCCCGAAGTCTGGCGCTGGTACTACGAAACCGTCGGCAAGCGCGAGGCCGTCATTGTCGACACCTGGTGGCAGACGGAAAACGGCGGGTTCCTCTGCAGCACGAAACCAGCGCTCGATCCCATGAAGCCGGGCAGCGCCGGACCCGGCATGCCGGGAATTTATCCAACGATCATGGACGAAAATGGCCAGGAGGTCGCGGCAGGATCGGGGAAGGCGGGCAACATCGTCATCCGCAATCCCTGGCCCGGGATCATGCAAACCATTTGGGGAGATCGCGACCGCTTCGTTACCCAGTACTTCGCCAAATACTGCAAGAATCGCGCCAGCAAGGATTGGCATGACTGGCCCTATTTTGCGGCGGACGGAGCTGTGCTGGCCGCCGATGGCTATTTCCGCATTCTCGGCCGAGTCGATGATGTCATCAACGTGGCCGGCCACCGCCTGGGCACAAAGGAAATCGAGTCTGCGTGTCTGACGGTTCCCGAAGTCGCGGAAGCAGCAGTGGTCCCGGTGGTGGACGAAATCAAGGGCCGCGTGCCCGAAGTCTATATCGCCCTGAAACCGGGTATTAAGGCGAGCCCTGCGATCATTGACAGCGTCAACAAGGTCATTGAAACCATGATCGGCAAGATTGCCCGTCCCAAGCACATCCACATCGTTCCGGATATGCCCAAGACCCGTTCCGGCAAACTCATGCGCCGGATTCTCGCCGCTCTCTCCAACAACATGAACACAGGAGATATCACGACCCTGGCCAATCCCGACGTGGTGGAAAGCATCCGGGAGCTGGTGCAGGGCAAAGAAACGGTAGCCTTGGCAGATGGACCCGAGGACCTGAAGAGATTCGGGACCGAAGAGTAAATAAAGAGGGTAAAAGCGTAGCCTAAGGAACCAACTTCAGGAGCGAACCTCGAGAACACTCCCAGGTTCGCTCCTGTCTTAGTCTGGGAATTGAAATCATCCTTATTATTATTTATAGACTGCTGTTTCCGAGCTTAGTTCCCATCGCAGGCCTGCGTGAATAATGTCCGCCACGTGAGACAATGCTTCCCATGAGATGATGGCGGTGGAAACCCTCAATCGGGATTCCCCTAGTGATACTTATCACAGGCCACTGTACCGTCCGTCATGGCCACGCAGCGTGCCGGCGCTCAAACTGGAGAGTTTGGTTTGCGGAGGGGAGGTCGTCATGATGATGCTTTATCGCCTCGTTCGGCTGATTGAGACTCACTCCGAAGCGCTGGCGGCGAGCCTTCTCGAGCGAGTTCAGAATTCCGAGTTGACCCCAAACTATAGAAACGTTCCCAGCGCCGATCTGCAAGAACGGGTATATGAGATCTACCGTCATCTGGGTGAGTGGCTGGTTGGCAAGGATGAATCCTACCTCGAGCAACGCTACTTAAAGATTGGAGCTAAACGGGCCTCCCAGCAGGTGCCGGTGAGCGAAGTGATTTGGGTGATCGTTTTGACCAAGGAAAACCTGTGGGAGTTCGTTAAGAAAGAAGCGGTTCTGGAACGCCCCGTGGAAGTGTTCGGTGAACTGGAAATGCTGCAGTTGCTGGAGCAGTTCTTCGATCGAGCCATCTACTATGCCGCAGTCGGTTACGAACAGGCGGTTAAGGAGCAAGCTCTCGGCGAACCGAGCACACCGTCCAGGAAGCAATAACCGGCCCCGCCGGCGGTCATGAGTTGACCATATCTTCCAGGGCGGCCTTGTTGCGGATGATCAGGTTTGCGCCCTTGAATTGCACCAGTTGTTTCCTCTTAAATTGCGAAAGCAGGCGGCTGACCGTTTCCCGCGTCGTGCCAATGATTTCGGCGATTTCCTCGTGCGTCAGCGTCAGCTTCACCTGCAGAGGATCCCCATTGCGCGAGGCCTTGGACCATCCCAGCAGCAATTTTGCGAATCTCTCGGAAGGAGAGTTGGTCAGTCCCAGCGTCCGAATCCCTTCATACGCGGTGTAGTAGTTGCGGCTTAATTCCTCCGCCACTCGCAACGCCACGGCTCCATGTTCGCGCAGGAAGTGCAACAAGGAATCCCGGGTAATGAAATTTGCCTGTCCGGGCTCGATCATCTCGGCGGTCACTTCGTAAGGCCGGTTGGAAATGGTGGCGCTGAGCCCCAGCACGTCTCCCGGCTCCGAGATTTTGGTAATCACCGTCCTGCCATCCGACGACGACGTGGAAAGCTTCGCTTTCCCCGCGCACATCACGAACACCCCGCGCGGCAGCTGTCCCTCAATAAACAACATCGCCGATCTGGGGTAGACCGCAGTGGACTTGATCTCATTCAGCCTCTGCAGCGCGGCTTCCGGCAGATGGCAGAACAAATGCTCCTCCCGCATCGGGCAAGCCAGACAGTTGTCGAGGATGTTTAGCCCGTAGGGCGCGCGCATTCGCCACCGCTCTCCGCAAAAATTGTATCACCGATCCCCGTGTGATCAGGATCACAAAAATATGTGACTACGAACATGGTTCGCCACGCCCTCTGCGGCCAAACTCTATACCCACGGGAGATCTGTGGCGGCTGTGCCGATCGTGGTCTCCATCAGCACCGCAATCGGGGCCGACTGCAATCGAAGCCGCAAGAAAGTGGCGCTACCGTCCATTCCCAGCAAGTCGTGACTGGTGAACCGGTGGCAGGGAAACCGCGAGTACCGCAAGTCTCGGACCTTCCAAGTGAGGTCTCGAGGGGCCGTGATTTTGAAATGCGGGAACGAGGAGGGGATAACGCCATGGAAGATTCACTTCGGTTTCGAGTCGTTGCCTGGTGGGCCTCTGGACGCACCGGCATTGCCAAATCCAGTTCCGCACCCAATGCCATCCACTTCACATCCCCACCCGCTTTTGGTGGCTTGGAAGGCAGGTGGACACCTGAAGACCTGCTGTTGTGCGCGATCGCCAGTTGCTATACCACCACCTTCCGCGCTCTCGCGGATAATTCAAAGCTTGCCTATACCGATCTGCAAGTGGAGGTGGAAGGCTCCATCAGTCGGGCTGACACCGGCTATAATTTTGGCCAGGTACTCATTCAAACGAACCTGACGATTCCGCAAGAAGCGGAAAGAACACGAGCCGTCAAGCTCTTGCACAAAGCCAAGCAAGTATGCCTGTTGTCTCGTGCGCTCTCCGTCGAACAGGAGTTTGAGGCCTTCGTGCAGGTCGGTGAACCACGAGTGGAAGTTGGCCAGCCTTTGCCAGCTTTCGACAAAGAGGATTATCGATGAGTCCCGAGAGCGTATTCGTTTTCCTGCTCGCTAAAGCTGCTCTATGACCTTGATAAATTCGACCGAGGCTGGCCTCGTGGGACCATCGCCGAATCCTGCCAGCGAAGAGCAACCGACACTCCCACAGGGCTACGGCCTGGACGCAATGTTTACTCCCCGTTCGGTGGCCGTCATCGGTGCGACCAGTCGTCCCGTCACCGTTGGTCGCTCGGTTATGGAGAACCTGCTGCAAGGCAAGGTTAAACCCAAAGTGTATGCCGTCAATGCCAACCATCCCGAGGTGCTGGGGCTCAAAACGTACGCCAGTATTCGCGACGTCCCTGGGCCCGTGGACCTGGCTATAGTTGCCACTCCGGCAGCGACTGTCCCGCAGATCATTGGAGATTGTGTGGATGCGGGCACCAGGTCGGCGATTGTGATTTCGGCTGGATTCAGGGAGCGTGGCGCGGAAGGCGCTGCACTCGAAGAGCAAATTCAAGAACAGTTGCGCCGCGGCTCCATGCCCTTGATTGGCCCCAACTGCCTGGGCATTATGAACCCGACGACCGGGTTGAATGCCACTTTCGTCAAAGAGGCGCCCCGGGCCGGCAATGTCGCATTCCTGAGTCAAAGCGGAGCGCTTCTGGTTGCGATCCTCGACTGGAGCGCGCGCGAACAAGTTGGGTTCAGCGCCATCGTTTCTACCGGCTCGATGCTGGATGTGGGGTGGGGCGATCTGCTCGACTACTTTGGCGACGACCCGCGCACCAAAAGCATCCTGATCTACATGGAATCGGTGGGGGATGCGCGATCGTTCATATCGGCGGCACGTGAAGTGGCACTCACCAAGCCCATCATCGTGATCAAAGCCGGCCGTTCGGAAGCGGCGTCGCGGGCTGCGGCTTCGCACACCGGCGCGCTCACGGGCAGTGACGAAGTGCTGGACGCAGCCTTCCACCGTTCAGGAGTTCTGCGTGTACCGAATATCGCAGACCTTTTCTATATGGCCGAAGTACTCGGCAGACAACCTCGCCCCAAGGGTCCGCGGCTCACGATTGTGACCAATGCGGGCGGGCCCGGCGTCCTGGCCACCGACTCGCTGGTAGCCAATGGCGGAGAACTGGCTGCACTTGCTCCAGAGAGCCTGCAGCGCTTAAATGAGTTTCTTCCTGCCAACTGGAGTCATAACAATCCCATCGATGTTCTCGCCGATACTGATTCCGAGCGTTTTGGCCGCGCTCTCGAAATCGCTTCGCAAGACCCGAACAGTGATGGGTTGCTGGTCATCCTTGTGCCACAAGCCATGGCCGATCCTGTGCAGGTTGCAGAACACATGAAGGCCTATGCCAAGGGACCGAAGCCCGTGCTCGCCAGCTGGATGGGAGGAAACAGTATTGCCGCCGGAGAAGCGATCCTGAATGCAGCGGGCATTCCAACCTTCCCTTATCCCGACACCGCCGCGCGCGCCTTCACCTACATGTGGCGATACAGTTGCAATTTGCGCGGACTTTACGAGACTCCCGCATTGACTGACCAATCTGAGGTGGGGAGCGCAGCCCGCAATCAAGTCCAGCAAATCATTCAGAATGCGCAAAAGAACAACCGCGTTTTGCTCAACGAGGTGGAATCGAAGCAGTTGTTGTCGCAGTACGGCATCCCGGTAGTGGAGACGCGAGCTGCAGCCACCGAAGATGAGGCGGCCAAGATTGCTTCGCAATTCGGCTTTCCGGCGGTGCTAAAAGTTTTTTCCGAAACTATCACGCATAAAGCGGATGTGGGCGGCGTCAAACTGAACCTGCGCGATGAAGCAGCGGTCCGCTCTGCCTATCGCGCCATCCAGTCTTCGGTGGCGGAGAAGGCCGGCTCTAACCAATTTGCCGGTGTAACCGTGCAGCCGATGGTGAACCTCGATGGGTACGAACTGATCCTCGGCAGCAGTATCGACCCACAGTTTGGGCCCGTCATCCTGTTCGGTTCCGGTGGCGAACTGGTTGAGGTCTATCGGGACCACGCCCTGGCGCTCCCACCGCTGAACACGACGCTGGCACAAAGATTGATGGAGCAGACACGAATCTTCACTGCGCTGAAGGGAGTCCGCGGACACCAGCCGGTCAACATGGCGGCGCTGGAAAGTTTGCTGGTCCGCTTCAGCCAGCTTGTGCTCGAGCAGCCGTGGATTGCCGAAATTGACATCAATCCCCTGCTGGCCTCACCCGAGCGCCTGCTCGCCCTCGATGCCCGAATCGTGTTGCACCCGCCCACCGTAACCCTCGACCAGTTGCCCAAGCCCGCTATCCGTCCCTACCCATCGCAGTATGTTTCGACCTGGACCATGAAGGATGGGACTGAGGTCACCATTCGCCCGATCCGGCCCGAAGACGAACCGCTGATTGCCAAGTTTCACGAGACGCTTTCCGACCGCAGTGTTTATCTGCGTTACTTCTGCTCTCTCAGCCTGAGCCGTCGAGTGGCGCATGAGCGGCTACTGCGCATTTGTTTCGGAGATTACGACCGCGAAATGGCGCTGGTTGCCGAGCACACCGATCCCGCCACCGGAGAACGCCGGATTCTTGGCGTTGGGCGCATGAACAAGCTCCACTCCAGGAATGAAGCCGAAGTCGCCGCACTGGTTTCCGATAAGTATCAAAAGCTGGGTTTGGGACATGAATTGCTCCGCCGCGTCGTCGAGATTGCCCGCGATGAGAAGGTAAGGCACGTGTCCGCCGAAATGTTGCCTGATAACATAGCCATGCAAGCCGTCTTTAGACGCCTTGGCTTTCGTATCAAAGCGGATGAAGATCTGACTTCGCTTCGCGCCGACTTGGACTTGTAAGAGTTTTCCCGCTGTGACCTGAATCACACGTTCCTGTGCTCCACGTTCCCGACAAGATCGCTTCCTTCCGTCATCCTCTATATGTATATGGGACCGTTCGCTCAAAACGGTCGGGGCTATTGAGAAGTTCAGAAGGGGATGTCATGAAGCGTAAGTTTAAGACCATGGACGGCAACGAAGCCGTCTCGTATGTCGCCTACCGCCTGAATGAGGTCATCGCTATTTATCCGATTACACCCTCGTCGAACATGGGTGAATGGGCGGACCAGTGGGCATCAGAAGAGGTCCCCAATATCTGGGGCACCATACCCCACGTAATCGAAATGCAAAGTGAAGGCGGCGCCGCCGGGGCGATTCATGGCGCCCTGCAGACCGGAGCACTGGCCACGACCTTCACGGCGTCGCAAGGCCTGCTGCTGATGATCCCCAACATGAACAAGATCGCTGGCGAATTGACGGCGACGGCGTTTCACGTCAGTGCGCGCACGGTTGCAACTCACGCTCTCTCGATTTTCGGCGACCACTCGGATGTAATGTTCTGCCGAACCACCGGATTCGCCATGCTCTCCTCGAACTCTGTCCAGGAGGCCATGGACCTGGCGCTCATTGCACACGCCGCTACACTCGAAACTCGTATCCCTTTCCTGCATTTCTTTGACGGCTTTCGCACTTCGCATGAAGTCAACAAGATCGAGCTGCTCAACGAAGACGATATGCGCGCCCTCATCAATATGGATCGCGTCGTCGAGCACCGGCAGCGAGCGCTTTCTCCCGACCATCCTGTGTTGCGCGGAACCGCACAAAATCCTGACGTCTTCTTTCAGGCTCGTGAAGCCGGCAGTCCTTTCTACGAGGCAGGTCCGGATAAGGTGCAGGCCGTCATGGACAAGTTTTCAAAGGTTGTGGGCCGTTCGTATCACCTCTTCGACTATGTGGGCGCGCCCGATGCCGAGCGCGTGATTGTCATGATGGGTTCCGGCGCAGAGACCGCGCACGAAACGGTGGACTATCTAACGAAGAAGGGCGAAAAAGTCGGCTTGCTGAAAGTGAGGCTGTACCGTCCGTTCTCCGTCAAACGATTCCTTGAGGCGCTTCCCGCAACCGTGCGTAAGATTGCCGTTCTTGATCGCACCAAGGAGGCTGGCGCCGGGAGAGAGCCACTCTATCTCGACGTTGTCAGCGCGCTTCAAGAAGGCATCAAGCTGGGCTATGGAACGTTGAAGGTCATGCCGGAAACAGTCGGTGGGCGTTACGGCCTTTCCTCCAAAGAGTTCACGCCCGCCATGGTCAAAGCCGTTTATGACAACCTGGCGGCGCCGAAACCCAAGGTCAAGGACCACTTCACCGTAGGCATTCAGGACGACGTGAGCCACACCAGTTTGGATTACGATTCCGATTTTTCCATCGAGCCCGAGAGCGTGGTGCGAGCCATGTTCTACGGTCTGGGCGCGGACGGCACGGTGGGGGCAAACAAGAACTCCATCAAGATCATCGGCGAAAACACCGACAACTACGGACAAGGCTACTTCGTCTACGACTCCAAGAAATCGGGCGCGATGACGGTTTCGCACCTCCGTTTCGGACCGCAGCCGATCCGCTCCAGCTACCTGATTTCGAAGGCCAACTTCGTGGCCTGCCATCAGTGGATTTTCCTCGAACGGTACGACATGCTCAGCGCCCTGGTTCCGGGCGGGGTTTTCCTGCTCAATAGTCCTTTCAAGAAGGATCAGGTCTGGGATCAACTGCCGCGCGAAGTCCAGACGCAACTGATCGCCAAGAAGGCACGGTTCTTCATCATTGACGCCTACGAGGTGGCGCGCGATACGGGCATGGGCTCGCGCATGAATACCATTCTGCAGACGTGCTTTTTCGCAATTTCGAAGGTTCTGCCTCGCGATCAAGCCATTGAAGCCATTCGTCAATCCATTCGCGACACCTACGGCAAGAAGGGCGACGAGATCGTACAGCAAAACCTGCGCGCGGTAGATGAAACCCTGGCCCACATGTTCGAAGTCACTGTGCCCGAGAAAGTCACGAGCAAGACCGAAATGCCCGCTGCGTTCGCTGCCGGGGCCCCCAAGTTCGCGCGCGATGTGCTCAGCGTAATCTACGCCGGCCACGGCGATGAGATCCCCGTGAGCGCTTTCCCAGTCGACGGTACCTTCCCCACCGACACGGCTAAATGGGAAAAGCGCAACATCGCGCTCGAGATTCCTGAATGGGATACGAAGCTCTGCATTCAGTGTGGCAAGTGCGCCATGGTCTGCCCCCACGCCGTGCTCCGCATTAAGGTCTACGATTCGAAGCAGCTTGTAGGAGCTCCCGCAACCTTCAAATCGACCGAGGTGCGCGATAAGGAATGGCAGGGCTTAAAGTACAGCATTCAGGTTGCACCCGAAGACTGTACAGGATGCGGCATTTGTGTCGATATCTGTCCCGCCAAGAACAAGAGCGAGACCCGTCTGAAAGCCATCAACATGGTGCCGCAGCCCCCGCTGCGCGCGCCTGAGCGCGAGAACTGGGAATTCTTCCTCAAGATTCCAGAACTGGATCGCCGGAAAATCAAAGTCACGAATATCCGCCAACAGCAGGTGCAGGAGCCTTTGTTCGAATTCTCAGGCGCTTGTTCCGGATGCGGCGAGACGCCCTATCTCAAATTGCTCTCTCAACTCTTTGGCGATCGTTCCGTAGTGGCCAACGCCACCGGCTGCTCTTCCATCTACGGCGGCAACCTGCCGACTACGCCTTGGGCCAAGAATGGCGACGGCCGCGGCCCGGCATGGTCCAATTCCCTGTTCGAAGACAATGCCGAGTTCGGCCTCGGATTCCGGCTCTCCATTGACAAGCAGGCCGAATTCGCCCGCGAGTTAGTGCGCCGCCTGTCCGGAGCCATCGGTGGAGAACTCGCCACCGCTCTCATGACCGCACCACAGAAGGACGAAGCGGATATTTTCGAGCAGCGACAGCGCGTCGACCTGCTAAAGGAAAAGCTGAAGAGTCTGAACTCCCCCGATGCCCAGCAACTGCTGGCCGTCGCCGACATGCTGGTGAAGAAGAGCGTTTGGATCGTCGGCGGCGACGGCTGGGCCTACGACATTGGCTACGGAGGTCTGGACCACGTGCTCGCCAGCGGACGCAACGTGAACCTGCTGGTGCTCGACACCGAGGTCTACTCCAACACCGGCGGCCAGGCCTCGAAAGCCACACCGCGGGCTGCCGTGGCCAAGTTTGCAGCAGGAGGCGAACCTCGACGAAAGAAAGACCTCGGGATGATGGCGATGAGTTACGGCACTGTATATGTAGCCAGCGTAGCCATGGGCGCCAAGGACGAGCACACGC
>Ga0326728_10017955_pt1 | contig 14045 bp, 9 predicted proteins | sample MB3enrmetagenome_FD_207602 | JGI IMG/M metagenome (GOLD analysis project Ga0326728, IMG submission 207602) | Lab enriched peat soil microbial communities from McLean, Ithaca, NY, United States - MB31MN | ecosystem: Environmental > Terrestrial > Soil > Wetlands > Peat | place: USA: New York...
CTCCGAACAGCCCTTCGCCGAAGATCTGGAAGCGGGGTGTTGCCGCAGCGCCGCTATTGCTGGTCCATGTTGTGTAGGTATAGCGCGGTCCGCCCAGATAGGCGATCTTGTTCACGTCATAGCCGGATACATAGTTCGCGGCATGTTCCCCGGTCATGCCGGCGGCGATCCCGAAGCCTTTCCAGAAGGTAACGGCTGCATTCGCGCCGGCTCCCTTCAGCCAGAAACAGCATTGGCCCGGTACGAGTTCAGCATGCTCCATTGAATAAGTTACGGCCACGTCAGTGAAAACCGCCAGTTCCTTTGCAGAACTCTGAGCCTGTTGCGCCCAGGCAATTGCTCCCGCCAACAAGCACGCGCTCACCAGGAGCAACCTTCCGCGAATCGTAATACGCATCTTCAATCTCCTACTGGATCGTGATGTCGACTGTGCCTGAACTCGTCATTTGAACTGGATTCGGAAATCCACCTCCGCTGCAGCCAATACTCAGGGCCGCGGCTGTCATCAGAACAATCCCCAGACAAGCGGTAATCCATGCGCCCCGCGCCGCTAGCTTTCTCCTGATAAACAAGAGTGGAAGCAACAGAATCGGCAGCAATATGCCTGCACCAGCCACTCCGACCACAGTTTCAGTAAAGATGACTGTGATCCGATAAGTTCCTTTGGGAGTTGTCGCGGAAGTCGTGATGGTCACTGTCTTGGTTGTCTGTGAATAGCTGCAACTTGCTCCCCCGGGTAGATTCAGGCAGGTGACAGAAATGCTTTTCACATTGGAAGGCAGAGTCACCGGATAGTTAGCCGTAGAACCTGCTGTTACCGTCGCCGCTGTAGTTGAGGTAAATGTTGGTGAAGTCGTCGTGGACCCGGGAGTGTCCACTTCAAATTGCATTAAATCGGAAATGCCACCGCCGGGTGCGGTAGAGGGGGTTTGCACCGACACCGTACTAATTCCCGCACTGGCGATGTAGGCCGCGCTGACCTGCGCTGTCAGTTGGGTCGCACTTACGTAGGTTGTAGCAAGCGCGGTAGTCCCCCAATAGATCGTCGAGATGGGCACGAATCCCGATCCGGTTACGGTCAGCGTAAAGGCGCTATCACCGGCATTCGTAAATGCAGGCGAGAGGATGTTGATGACCGGTACAGGATTATTGACTGTCAGCATCACTGTTGCTGTTGCTGTCGTGTAGTTGATCGGATCGGTTGGAGTGAACTTGACAGAAAGCGTGTAATTTCCCGCGGTCAGTACAGTCCCCGCCGCGGGAGTGTAAACGAAACTTCCCGGAATCGTTGCCGTCGCATCCAATTGCGTTGCGCTCAGCGCCGTCGGGTAGACGATCGCTGCGGGCGTAGCCCAGACAATATACGAAGTGCTTGGAGCTTTGTTCACCACCTGGCTCAACGTCGTCGTGTCACTTGCGCCGAAGCCGTTGCCCGTGGCGGGTGTATACACCGCCGCGATGCTATGAGTCCCTGTCGCTAACGTGCTGATGGAAAACGCCGCCGTTCCGCCGCTCAGCGTCACCGCCGATCCCACATTGATTCCATCCACGCTGAACTGCACCGTCCCCGTGGGCGTTACGCTTCCGCTCGCCTTCGCTACCGTTGCGGTGATCGTCACCGCCTGGCCATATGTAGACGGGTTCAGGGACGAGCTGAGCGTGGTGGCTGTCCCCACTAATCCCGTGCCGCTGAGCGAGATGGTTTGCTTCGCATTAGTCCCGTTCAAATTGTTGTCGTACAACACCATTGATTCGTTGAAGGTGCCCCCGGATGTCGGACTGAAGTCGATGGTCAGCGTGCAGACGCCGTTGGCTTCCAGCGGGGCCTGGACGCAATCGTACGAAGTCTCGGGAAAATCTGTTGGGTAGGCAACCGAAGAGAAGTCCAGCGGCTGGTTGCCGATGTTCAACACGGGTATCTTCTGCGGGCTGTCGGTGCTCGACGATCCCGCAGTCGTTGTGGCAAAGCTCAATGAAGGCGCCGTGGCGCGGGGCAACACGTACAAGAGGTTTACATTTTGATCCTGGAAGAAGATGTTGCCTGCGCTATCCAGTGCAACGCCCTGGGAATAGGTCATGCCGCTGGCCAGCGATATGGGCGTACCAAAGCTGCTGCCTGTGAACGGAATCTCCAGAATTGCTCCGGAGTTGAGATCCTGGTTCGAGTCCATGGTGCTGGCTACGAACACGTTGCCGTTGGCATCCACGGCCACTCCGGCTGGATAGCTCAACCCGGTTGTTACAGTCACAACCGAGCCGAACCCGGTGGTGGTTTTAGGCAGCGCCACCACGTTGCCGCTGTTAGGGTTCTTGCTGGCGTCGTGGTACCCGGTTACAAAAAGGTCTCCGCTGCCGTCGAAGGCCAGCCCCATCGGATCTACCAGACCCGAGGCCAGGGTCACCGGCGAGCCGTAATTCGATCCCGATCCTGTGTAGGGATACTCGATCACCTTTCCGCTGCCGGTAACGGCGACAAAAACATCGTTCGCGGCATCTACCGTCAGGCCCCAGGGCGAGTTCAACCCGCTCTCCAGCGTAACCGGCGATGATGAGTAGCCTGTTAGCGTTCTGGGAATACCCAACACGGAGCCGCTGTTGGGGTCATTGCGGGCGTCTGCCAGGCTGAGCACAAGCAGGTTGCCTGCGCCATCGAGGGCCAGATCGACGGGTTGGCTGAGGCCGCTGACAACCGCAACTCCCGCGCTGTAGCTTGAGCCGTTCTTCTTGAACTCCATAATGGAGCCGCTGTTGGGGTCGTTTGCCGGGTCGCCCCAGATTGCCGCGAAGAGGTTGCCTTGCGCGTCGGCCTGCACGCGCATGGCGTTGGTAAGGCTGGGGTTGGTGGGCGCCGCCGCAACTTTGGCGGCGTTGAAGGCCACCTGCGGCCCAAGCCCTGTCCCGGTGATCGGCCACGAAGCCATCAGGTTGCCCGAGGGGTCATATGCCGCCAAGGCTCCGTTGCGCAGGCCGGGAGCTTGCGGCGTGAAGTTCACGTTGACCACGCAGCTAGTAGCGGTACTGTAAGTCTTGGCCGTGCAGGTGCTCGACCCGGCATCGGCGAAGTCCATGTTCTTGTTGCCCTGGGTCGTCAGCACAAAGCTGCCCACCTGCGCTCCGGCGGGAATGGTGAAGTTCATGGTCACTGGGGTGCTGGTGGTTCCCACCGCCTGCGAGCCAAAGTTCACGGGCCCGGTCATGACCTCCTCAACCGCATTGTTCCCGGAATCGGCGACAAAGACATTCCCGCTCCCGTCCACCGCCAAGCCCCATGGCCCCCGAAATCCGCTACCCACGGCCTTGACCGGGGAACTGTTGGAGACGACGCCACCCACCGCCATAATCTCCTTGACGGCCGCATTGCCTGTATCACCGACAAAGACATTCCCGCTCCCGTCCACTGCTACGCCTTCCGGAGTCTTGAAGCCGCTGCCAACAGTCTTGACCGTGGAGGTGCTGGAAACCACACCGCCCACCGCCACAATTTCCTTCAGCGCATTGTTCCCGGAATCTGCAACGAAGACATTGCCGCTTCCATCTACCGCCACGCCGCGGGGACCGAGGAATCCGCTGCCCACTGTCTTAATGGCGGAGGTACTGGAGACGATGCCGCCCACCGCCACAATTTCAATTATCGAATCGCTCGCAACATCCGCGACGAAGACATTGCCGCTCCCGTCCACAGCGATGCCCGTTGGAATGATGTTCCCGCTGGCCACTGTCTTGACCGTAGAGGAACTGGAGACGACACCGCCTGCCGCCGCAATTTCCTTAACCGCGTGGTTGTCCGTATCGCAGAGAAAAACATTCCCGCTCCTATCCACCGCCACGCCCATGGGTAAGTTCAATCCGCTGGCAATGGTGACGATGTTGGTATAACCGCCCGCCGCCACAATCTCCCTTAATGCCATGTCGTATTGATCGGCAACCAAGATGTTCCCGCTCCCATCTATGGCTACGCCAGCGGGTTCGATCACTCCGCTCCCCAGCGCTCTTTGTGCGTACGTGAAACCGTTCTGCGCGGCAGCCATATTCCACGCCCCGCCCGCCACGACAGCCAAAATGGCGCAGATTGCGGCAAGCCTGCCCAGCTTCAGCCGCTGGCTGAATACACGGTGGGAGAAAAGGACAAAGACTGAAGGCTTGAAAGACCGGAGAAATGGAATCATGGCAGATTGCATCGTTCTATCCCTCTGTTCCTGTAAGCGCGAAACAGCGGAAAAAGCCCTCATGCCGGCTGGACCGGGGTACCATGTTGGGAGCGGCGCGAATCGTAGCGGAGGAAAATCCCATGAACGAAGGGGAACGCCTGGGCAAGTACCGGGTGGCGCAAGAGATAGAGCCGGATCTCTGGCTGGCCAACCGGGTGGAGGATTTCGAGCAGCAGGTTGCCGTTACTCTTCTTCCCGGCCCTCTCGCCTCTGCGAATCAGACGGAGTTCCTCGAACGCAGGCGAAAACTTGGGGCGATCGACCATCCGGCCATTCCGCGGCTGCTCGACTCGGGAGAGACCCGCGAGCATGAGTCCTATCTTCTCTATGAATTCGTGCCCTCCGAACCGGCGCTGGCCGTTGCGCGCACGGAAAAATGGCCGCTTGCCCGGTGCATCGGCATGGCACTCGAATACCTGGATGCCTTGGCCAAGGCACATGGGAATCTGCTGGCTCATGAACATCTGACCGCTGAGAGCTTTCGTGTGACTGCCGCGGGCCAGGCTAGATTGGCTGCATTTCCTTGTGTGGCTGCACAGGCCGATCCCGCAGCCGCGGATTTGTCCGCTATCGTGAAGTTCATCTCCAGCTTGATTGCGAATTGTGAACTGCTGCGTCTGCCCGGCGACCTTAAATCCATCCTGAACAAGGCGAATCAAGCCAATCCCGTCAAGGCATACGGGTCTGCGTACTCTTTGGCGGCAGACCTGCGGGCTTTCCTGGCCCGCAAACCTATCTCAACGCGAAGAGACACGGCTATTTACCGCGCCACGCTGCTAGCGCGGCGGAGGCCCGAGTTGTTCTACCCGACTGTGGTGCTGGCCGCTGCTGTTCTGACTGCCACTGTCTACTCAGTCGCCATGGACACGGCGGCGCGGCAGTCGCGAAATCAAGCTCAAGCCCGGCTGCGCCAGTTGCAGCAGCTCACGTACTCACTGGAATCGGATATCTATGAGCCCGTCGTCAAATTGTCCAACTCCAAGGCAGCCAGGGAGATGCTGATCCGCTGGACGGCCGAATCGCTCGATAGACTGGCGGCTCAGGCCGGGGACGACGCGCAGTTGCGCTCCCAACTTGCCCACAGCTACGACCGTCTTGCCGAAATGCAGCGCTCCAACGGCGATGCAGCGGGAGCCCTGGTCTCAGAACAGCGGGCGCGGATGTTGCTTGCCGCCCGCCCTTTGCAATGACAGAAAGCCTCCGGCTGCATCCATCTATTGCCGAGACCGCTTCCTGGCTGCGGGCGTCCGGTCCAGTTCCTGCAATAGCCCTCTTACGTCCCGTTGAAGTTCCTTCAAGTCCTTGCTGTCTGGGTCGCGATTGAGCATGAATTCAATCGTCTGCAACGACTGCCGATATGCTCTTCGCGCACCTTCCCGGTCGCCAGCGGACGCCAAGGTCCTGCCGAGACCCCTGTCGATCGTGGCCAGGTCGTAGCGCGCGCGATTATCCAGTGGATCTCTGGCAACCAGCATCGCCTCCTGGTTGCGTGCATGGATCTTCTTCGCAATAGCTTCTGCAGTCTTCCCTTGCTTGAGGTATGCGTTCCCCAAATGGGCCTCGATGAGGATTTGCAGCCTTACGGTAGGCCCTGAAGACTGAATCTCTTTGGGGAACAAGCTCAGATCGTCAAGAGCTCTGCCATATCCGGCTATTGCCCCATCCGTATCCTTGTCGGCAATAAGATTCGCAATCTTGTATTCTCCAACGGCGAGAGTCCTCCGAGCGCGCACGTTCGAGGCATCTATCTTCAAAGTTCGGCTCCCCAGACCGATCTGCTGGCGGTAACACTCGACCGCCTCGTTTGCACGATCGAGGGAGGCCGAGTCCGGCAGCCCGTATACGTCGCCCAAGGAGCCAAATGTGGCAGCGGCTTCCATGAGTTGCTGGGGTGTTGCGTCGGGCGCCTGCACCAGAAACTGGAAGTTTTTAGCCGACTCCGTCATGGCTTCCAGCGCGGATTTTGGATTGCCGGTTCCGAATTCCACTTCCGCAAGGCTGCGTTGAGCCATGGCCAGACTGAAACGCGCTTCCCTGCTGGAGGGCTTTTCTCGTACCAGAGCCGAAGCTGTGGCTACCGCCTTCTGCAGAGCCGTCACGGCCTCCTTAGGCTGGCCAAGGTTCTCGTCGTAAGGATTGCCGAGAAGATTGCCCATCCTCTCATAGGCATTGGCCATATCCAGGCGCAGACTTTCGCTCGACAGGCTCGGATCGAGCGACAGCTCGTTCAGGTAGGCGAGCGTCGTGGTGGCTACCTGGTGTTGCGCCTCTGTTGAGGATCCAATCTCTTTCAACTGCGGCTGGAAATCGAACAGCAGGCGGTGCGCCAGCGTCTCCACGGCCTTCGCGGAGCCAATCGCGCGGTCGCGCTCCTCAATCGCCCGGCGCGCGGAGCGCTGCGTTTCAAAGATGCAGCCAGCCAGCGCCGCCAGAACCACTACCGTTGCAAAAACCGCCTTGCGGTTGCGCCGCAGCCACTTTCGCACTGCATAACTCCGGCGTCCGGCACATACGCTCAGTGGCCGGTCTTCCAGCCAGGCGCGGAGGTCCTCCTCAAGCTCCTCCATGGTGGCGTAGCGGTTCTCGGGCTCTGCTTGCGTTGACTTTGCCACCACCGTAGCAAGTTCGATGTCCTTCGAAGCCCCCAGAACCCGCTCCAATAGCTTGCCCATGCTGTAGATATCCGAGGCCGCCGCGATCGGCTTGGCCTGCATTTGTTCCGGGCTGGCGTAAGCGGGCGTGAATGCCCTGGGACGTGCCCCCGCTTCTTCCCCTGCCATCAACCGCGCCGCGCCGAAGTCGAGCAGCATTGGATTCCCGTTAGCCGCAACCAGCACGTTACCCGGCTTCAGGTCTCCATGTACGATCAGCTTGCGGTGGGCATAGCCAACCGCATAGCAAATGCCGGCTACAAGGGCAACACGTTCGCGCGGCGTGAGGCGCCTTCTTTCGCAGTAGTCATCCAGACGTTCCGCTGGCGAAGCTTCGTCGCCGACGAGTTCCATGACAAGATAGGGGGAGTTATCGGGCGCAACTCCACCATCCAGCAAGCGTGCGATGTTCGGATGTTGCAGGCGGGCCAGTGCATCGCGCTCGCGAAAAAAGATGGCTCGCAACTCCGGAGAATCCAAGCGTCCGGCTATGACCTTGATCGCCACGGTCTGCTGCGGATCGCCATCGACGCGATGACCGGCATAGACCTCGCCCATCCCTCCCCGGCCCAGAAGGCGATCCAGTTGAAATGCGCCCAGCCGCGTTCCGATTGCAGATTCGGTGTTGGGAAAGGCCTTCGCTTCGCGATCGGCATCCGGATCGGTGCGCAGCCGGTCCGCCGCGGAAACCGCTTCCACGAGCGAAAAAACCTCCTTGCGCAACGCGGGATTGCCGTTTGTGCTCTGTTCGATCAAGAGGGCCCGCTCAGCCTCAGGGGCATCCATCGCGCGATGAAAGAGCGCTTCAGTTTCCGCGAAGGAGATTTCTGGATTCATCGGCTGTGCCTTCCCCACGGAGTTCGCGATAGAGCCACCCGCGCGCAAACTGAAGGTCTCTTTCCGCGGTAGCGAGCGAGATACTCAAAGCCTCTGCAACCTCCGCCGTTGTGAAGGCGAGAAAGTAACGCATTTCTACAACGCGCGCCTTTCTTGGGTCGAGCACTTCCAGACGTTCCAACGCCCGGTATAAGTCGAGAATCTCCTCGTTCGCCGAACCGATCCATGCCAGATCGTCGGTGAGTTCGATCTTGATGCGGTTTGGCCCGCCGCGTCGACCGGCCAGGTGCGCTCTTGCATGATCCGTAAGAATGTTGCGCATCAAACGTGCTGCAAACGCGTAGAAATGGGAACGATCCTCCCAAGTCACCTTTTGCTGTTGCACCAGGCGCATGTAGGTTTCGTTCAGCAGGGCGGTAGCTTGCAGAGTGTGGTCGGAGCGTTCCCGGCGCATCATGCTTTGGGCCAACCTGCGCAGATCCGTATAAACGACTGGCACGAGAGTGTCGAAGGCCGCGGCATCGCCGGCGCGCCACCGATCCAATAGCAATGTGATTTCTCCGCGCGAGTCGTCTTGCATGGCTGGAGAGTGAAGTTACGAAGATAGTATTGGAAAGGGGCGGCATAAGCAATTCCTTTATAAAAGCCTGATTTTCCTGCGAATCCCGAGCGAAACCCGCAAATCGGCGCTGCCGGGCTGATACGGCTCGCTGTTTGATATAGCGAATAAATACGTAAGATCGCCTCACGGGGCAGTACTGCATTGGTCGAAGTGCCCATGCGGGAGGATCTTCCACATGGTCGAGAGTTTCGTCCTGTGACAGCGCTCTGACAGTCGAGACTCAAGTCGGATTGCATAATTTGGAAACTCTCGTACTAAGAAGTATTGCGCTAAAAATGCATTTACTTGTCGTCAGCGAACGCAATAGGTTGTGGTTTGAGCAAGGGCGACAATTAGTGTAGGGCCATCCTGCACGGGCTGTTAGGCATGTGGTAACGCCTGAAACCTGCAATGAGGCACGGATAGGTATTGGCAAACGCCCCGGTATCCGGGAGAAATTGCAGGCCAAGTCAGAAAGATAAACCCCAATCAATTCTCGAAAGGTGTACTTTTGGGTGTATTATTCAATGTTGTTTTATATAAACTTTATTTACAATGATTTACGCGACGATATGAATCCCTCCCTCCGCCAAAACTCCTTCCAAGAACATCCAAAGACATCCAGAGAAAAGATGCCTAGCATTTGCTAGGTTTTATGTCTTTCTGCGTCCAGGTGCGTCCATGTGCCGCCATGTTTTAGGCTGGTGTACCTTTGGGTGGATTCTGTTATTGAGGTGGGTGTACTTTTCTTGAACGGGAGGTTTGGGCATGATTGATCTGTCCGATATGGGGGTCAAAAAGGCCAAGGCAAGAGAAAAGCCTACAGCATGAGCGATGGAGGCGGGCTCTACCTCTGGGTTTAGCCGACAGGCGGAAAGCTGTGGCGATGGTCCTATCGGATTAAGGGCAAGGAAAGGCTCATGTCATTTGGCAAATTCCCCGACGTTTCGCTGGCGTTGGCCAGAGAGCGGCACGCCGAGGCGCGCAAGCTCCTTGCTACGGTCGCTGACCCGATGGCGCAGCGGAAGGCTGACAAGATCGCCGAGAAAGCAGCGGTTGAGAATTCCTTGCAGAGCATTACCGCACAATGGCTGGAGCATTGGAGAGAAACGTGTCTAGTTGCTTGAAGCTCAGAGAAGTGTGCCCGTGTTAGTTTCGAGAAACGATCACCATTAAATGCGAATTCACATTCAGGGTCGCCGTGCTGCTGGTGGCAGTAGTGGTTGTGCCATTCAGCGTGTTGGTCACCACCACGCGAAGCTGCATGCCGTTGGCGGCCGCGGGCGCGGGATTGGTGGTCATGACAGCGGAGGCGGTTCCCGTGCCTGCTCCAAATGCAACCCAGCCCGCGCTGCTGGACAGATACTGCCACTGGTAGCTGAGCGCGCCGTCTCCCGACGCGGTTACAGAGAAGGTCGCCGGGTTTCCGGCAACAACGGTCTGGCTGGCGGGCTGGACGGTGATGGTGGGCGGCGAATTCACATTCAGGGTCGCCGTGCTGCTGGTGGCCGTAGTGGTCGTGCCATTCAGCGTGTTGGTCACCACCACGCGAAACTGCATGCCGTTGGCGGCCGCGGGCGCGGGATTGGTGGTCATGGACGCGGAGGCGGTTCCCGTGCCCCCTCCAAATGCAACCCAGCCCGCGCTGCTGGACAGATATTGCCACTGGTAGCTGAGCGCGCCGTCTCCCGACGCGGTTACAGAGAAGGTCGCCGGGTTTCCGGCAACAACCGTCTGGCTGGCGGGCTGCACAACGATGGTGGGCGGCGAATTCACATTCAGGGTCGCCGTGCTGCTGGTGGCCGTGGCGGTCGTGCCATCTAGCGTGTTGGTCACCACCACGCGAAATTGCATGCCGTTGGCGGCCGCGGGCGCCGGATTGGTGGTCATGACAGACGAGGTGGTTCCCGTGCCCCCTCCAAATGCAACCCAGCCCGCGCTGCTGGACAGATACTGCCACTGGTAGCTGAGCGTCCCCGTGCCGGTCGCCGTCACGCTGAATGAGGCGGCGCTGCCTGCGGTTACGGTCTGGCTGACCGGCTGCACGGTGATGGTGGGCGCGGTGTTCTCGGCGACTGTGGCATAGTTGTTAATAAAGGTCTGCACGTCCAGCGATCCAAGGCCGGTTACCTCGTCATATCCAGTCGTCACAAGATATCCAGCCTGGCCGCCGGTCAGCCCGGATGGCCCGGGGATGCTGTTGTTGCACATACTTGGAGTGGTTACGACGCAGGTCGTTACACCGCTGGTGGCAACCGTTACGTCGTGGAAGGCCGCGGGCACGCTGGCCGCCATCTGGTAGATTACGGGATTGAGATTGCCTTGTCCCGCTCCCAGTTTCTGATCGAGCAGCGCGGCCACGCCCGCCATGCTGGGAGCCGCCGCCGACGTGCCCCCGAAGGCCAAAAAACTGTAACTTCCGTTTGAGACGACACAACTGCCGCCGTCGGCAGCCATGCATCCGAAATAGCCATCGTGACCGGCGGACGAGAACGCGACATCGGGGGTATACCGTCCGGCCCTTGCCGCGGGCACACCGGTTCCCGTCTGCCAGCTTGGGGTGGCGATGACATTACTCACTCCGCCGCCGGAAGCGGCCACCGTGCTCGTGGCGCCGTTCCATGACTCGTTCCATCCGCCCTCGGGAATGTAGCTGAGGGCCGACGAGAGGCCAGTGCCGTTGCTGGATCTCCAGTAAGTGGATGGGCTGCTCGTGTCGTTGAATTCGGTTCCACCCATGCATGTGGCGTAGCTGGAGGAACAGATGTAATTTGGGCTATTCGCCATGGGGCTGGCGGGCGGGGTTGTAAAGCTGGCGTCGCAGCCGGAGGCGCCGGAATCGCCGGAGGAGACGAAGACCGAGATTCCCTCCGAAGCCGCCTGCTGAAACAGTGTGTTCCAGTAATCCACGCCTGACGTTCCGCCTGCCGACTCGCAAGCTCCCCAACTGATGCTTATGACCTGCGCGGGAACGGGCGAGGTTTGCACCAGGTACTGAGTATCCACTCCGATGCCGCCGCTGTCGGCGGTGGCAACTACCAGCAAAAGCGTTGCGCCGGGAGCGACGCTGCCTGAGCGGAACACATCCAGCGTCGCCTCGCCCTGGGCTCCGGTGGAAACGCTGCCCCCCGGCGGTGAAGTGTATGCCGGACCCGGATCGACGCCTCCGTAGGCGGTCGGAATAACCTCGGTAGGGTTGGGAAAAGTGGACGCGGTCAAACTGCGGAAGTTGGTAAAATCGGCAAAATCCGTTCGCGACTCGCCCACGATGCCGATGGTCTTGCCGGCGCCTGTCACGCTGGCTGGGAGATCATAGATGGTCGCGAAATCGGCGGGCGCAAGATAGTGGGTTGAGCCGTTGGTAAACTCGGGGGAATCGGATCGCGCCAAGCTAATGTGATGGAGGGGTTTCTCATCAATGGCGTAGAGGCCGCGAATGGCCTTGATTGCCGGGGTCAAAGCTTGCGGGATCATGGGATCGGAAGAGACGGACATGCGCTGCGCGCCATTCACTTTGTAATAATGCAGCTCGGTCTGGAAGGCTCGGCCGATATCCGCCGCGGCGCCGCCGAATCCAATGAAAATCCGGCTCGGCGAAACCCAATTCACGTGCAGGCCCTGCGACCGCAACCAGCCGGTCATAGTTGCAATCTCCTGTTCGGAGAGTCCGAAGCGCTCTCCCACCTCGTCAGGGCTGAGCCAGTGATGGTAGTCCGGCGAAGCGGGGTTTTGCTGATCCGCCAGCAACTTTTCAAAAGCCGATTCCTGCTCCGGCGATCGCGACAGAACCAGCGTCATTTGCTCTAGCATCAGGTCCGGCGGCGCCAAGCCGGCGTCGTTGCCTGAGTGCGCCCATTGGGGAAGGTGATTGGGCAGCGCTTGCGCCTGTGAGGCATCGACATCCTGCGTTATCCGATTGGCGGTTTGCGCCCATGCCAAAGGAGTTATCGGAAGGGCCGCAAACCATGCCAGCAGAACCAGGCCGCAAAAGAGCGGCGTGGGCGCGGATGGCGAGGTATTTGAGGCAGAAGAACTTGCAAATGAGGTGGCGACTTTCATGCGTATCTCCGCAATTCCAAATGCTGTCTGTTTGGCTCAAGGAGCCGGTACGAGGATCAGTCCATGCTTCCTGAGGGGCGCATGCCTGCACTATACAAAGAACTGCCCAAATGGCGGGGAAAGGTGTTTGCGCAGGGGGCGATGCTGCACGGCAATAGACCGGAATTCCCTTTTGCCTCCCGGCTGCTGACCAATATACCACCAGTTGTCTCCGCTCGTGATCTTTTTTGCATTTGTTCCGGAGCCTTGGTCATGAAAAAACGCGGAATTGATTGTAAGCGGGGGTAACTGGGTGTATATTTGGTACCGATCCGAGAGACAAAATGGAAATCCTGCTTTAATTTCACACGAGGGGAGATCGTCAATGGACGGCATTTTTGTTGAGATCAATCTTGAGCCCAGGAAAGAATGGGTTGCTCCGGAACTGAAAAAGATTAATGTTGAAGCGATCACCGCCTCCTCTTCGGGCAGCGGTAGTGACGCTTTCAATTTGGCCTCCTGAGGCCGCTTGGCTGTCTTTCAGAGTGGAAGCGGTTGCGCCCTTCGCCGGCAATCCAAAGAGGTTGATCGTTTGCCTCCATTCCTGACCGGCATTCCATTACCCTCCTGGGTTGCGGGGCGCCAGGTCGAAGTCATTTGCGGCCGCTCTTCGTTTGGGGGCGCTATGGCGGATCGACATTCTGTCACGGAGTTTTTCATCAAATCGCTTGCTCTCGTTTTGCCTCGTATTTGGATTCGGCGGCAATTCGGATTCCTGAATGACGGCGAGGCAGGGTTGACGATTGTGAAACACTCCCCGGATGAGTCTCTCGATAGGGAATTCGGAGATGTTTGCCGAGCTGAGCGTGGCAAAGCATGGGCTCAATACGAATTGAGTGCGGTTCTCCAATCCACGCTTCCATTCTGCATCTTCGATCATGTGGTTTTTCCTCTCCACCAGGGAACCAGGATCTTTCACTGAGGATCTTGGCTGAAGGAAATGCCATAGGAGAGCGGTGGTTTCGGCAAATAGCGTTTGGTAATCGGTGTAATGTTGTGCGAAGACCGTTCGGTTGCCTGGACGATAGTCCGAAGATTTGAGTGGAGGAAGTCATGATGCATGCAGTGGAATTTGGACGATGGTCCCTCCGTGGACGTTGGTCTCGTCTCGTATGCGTCGCCTTGGTCATGCTATTCGGCGTTTCCCTGTGCGCGGCGAGCGGGAATCCGCCCACGATCTCCGTTGAGCCCGCCAGCCAGACTGTTGTTGCCGGAAACCCGGCGACCTTCTCTGTAACCGCGTCGGGAGACGGCGCGCTCAGCTACCAGTGGCAGTACTATTCCAGCAGCGCTGGCTGGGTGCCGTTTGGAGCGGGCACGGGAACCACCTCCGCCGTCATGACCACCAATCCGGCGCCCGCGGCCGCCAACGGCATGCAATTTCGCGTGGTGGTGACCAACACGCTAGATGGCACGACCGCCACGGCCACCAGCAGCACGGCGACCCTGAATGTGAATTCGCCGCCCACCATCACCGTGCAGCCGATAAGCCAGACGGTTGTTGCCGGAAACCCGGCGACCTTCTCTGTATCCGCGTCGGGAGACGGCGCGCTCAGCTACCAGTGGCAGTATCTGTCCAGCAGCGCGGGCTGGGTTGCATTTGGAGGGGGCACGGGAACCGCCTCCGCCGTCATGACCACCAATCCCGCG
>Ga0326728_10017957_pt1 | contig 14044 bp, 10 predicted proteins | sample MB3enrmetagenome_FD_207602 | JGI IMG/M metagenome (GOLD analysis project Ga0326728, IMG submission 207602) | Lab enriched peat soil microbial communities from McLean, Ithaca, NY, United States - MB31MN | ecosystem: Environmental > Terrestrial > Soil > Wetlands > Peat | place: USA: New York...
TTCAATCGTGAACAATGTTGCCGTACCTCCAATAGCGGAAACTATTCCTCCTGCAGCCGTCCAATAATCACCGGCATACCCACCACCATCTACAAAGAGAAGGTCTTTGCTTTCCGCTTCTGAAAAGCCATTAATTGAACTGAAACCGTTAAGCGAAGAAGACGCAATAAGCTGCATTTTTTCTCCCCCATCAATGTATTTTCACAATCGAGCTATACATTCCTTTATCCAGCCCGGCCGGTAGCCGAACAAGTTCCCGGCGTGTATTGTAAAAAATCGAAAACTTAAGGCCTTCGTAAATAGGGCGACACGACCAACGGGAATGTCGCCGCGAAGGCCTTTACACGAAACCTTCCCTAGCTTTGCGACATGCGAAGCATGTCGCCTCACTATCGAAGGTATTAGTAATAGAAACGATACCTGTTTATCTTTTTCGCTTTATCCCAGGTACCCGCTTACGCTACATCCGACATTCTTACGAGTTTGCCAACTGCATCACCATGCTTCTGGGAAGAAGCAGTTTTAACTCACAGAGAATGCATCCGGATACTTTTTTTTCATCCTCTCTCGCAAGGAATTGGCAAAAGCCTCAGTTTTTTGTTTTCGAAATACATAGCGGAATAAATGATAAATAATAAGTACTAATACAACATTTATTGCAATAATAATATATTCTGCCCAAATAGGCTTAAACACCTCCTCAATAACTATTGTCGGCACAAGTCCCAAAACACACCAAATAGGCAAAGGTAAAGAAGGGTTCTTAAAAGAAAGAAGCCATCGCAAACTCATTTCGCATTTCATTTTTTGGTTCGTAGTCATTTCCCCCTTACCTCCGCGCATTCTGTCTCAAATAATGCTTTGGCGTCCCGTCGATCTCCTATAATCAATACTAGGTTAGTAGTATAGTAATTGATATAGTGAATCTAACGGGACACCACATAAACATTAGACAGGAATCTCGATTCCAAAGACCAATCCCATACTTGCGCCCGAACCACCATAAGTCGATAAGTTCTTGTCAAGGTCTGATCCATCACACGCAGATTTGATGCCACCAGCAAGCATTCCGATAGCGCCGCCAATAATTGCACCAAAAATACATCCAAATCCTAGACCACCATCAATTTCAAGCAATTCATTCTCAGAGACACTGCTGAATCCATTGACTACATTCATGGTGCGTTCCTTTATAATCAGTTTTCAAAATCGACCTATGTTATTCCATTGCCCAGCCCGGCCGGTAGCTGCACAAGAACGACACAGCCCGAAAATGACTATCCCAACCCTACACAACCGAAGAATTCACTCCACAAACATAAAAGTTCACAATATTCTTGCCTTCGCCGTCACCATCCGAAAGTATTCTTCAATCTGTAGGCTAGCGCAAGGTTCACGACGTGTATTGTAAAAAGTCGAAAATCTAGTAGGAAAAAAAGGATACCTAATTTATTTTTTCGCTTTATCCGAGGTACTTTATGTAACCATAAATTCTGTTTTAAATATTGTATTTCTTACTTGTATTGGATAAAATCAGTGATATATTCGTGTTCGTTCTCTATTTATTACAAGAAGGTATCATGGGGTATATTCAAAATTTCTCCTCTCTGCCGCCGCATCCGCTACTCCAGGAAAGCGTTCAACAGTACTATGTTATGGAATACATGCCCGAAGGCAGCGATACAGGGGGCCAGTGTATCCTTCCATCAGGCAACCCCCAAGTATTATACGTCTGGGGCTCCGATCTATATACCATCATTAATGGCGCCACCAAGAGGCTGACAGGAGGAATCGCTTTCGGGCAAAGCCTTAAAACCCTCAAGATCTGCTTCGCCTCGGCAGCACAGGTCTATGGAATAGTCTTTACGCCCCAAGGCTTCACGAAGCTCATTTCGAAAGGCATTAATGGATTGTTCGAGACGATGGCGACGACGATTGAATGCGAAATCGGGCACGCTTTTAAGAACCTTCGCTCATGGTTCGATAGTCTTAACACACCTCCAAGCCTACAGGTATTTAAAGAAACCTCCGATGCGTTCCTTCTTCGCCGCGCCGCTGATTCATTGTCGCAGCCCACATGGTTGCCGCCGGTCATCGGAAAGATGTGGGCTACCTGCGGGTGCGTGAAGATCGATCGGCTCTGCGATATCGCCAACATATCGGACCGTCAGTTAGAGATGAAGTTCACCGAGTGGGTGGGGTGCAAGCCCAAGCAGTACAAAAGAATAGTTCGATTCGTGAAGTTCCTAGAAAAATGCCGAACGACAACATGCGACGATGAACTCTCGACTGTCGCGATCGATTGCGGCTTTTACGACCAAGCCCATTTATGCCGCGAGGTAAAGATCATCACGGGCGGCTCACCGACGAGCTACCTCAAGAAGTCCGTTCGCGTTTTTAATTGGGGCTTCTGGAGTGAGCCAATATAAAATAGGTGAAGACGGTACCCTTCCTAGACGAGTGAATGAACCGGCAATAGCGCGGAGGGTGGCGGAGAATTTTCTTCCCGGAAGGCTTTATTCCGCCTGACGGGAAGAAAATTATACGCCACCCGACTGGGTACTGGGGGCTCGATCACTCGTCCAGGAACACGATCTCCTCAGGACGGGCAATGACTTTCGCGCCGCGATGCCCCGCAACGCTCTCCAGCTCCTCGGAAGAAAGTCCCGTTACCAATTTCGCAGCCCCCGAGCGAGCCTTGGCGACGCGCACAAGCACCACGTCTCCCCGCTCGAAGCTGCCCTCTACTGAGATCACGCCCGCGGGCAGGAGCGAATGCTTGGCCTTTATGGCGGCCAGGGCGCCTTCGTCGATGGTTATAGTTCCGCGGGCTTGCGAATTCTTTATCCAACGCTCGCGGTTCTTGAGAGCGTGCGAGGCGTCGAAGAGGGTGCCGAGCTCCTCGCCCGAGACGATGCGCGATATCACATGGCTCATCCGGCCGTCCGCTATCACGACCTTGCACCCGGCGTCGCGCGCGATCGCCACCGCCTTCAGCTTCGTGGCCATCCCGCCCGTGGAGAACTCCGAGCCTTTGCCGCCCGCAGCCGCGACGATCTCCGGCGTCAGGTTCTGGACGTAGGGTATTCTCTTCGCGCCCGGCTTCTCCCGGGGATCGGCGTCGTACAACGCGTCGACGTCGGACAGGATAAGGAGGAGCTCGGCGTCCACCTTGCTCGCGATGTAGGCCGAGAGCTGGTCGTTGTCGCCGAAGGCGTTGCCGATCTCGGCGGTGGACACGACATCGTTCTCGTTGAATACGGGCACAGCGCGCGACTCGAGGAGAGCCTCCACCGAGGCGCGGAGGTTCAAGTAGGCCGAGCGGTTGTCCCACTCGTCGCGGGTGACGAGGATCTGCGCGGGAGTGAGCCCGAAGACCCCGAAGGCCCGGCGGTACTCGTCCATGAGGGCGATCTGGCCTATGGCCGCGCAGGCCTGGCGCATGCGCAGCTCGGTGACGCGCTTCGTAAAGCCGAGCTCGCGGGCGCCCATGCCGATGGCGCCCGAGGTTACGACGATGACCTGCTTGCCTAGGCGCGCGAGGTCGGCTATCTGCGCCGCCGCGCGGTGCAGGTACTCGACGTCGATCCCGCCAGCAAAGCTGGCGATGCCGGCTGCGGGGCCGAGCGTCGCGGCGCAAAGCCTCCCGGGCGAGTCCTTGCGGCGCATGATCGTGTTCGTTCCTATCTTGATGACGATGCGGTTAGCCGAGGCTAGGCTCGAACGCGCCTGTGTCGCGACCCCGGCGGCTCGGCCGGCCGTATCGTCCGCCTTCTTGCTTTTCATAGGGGAATGTCCTCGTGCTTGAAATGCTTCTCTCCCGACGCATAGTCCGCGACGATGTCGCCCCGACCTGAGAGCTTCCACTTGTAGGTGCACAGGCCCTCGAGGCCGACCGGCCCCCGCGCATGGAGCTTGCCCGTCGAGATGCCCACCTCCGCACCGAGGCCGTAGCGATAGCCGTCCGCGAAGCGAGTGCTCGCGTTCCAGTACACGTCGGCCGAGTCGACCCTGTCCATGAAGCGCTCGGCTGCCTCAGACGAGCTCGTCACGATCGCGTCGGTATGGTGGCTGCCGAATCGGTTTATATGCCCGATCGCCTCGTCCAGACCATCGACGAGCTTCACGGCCATGCGCAGGTCGAGGTACTCGACTGCCCAGTCGGAGTCGGTTTTGGTAGGCGCGCGGCCGAGCAACGCCGCGCTCTCCGGGTCGAGGTCGAGCCGAACACTTGCGGCCTCGAGGGCTGAGCTTATACGACCGAGGCTGCGAGTGGCGAAGGCGCGATGGACAAGAAGCACTTCTGCCGCGTTGCAGGCCGCAGGGTACTGCGCCTTGCTGTCGACTACGACCCTGGCCGCCATTTCGGGGTCGGCGTCCTCGTGGAGGTAGACGTGACAGATTCCGTCCGCGTGGCCGAGCACGGGGATGCGGCTCTCGGCCTTGATGCGGGCGACGAACTCCTTCGAACCGCGAGGGATCAAGAGGTCGACGTACTGGTCGAGGCCGAGGAGCTCGCCCACCTCCTCGCGCGACTCGAGGAGCGAAAGCCAAGCTTCGGGAAGCCCCGCTGCGACGCCTGCGCGGTAGATAAGCTCGGCCAACGCGCGGTTCGTGCGGGCAGCCTCGCGGCCGCCCTTGAGGATCACCGCGTTGCCGCTCTTCGCGACGAGGCCCGCCATCTGCACAAGTGCGTCCGGGCGCGACTCGAATATCATCGCCACGAGGCCGATGGGGCAGCTCACCTGTCGGAGGACGAGAGCATCGTCCAAGCGCCGCGCCGAGAGCAGGCGCCCGACGGGATCGGGAAGGTCTCGCAGGGCTTCGAGAGCGATTATGGAAGACTCGAGCTTAGCCTGGTCGAAGGCGAGCCGCTTGAGCAGAGGGGCCGCAAGGCCCGAGCGTTCGGCATCCTCGAGATCGGCCGCGTTGGCCGACGCTATAGCCGCGGCGCCCGATCGCAACGCCTTCGCCATCGCGCTTAAGGAAGCGTCCTTCGTCGTGCGATCGAGACCAAGGGCCGCCTGGGCCGCGGCCTTTCCCGAACGAGCCTTCTCGATTGTCGTCATGGGACAACAGTACTCAAAGACGAACGCTTTCAGCAACGACCGAAGGCAGGCCCAGGCCTGATATATTAGGGTACACCGACAACAAGGGCCAGCCTTTCCAGGCCCTTGTGTTCTTTTTACCTGGGGCGACGTTTGCGCTCGGAAACCTATTAGACGATGATCGCCGAACGCAGCTGTATCATGGCGCCGCTCGTGGGATCGACGCAAGCGAAAGGGCCGCGAGAAACCGTAGATTATCGTCTACGAGAGGCGCGAAAAGCGTAGACGATCGTCTATAACCCTCTGGTCTGACTAATTTTACCGTGTTACTATGCCTGAGGAGGCTACAATGGCGAGTACGAAACGTTTCTCCGACGAAGAATGGAAAGACATCGTCTCTATCATCGCTTCTTCCTTCAACATGGACGACGCTAAGAAGGCGCGTCTTCTCGCGGCGCCGACGCCCAAGCTCATCGCGGCCATTCCCTACCTAGCAGGCTGCCGCGAGCCCAAGCGCACGGCTCTCGCCCACTTAGCGACCTACCTCGTTGCGGCGAGCGAGGCGGGAGCGGCCACCTTCGACCACAACGCTGGCGACAATTACGATGTCCTGGCCCGCCTGGCCACGGGCGCGAACTTCGAGGGCGGAGACCCTGCCGTCATCAACCGCGGCATGAAGAAGCTCGCAGTCATCATGATCCGCGGCTATCAGAAAGACCTTGAGTCGGACAAGGCGAAGGGGCTTTATAACCCGGTCTTGGCCGGGAAGTGGGACGCCAACGCGAAACTCGCCTCGCTTGAGAGCGCTGTAGCGACGGCCGAGAACGAAGAAATGGACGCTATAGTCCCGGCGGACGCTGGTGGGATATTTTGGTGCGACTAATCGAATAGAATGATAGAGAAGCAGCTTAGGCAAACAGGTATAGCCACTGGATCGGTATTCCTCGTGGGGGCCATCCTTGTCTTTTTTCTGAATTTAGAATCAGGGAAAAGTATTGGCGAAAGCATCTCACGGTTATCATTCATAGGCGGGATCAGCGTTGCAGCGTTGTTGTTCATCAGCGCGCGTTGGCCCCGCCTATTTTGGATTCAGCCCGTGGTCTATCTAGTGCTGGCCCCGATACCACTACTTCAATCGCCATTGGCTTTCTATGGCCTAGGTTTTTTCGTATGTGCGATGGCTATTTTATTTAGGATGGGATTTTTCGAGAAGCATCGCATCCTGAGACTTGCCTGTTGTCTCGCTTATTTGCTCTCAATTGAAATCGCCGCGATCTTCACCGCCAAGAGCACGATGATGGACGCGATAGGCGCGATCTTCTTCATCCTAGCTTTTCTCGTTTTCTTCTATTTAATGTTCCAGGACAAGCTCATGGTCTTTCTCTCCGAGCCCAAGGAAAAGCTATCGCTCGGGGCGAAAGACCTCTCCGATACGGAGATCGACTACATCATGGCCGTAATCTCGGGTAAAAGCGTCAAGGAGACGGCCTTCGATGCCGGCGTGAGCGAGTCGACCGTACGCAATATGCTGGCGCGGGGCTACACCAAGCTCGGCGTGGCTAATCGCGCGGAGCTCTTCGCCCTCGCCGAAAAACACGACATCGTCAAATAATGCTTTTCTGACACTACCTGCGCCAATACTAACAAAAGAGAAACAATACTCTCATTCTCGCCTGTCATGCTGCGCTCGTTCACTAATGCTCAGAGTAATACTTAGGAGGAATCGATGAAGCGTACATTTTGGGTTATAGCAGTACTCGGCCTATCGGCACTTGCCTTCGGCCAGGCTGCCGCCCCTCAGAATCAGATCGATGTTGGCGGTGGCATCTATGACACAGACCCGACGGGGGTTTATGCCAACTTCAATACGGCGAGCAGTGGGCAGAATGCGAAGTACTCCCCCTCGGCCAACTGGAACGGCAAATACACCTATACTCTGCCCCTCGACCAGGCCAATACCCTCAAGTTAGCCCTCGCGGACGACGGATGGTATGGTTTCTACTCTGGTACTTCCGGCACTGCATCCGAGTCCGGCCAGAACGCGGGCATGGTGACCCCCACCGCCGAGTATCTCGGCTACGGCTTCGACGTCACGCTCTCCGTGCCGATCTACTATTACAATCCCGCGGATGCCGGCGGCTTCAACGAGCTTAAGTACGCCTACAAAGAGGCTGGATACTTCACCGAGAACACGACGAATTATCCCCTCAACAGCTCCGACAGCGTGATCACCACCATCAACGGCAAGGTCTTCTACAAGTACAGCTTCGACAAGACCACATGGGTCCAGGCCGGCGTCGCCGTCCTCTATGAGGTCAGCCCCACTCCCTGGCTTTCCGCCTTTCTGCCCAAGGTTTCCGTTGCCGGCTACGGAGCCCAGCTCGATGTCGGATTCGATGACTACAACGCCTACGCCGATAGTAGCAGCAATCAGTACTCCGATTACTACCTCGAGCCCAAGCTGACCTATGACTTCGGCTTCGCCAACCTTGTCCCTGGCCTGAAGGCCTATGTTTCCTCCCGCGCCGCTCTCTGGACGACAAACCCGGCCTATAACACTACTGCAGTTCCCAACCAGCCTTTCCATGACACCTGGGTTCAGCCCGGCGTCAACTACACGCTCAGCGTGCCCCAAGTCGGATCCTTCGTGCTCGACGCCGGCTGGCGCTTCTGCAAAGTGGACAACGTGGGCACCGCCTCCACGACCGACACCGGCAAATACACCGGGGTCTCCTCGAACCCGAAAGATGTCGCCCCCTACGACGACCTCCGCATCGGCATTACCTACACCTACAAGTTCTAAGCTCTCCAATATTAAAATCGCGATTTAGTCGACGCGGCGCCTGGTGCGCCGCGTTTTTTTTGCATAGGCGCCGAGGGCGCACCAGAGCTGATTAAGCTGTTCAGCCGCATTATTCAGCCAGTGTTTATAGTCACGCCTTATTGTTTTGGTTATTTTGTGGATTACGTGTGTGTATTCCTAAATTTGGGAGGAATCGATGAAGCGAAATGGGGCCAACCGGCCCGTCGCCGGCGCAGTAATGGCCGGCGTTGTTGTAGTACTGTTGTCCGGCGCTGCCCTTAGTTGCAAGGCCGGAAAGGCATCGTCGGCGCAAGGCGCGGCGGTGGGAAAAAACAGGGCGGCGATATCCATCGCCGTAGTCAATCCCGAGTTCAAGACCGTCCAGGGCGAGATTACCTTTAATGGGACTCTCCACGCCGAGGACGAGGTGGAGGTCCTGGCCGAGACCTCCGGCAAGGTGACCGGCGTCTTCGTCAAAATGGGCTCGCGCGTGGCCCAGGGCGATGCCCTGGTGCAGATCGAGGACGATCTGAAGCGGGCGACGTTCGAAACGGCACAGGCCGCCTACGACAAGAGCAAGGCAGACTGGGACCGCGCCCAAGACCTCTTCGCGCAGAAGGTCATCACCGAAGTCGACAGGCAGGGCCTCAAGCTCGCCCTGGCGAGCGCGAACGCCCAACTGGTCGGGGCCAAACGCGACCTCGACAACGCGCGGGTCAAGGCCCCCCAGGCCGGAGTGGTCACCATAACCCCGGTCAGCGTCGGCTCGATTCTCGCTCCCGGGGCTCCCGTCGCGCATATCGTGGATACCGCCGAACTGAAGATGACCATCCAGGTCAGCGAGCGCGACGTCCTCAAGATCAAGAACGGCATGAAGGTCGCGGTCGACTCCGATCTCTATCCCGCTTCTCCCTTCTCCGGAGTCGTCTCGGGTGTCAGCCCTAAGGGCGACTCGGCCCTGACCTTCCCCGTCGAGATAAAGCTCAGGACCGATACCTCGAAGCCGCTGTACGACGGCATGTCCGCCAATGCGCGCATCAACCTCGGATCGAGGGAAATCTTGGCGATACCGCGTTCCTGCCTCGTCGGCTCATACCAAAGCCCCCAGGCTTACGTAGTCCGAGAGGGCGCGGCCAAGCTCGTCGACATCAAGATCGGGAGTGAGTACGGCACGAGCCTGGAGATTCTCGGCGGCCTCTCGAAGTCCGACGAGGTGGTCGTCGACGGCCAGAACAACCTCTACGACGGGGCGCCGGTAGTCGTCGCCGGGGACTCGAAATGAAGATCCTGGATCTGCCGCACGCGCGGCCCGTCGCGATAGCCATAATCTTCAGCCTCCTCGGATTCCTCGGCGTCGTCGAGTATACGAAGATGAAGTATGAGCTTACGCCGCCGATGTCCATGCCCTACATCCTGATTCAGACCGCCTACCCCGGCGCCTCTCCTCTAGAGGTGGAGGACTCGGTCACGAAGAAGATCGAGGACGCGGTCTCGGGCACCGCCGGCATCAAGCACATCACCTCGGAATCGATGGAGAGCTACAGCATCCTTGAGATCGAGTTCACTGCGGGCACGGACGTGGACATCGCGGCACAGGACGTGCAGCGCGCGATCAACGCGAACATCTCCAACCTGCCCACCGACGCCAAGACCCCCTCGATCAGCAAATTTTCGATGGACGACCTGCCGATCATCCAGCTTGCCATCAGCTCCAACCTCGGCAAGGGGCCCTTCTATGACTTCGTGAGCAACGAGGTGAAGAACAGGCTCGCCCGCATCAATGGCGTGGGCCAGGTCACGGTTGTGGGCGGCAATGCGCGAGAGATCGGCGTGAGCCTCTCGCAGACCAAGCTCGAGCAGTACGGCATCCCCATTCTCCTCGTCATTCAGAAGATAAGGGCGGCCAACCTCGACTTCCCCGCCGGCACCATCAAGGACACCGACGGCGAATACGTAGTCAGAATAGCCGGGAAGCTCAAGAGCCTGAACGAAATTCGGAACCTTGTTCTCATCTCCACGACCGGCGGGGGGACTATTCGCCTCGGCGATGTCGCCAAGGTCGAGGACACCCTCGCCGATTCGGAAACGATTTTCCGCTACGACGGCAAGGATACGATCGGCGTCTCGATCATAAAGCAGTCGGGCGCGAACGCTGTCGAGGTGAGCAAGAACATCCACGCCGAGACCGACAGCATGAAGGCGCAGTTCAAGGCCGACAATGTCGACTTCGTTTATGCCCAGGACACTTCGGTCTTCACCCTCGAGTCGGCCCACGACGTCATCCAGGACATCATCCTGGCCATCGTCTTCGTGGGGATCATTATTCTTCTCTTCCTCCACGACATCCGCAATGCCTTCGTCGTCATGATGGCCATCCCGGCCACCCTCCTCTCGACCTTCATCGGGATCGGGCAGGCCGATTTCACGCTCAACATGATGAGCCTCCTCGCGCTGACCTTGGTCATCGGCATCCTCGTCGACGATTCCATCGTCGTCGTCGAAAACATACACAGGCACAAGGCCCTCGGATCGAACGCCCTCGAGGCCGCCCGGGTAGGTACGACCGAAATCGCGTTCGCAGCCACATCGGTCACCTTGGTCATCATCGTAGCCTTCCTGCCCGTCTCGCTCTCGGGGGGCATGATCGGGTCCCTCCTCATCCAGTTCGGCCTGACCCTCGTCATGGCGACGGCGATAAGCCTCGTGGTCTCCTTCTTCCTCACTCCCCTCCTCGCCTCCAAGCTCGGCGAGCATTCCAAGGAGGGTTCGGGCACCTTTATGGATCGCTTCGGCTCAGGCTTCGACAAGGCCTTCGCCAGAATCACCGCCGGCTTCCTGGCTGCCTTCGACTGGTGCGTGAAACGCAAGAAGGTCACCATCGCCCTGGCCGTCGTGCTCTTCATCGGCAGCCTGGCTCTCATGGGATCGGGCGTCGTAGGCGCCGAGTTCATGCCGCAGGTCGACCGCGGCGAGCTCTCCATAAACATCGAGCTTCCCCAGCGGGTCTCCCTGGAAGAGAACGATCGCATCGTGCGCGGGATCGAGAAGGGGCTCCTCGCGAGGCCCGACGTCAAGCACGTGTACGTGAAGGTCGGTTACCAGAACATGGGCACGAGCAACTGCAAGAGCCAGATCGAGGTGGACCTGGTTCCCAAGGGCATGCGCTCCAAGAGCTCGGCCGCGATCGGCTCCGAGATCGAGACTTCCATAAAAACCATTCCGGGAATCAAGGCCTGGGTGATCGAGGCCAGCCTCATGGGCTCCGGCTCGAATCCAATTGCGTATTACATCATCGGCCCCGACCATGCCGAAAACGCGGCAGTCTCACAGCGCTGGGAGGCCATGATGCGCGGCATTCCCGGCACCGGCGAGATAGATAATTCCGAGGGCGAGGGCAGGCCCGAGCTCCAGGTAGTCATAGACCGGAACAAGATGGCCGACCTGGGCTTGAGCCTCGACACAGTGGGCGCCGCCCTCAGGACCGCCCTCGCGGGCAACGAGGACCTCATCTACCAGGAGGGTGGCATCGATTATACGATCCGCATCGCCCTCGACACCTTCGACCGGACGAACACTGCCCAGGTAGCGGGTCTGTCTTTCGTCAATTCGCAGGGCAGGCAGATCCGCCTCAACCAGTTCGCGACCATCAAGAACGGCTTCGGCCCCACGGTGCTCATGCGCTACGACCGCGAGAATGCCGTTTCGCTCTCCAGTCCGGCCATAGGACGTACGGCGGGCCAGATCCACGCCGATATCATGAAGGCGGGGGCCACCCTCGGCCTTCCCAAGGACGTGAAGGTGATCCCGACGGGCATGCTGGCCTTCCAGTCCGAGGCCTTCGGGAGCATGGGCTTCGCCATGATTCTGTCGTTCATCTTCATCTACGCGATCCTGGGGATCCTGTTCAATTCCTTCCTCTATCCGCTCGCGGTCTTGGCCTGTCTCCCCTTCGCGATGGTGGGCGGCTTCCTAGCGCTCGCGCTCGCCAGGCAGAGCATCAACATCTTCTCGATCCTCGCAATAATCCTCCTTCTGGGCCTCACGGCCAAGAACGCCATCCTCCTCGTCGACCGCGCTCTCAAAAACCGCGGCGAGCGGGGAATGGAACCGGTCGAGTCCTTCAGGGAGGCGGTGTCCACGCGAATCAGGCCGATCTTCATGACTACCCTCGCGATGATCTTCGGCATGCTGCCGGTGGCCTTCGGCCTGGGGTCGGCGGGCGAGATGAAGAGCGCCATGGGCGTCGTGCTCATCGGCGGCCTCATCCTCGGCATGCTCGTCACGATGGTCATCGTGCCCGTGGCCTTCCTCGCCGTGGAGAATCTTAAGCTCAAATTCTACCGCCCCTACAGGGCGAATGCGGAGAAGCGCGATGCTCGCAACTAGCAAGGCATATTGTAAGGTACGGGCGATCGCCCTGGCGGCCGCCCTACTCGCGGCCGCCCCCATTGGCCTCTCGGCCGAGGCGGCGCCCGATTCGATCACCGTAGGGAAGGCCGTAGAGGCGGCCCTCGCTAATAATCTCTCCGTGATGTCGGCGTCCACCGAGAGCCGCATCAAGAAGCGAGCGAGCGACTGGAGCTTCAACAAGTTCCTGCCGAGCGTGAGCGCGTCGGCCACGTACTTGCACCTGAATCAGGCCCAGTCGCTACTCGTACCCTATCCGTACTCGTCGAATCCAGTGCTCCCCACGGTCATGGCTTACCCGGAGAGCGCGAACAACGTCGCCCTCGGCCTCACTATCCAGGAAGTCTTCAGCGCCACCTACTTCGGCCTCATGGACCAGGCGACTATCGACTACCAGCGCAGCGCCATCTCGAAGGCCCAGGCCGAGAGGAGCATAACCGCCGCGACGAAGAAGATTTTCTACCAGCTCATCGTGCAGGACCAGACGATCGAGCTTACCCGCGCGAGGCTCGATTCGGCGAAGGAGAGGCAGCGCCAGGCCAAGGTGCTCTTCGATCTCGGTCAGGGCACCGAGCTCAACTACGATTACGCGACGATGGACGTCGAGAACCTGACGCCCGGCCTCCGCGCGATGGAGAGCGGACGAGCCGCCGCGCTCACGGCTTTCCAGGAGCTGCTCGGCTACGACTCCAATCCTTCCATGAAGCTGGAGGGCAGCCTCGACGACGAGGCGATCAGTGTCGACAACCTGCCGATTTCCGAAGGCGACCGCTTCGACGTGCGCCTCTCCCGCCAGAACGAAAAGCAGCTCGAGAGCGCGCTCAGTATTCAGCGCTTCGCATTCCTGCCGAACCTCGTCCTGCAGTATAAAGCCGACCCTGCCATCAACGGGCCCGGGGAGACGATTCTGGGAAACAAAATCGATTTCTGGAACACAAACAACTGGGTTCAGAGCACGGGCGGTATCTCGGTCACCCTCTCCTGGGACCTCAGTCCCCTCCTCCCCTTTTCGGATATCCGCAAGGGCAAGGCAGAGGTCGAGGACAGGCTGGCGCTCGCCCGCGAGGCCACGGCGCAGGCTATCCGGGCCGCCCGCGACGATGCGGCCAATCAGCTGCGCTCGATCAAGGACAGCGAGGACAAGATCGTCAGCCTGACCAAGGTCGCGGAAGCGAGCAAGCGGGCTTACGAACTGACGGACGCCGCCTATAAGCTCGGGACGGGCCGCATCCTCGACCTTCAGGACGCGGAGGTCGCCTGGCAGGGAGCGCGCATCCAGCTTCTCAACGAGAGGCTGAATGTAGCCTCCCTCGCCTTCGACTTCGAGGCGAAGTACCAGAGCATGGAGATCAGCAAGCAGACAGCGAAATAGCTGGCATAATAAAAACCTTCGCCAGCGCGCCGAAGACGCGCTGGCGAAGGTTTACAGAAAATTAACTTATCCTGATTTGTTTATTGTAGCTCCCGGACCGGAGGGTCTTACCGGGCTTGGTGCGTACGACGAGGCTGTACTCCCCGGCGGCAATATCGGGGATCTTGCAGTCGATGTACACAATACCCATGCGGCTGTAGACCTGGGATCTGGTTTCCTTTCCGTCATCCGCCACGAAGAAGACACCGGACTCTCCGTCCTCCTGGTCGAAGCTGAGTCGCGCCCCGGTCAGATGGAGAATCTGGCCGCTCTTGCCCCCATTTACAATCTTCTTGTCGTCCATATTCTCGACGCCGTAGACAAAGGGAACAGGAGTCGAAGGGGTATCGACGACCGAGACCTGGATACTCCGTT
>Ga0326728_10017958_pt1 | contig 14044 bp, 16 predicted proteins | sample MB3enrmetagenome_FD_207602 | JGI IMG/M metagenome (GOLD analysis project Ga0326728, IMG submission 207602) | Lab enriched peat soil microbial communities from McLean, Ithaca, NY, United States - MB31MN | ecosystem: Environmental > Terrestrial > Soil > Wetlands > Peat | place: USA: New York...
ATGGAAAAGAGCGGGGGAATGATTCCCCCGCGCCCCGCATCTCCCGCGAAACGCGGGATTCGGCCACACGCATGCGCGTGGGGCCGAGCGCCAGGCGTTGATGGCGACTGGCCACGTGTACCACGTGGCCGCCGCCGCAACGCCATATGAGCCGCGCAGCGGCGAGGGGGTGTGGGGAGCTGCAATGTTGTTGATTTAAGCATTTGCGAGCTTGCCCCGTCTTGCTTCGCACCACTTGTTTGGGGGTCTTTTTGTGACCCTCGGTTGGCTGGGCCCGGGAGACTTGGAGCGGTAATATTTTACTCGTGAGATAGTCTTCAGGATAGACCCGGCCTCTTTTGCGGCCAACATCATGAGAGTACGGGCGATGACTGACATAATAATCACAGCGAAGCACTCTTGACGGATGCTGTTGGGGGTTTTGCCGTGGAATTTTTCGACCTCGAGTGTATTCTTTTCAGTTCTATAATGGTCTTCGATTGCCCATCGTCTGAAGTAAAGCTTGACTATTTCAGCCATTGGAAACTTCTTTTGATTGAGCATGTTTGTCAGAAGCACCGAAACAGTTCCATCGGGACTTGCCAGTTTGATGATTCGGAGCTGAATGAGTTTAGCCTCTTTTCTTTGCTTGCCCCTCAATCTCCGAAGGTAATCGCTGGAAGGGTTAATGATGATGAAGTCCTCCTCTCGGGCGCTGTTGATGAAGTTGTCCACTGCCGGAAACGTGGATTTAGCGGGGCAGCGAAACAGGAAATGGCCTTTGTAGTTTTCCCTGAGGTGGTTAATGAACTCGTAGCCGGGATATCCTCGATCGAAAAGCAGCACGTTGCCGGGGGCAATGGCCGTCAAGAGTGCCTTGGCTTGTTCCCGTTCGCAACTATGGATGCTATCCACGCTCCTGGCAATGGGAAGCCTTCTGAAAACGTCATAGGCTGTGGAAATCAGACAGTGGGGATAGTGGCTTTTGCCTTTATGCTGAAAACCGCTTTGAGGATCAAACTCTTTGCGGATCTCCTCCGTGGCGGGAAGCGAGTAGATCGAACCATCGAAGGCATAAACCGACATCCCATGCCAAAAGTAGGAATGATGCCGAGGCCAGAGACTGTAAGCCAAGCTCACAGCCCTACTAAGAATATCCCGGAAAATAGTCCAATGCACCTTCTTTCGAGCCCGGGTGATTCCACTGCGGTGAACTACTTCGGCGCCACACCAGAGTCCACTGCGTTGAGCACCTTTGAAGAACTCGCCCGACTTGATGTCCACCCCCTTGCTCTTTCCGCTGGCGCTAAGGGAGAGAATGAAGACGATCAGCCTGGCGAAGGGGAGTTTGCGGTTCCGTGTAAAGTCATTTGCAGATTGTTTGGTCAGAGGATCGATACTTTTGGGAATCAGATTTAGAAAATGATCAATAATCGTGATGGATTGGCATGGTTTTTCAAGGCAGGATCTGTGCCATAATGTTGAACTCCTCGCAAATTAGTTTATTAGAGACGGTGGTCAATATCCGAGGGTTAATATCTCACAAGATCAGGCTAAATACAAGACTTATCAAGGTATTCCGTTGGATTGCGGCTTTTTTCCGCTATCTGTTTGCCGCTAAATCAACAACATTGGTGGGGAGCTAGCTCCCCACTCTTTTTGGCGTCTTTTTGTATTCACTTGAACGCAACTCGGTATTAACTCTAATCTGCTTCTCGAATCGCCGGACCTCGATCCAAGCGCATTCGATCCAGAGTGCGAACCAGAAAGCAGCGAGGATGCCTCTAATACTCATCGTATAAAGTCTCTTGCTCTCAACGAAATAATTATACCAATTAACACTGCCCAAAAATATATGCCTATCAGAATTTCCGAAATAATTAAAAACCTAGCTAATACAGCTTGTCTCGCCAGACTCATGTCTCCAGTTCCTATCGTAGTCATAATACTGAAACTGGAATAAATAGGATTAATTATCTCAGGATTGATATTAAAGGAAGAGCGACAAAGCGTAATATATAACACCCCAAAAGTTATCGCAATCGAGATATACGTGATAAAAACAAAAGTCAAAGCCCGTAACGGCCTCATGTCAGGAGTACCGCTGAACACGATGGAGGTGGGCAACAGAATCATATCAGCTATCGAATAGCCAGCCACAATTGTCATCAAGATCCCCAACCACGAGTATGGAGGCAGATAAAAGGCAGCCCAATATAGCGCAATCAAGAAAAAGAATCGAAAAAGAACAAAGTACCCTTCACGCCCTCGGGTGGATCCGCCCCACCCTCCGAACCATCGAACAGGAGCATACGACAGCTCATAATGGTTCAAAAAGGATTCAACTTTTTGCCAAAATTCCTTCTGTTCCATGTCGTCATCCTCTTTTCAATGCCAAGTAGTAGATTATCAATAAATCTAACCACCCTCCTGTTTGAGGACCTTCAGCGGAAGAACAAGACAATGGCGTTGCCCGGCGATGATTACGGAACTCCAGAATACTCCACATCAAGGGACCCTTGCGGACATCATGAAAAAATGCCTCGGTTTATTGCCGCAAAGATTGGCTGGGACACGAGTCCGCATAATCGGAACGGTACATGACGAAATCATTCCTTAGGTCCCGGAACAGAAAGCCAATGATGCTGCTGAGATTCTACGAGGAACAATGATCGAAGCGGGGGAAGCTTATCTGATAATAGTTCCAGACGAGGTGGAAGTTACGATTGGGGAGACACGGGCAGGAAATTAAAATCCCGTGTTGATTGACAAGATCAGCTTGTCACAGATGAAGTTGTCTTTTGGCACTTGGTCAGGAATGCCTTCCATCCGAGATTTTCCTGTGATATGGGTTTTCGTCTGCGGCAGTATTAGATTGAGCGGGAGAAGTGATATTCTTCCCCACTTGGCAGTCCTATAGTAAGTACTACCTGAACCGGAGTCGCTCTAATGGGACACGGAATACAGTTTGCGACGATTCGTTTGATTGTGATCACCCTTGTGGTAACTACCCAAATATACCTCTTTCTCCGGATCTGGCAGGCAATCAGATCCTCGTTCCGCTCCAACCGGTTTAAGTCCGTCGCCACAGTTATGGTGGGTTTAGCGATCCTACTGCTTTTCTTCGCTAACAGATACATCGCCCTCAAACCCATCCCGTGGGCAGATCCGCCTTTAGAGGCACAGGTCATACTTTTTTATCTTCCAGCAGTGTGGGGGTTCGCGTCCATTTTTTCTGCCCTGATTCTCTTTGTCATTCAGATTGTTGCCGGGATGGGGCGGATGGTTGTTCGAATATTTCGAAGCCCTATTAGTCAATCTGCCTCGGCCCCTGTGGATTTGGAGCGCCGTCATCTCTTCCAAGTTGGTGTCGGCGGCCTCGCCACAGCTCCGTTCATAATTTCTGGTTATGGTGCGATCTTTTCCAGTAAGGCATTTAAAGTCCGGGAGCTTACTCTGACATTTGGTCTGCCTCTACGTATCATCCAGCTAACCGACATCCATGCGGGTATTTACATGAGAAGGCAAGAATTACGGCGCCTTGCCGACCAGGTCATCGCACTCCAGCCGGATCTGCTTGCCCTTACCGGGGATTACATCTCGAACTCGATGGAGTTTCTCCCAAGCTGTGTAGAGGAAATGGCGCGAATCCGTGCAAGGTATGGAACGTTTGCCTCTCTGGGAAATCATGAACATTGGTATGGGGAGGTAAATGCGATTAAGGCTATTTTCTCGCAGTACAATGTCCCGCTTTTGGTCAATACTCACAAATTAATCCACACTGAACATGGCGCCCTTGCAGTCGCCGGTATTGACGACTTGCGATCCGGGCGCCCCGACTTGCACGCTGCTTTGAATGGTTTGGATTCCACCGTGCCAACGATCCTCTTATCGCATCGACCGGAGATTTTCCCTTTGGCTGCAGCGAATGGCATTCCGCTAACCCTGTCCGGGCACTATCATGGGGGTCAGATAAAGCTGAATTTGCCGGGAGGTGATATCAGCCTGGCGACCTTCATGACCTCATATCCAGAAGGGCCGTATCGGATTGATCGGTCGCATTTGTACGTAAGCTCTGGAATCGGCACTACTTTCACTCCCATCCGCCTGAACGACCCACCCGAGATTACTGTTCTCAATCTGACAGTATGATTAAGGCCAGATTCTCATTTCCTTGAGATTGCAGGGACCCTGATGATGCTACATTTCAGATAATGAGACAGACATTTCTTTTCCAGTGCGGGCAAATGGAGCTGATGGTTTCAAACTTGCCCTGTACCTCATTTCTCGTGGGCTGCACGGCGGTAGATGCCCGTATTGTCCATCCCAACATGACGAAATAATTGTCGCAGCCAGAGACGGCATAGAGGACCAGGTGAAGGTACTTATAAAAGAGTCGAGGGAAGAGGCGTTCAGGTAGATCATTCCAGAGGTCCCGTTTGTGGCGGAGATCAGATTTGCTGATGCTTGGGGATGAGATCCAGTGAAGGGATGTGACCAAATTCGAGGAATGGAGTTGCATCCTGAGATTACAAAAACCGTTCTCATCAAGATGTTTCCCTTACACGTCCGATCAGAAAATCGTATCCTTTATTTCCGGGTTCAACGTCGCAGCAGAAGTTTTTCCGGGAATAAGCCCGATCCCTCATCCATCTCAATCTGGTGAAATCTCATCCAAATCATCCATGATAAATCCTTATGAACTATTCCTTGTTTCGCCTCTTCTCCACTTTAAAATATTTATAGCTGACAAGGAAGTGGTTACGTTTTTCGCCTTTTCCATGATTCAAGGCAGTAAAGGAGTGCCGCGATGACGGGCATTGGCAGGTGTGAAGAGAAGGTTGTTTTTGACTCGGGCGACCGTGAAATGAAGTTACGCCCATCTTAGCGGACTCGGGTCCAGGCAATATAAAGCTTTCACGATGAATAACTCAATAATAAAAGGAAAGAGTAGCTATGCTTGCCGGAAAAATACCGGCCATGATTTATTTCATCCGTGTCGAGCTGTATCAGTGCCCAAGGAGTTTTGGTGCCATACCATATTTCCCTCCCGGCCTTAAATCCCAGGAGCCGGGAGGGGATTGAATTTGCCGCGCCTCTTTTCGCTGAAAAACACCAAACGAATGAATTGCGGGTATGAAATCCTAGTGGTCTCTGATCAATCCCAGAGATGCCCAAGTGTTGCCGTTTACTATGTCACTGCCGTGAAGGTCAAGAACCCATTGCCCTGCTACCTGTCGCATCTGTCCGAGGACGAAGTAGTCAACTGAGGTTATTTGGATCTGAGTCGAGTTGAACGGTCCTCTGACGGCCGTGAATGGAATAATGAGACTCGATCCGGCAGAGCCCTGGGCGGGTGACCACAGGAAAAGGCCGGTGTAAGCTTTTGCTGTATCGTCCACTTGGTAGAATCTCACCTGCACGCTTCCCGTTTCAACCCCTGACACGCTTGACGTGACAATTTCCATACTGCCATTCCATGTCCCCACCAGGACTTCGGTCACGGGCGCCGATTTCAGCACCACTGTTACCGGGGAGTTTGACGAACTGTCGGTGTGCACCAACTTGAGAAGGCCTATTCCCGGTTTCCAGTACTGAGTCTCATTCGAAGTGACCGAGGGAGACACGGTGTTATCCACGGCTACATAGCTCACTTCATACACGTTTTCGTAAGTTCCGGCTGGTACCGTAATGCTGCAGATGGAAGTGATAGCAGCGGTCACCTGGACCCCGATGAGAGAATAATTCCAGGTTTGGCCCGCCCCTGTCCCTTCTTCAAAGATGGGCACGCTGGGCTGGCTGGCCTGGGAGGTGTCCATTTCAAACAAAGTATTTAAAGCGCATCTCAGGTCCTTACTTTGAGGGGACCAGACCCCCGCCGGCCAATTGACCAGCCCCATAACCGCCCATACATAGCCGTCGCTTGCCGTCCAGATGTCGCTGACTTCGATCTCGCAATTCCACGTATCAAAGCCCTGGGTAGCGGTGTAGATTGCCGTATAGCCGGCTGAAAAAGGGAAAAGTGGTGCGGCTAGAGCATGAACCGCCGCCGCTATCGGCAACAAGATCGAAAGCAGAGTTAAAATAACTGCCGTTTTTTTCATTGTGTACCTCCTTTTAATGAGGTCCTCTCATTTGTTCGAAAAACACGAGACAAACCCGCTGAAAGCGGACGTCGGCATTAAGGTTCTAGGGTTCTTTGGTCAATCCGAGGCTCACCCAGGTGTCCATGAAGTTTGTGTCGCTTCCGTGAAGATCAACGACCCATTGGCCTGCCTGCTTTCGCATCTGTCCAAGAAAAGTCCAGTTCCAATAGCCATGGTTGGAAGGGTTGGTGTATGTTGCGGTTATATTCAACTGAGTCGGGTCAAACGGCCCCCTGATGGCTGTGAGTGGTACGGTAAGAGGACCAAACCCTATATCGGAAAAGGTGATGCTGCCTGCGTAGGCTTGGGGTGTGTTAGCGACCTGCTGGAAAACCAATTGCACGGTGAGAGCATACACGTTGTTACTGGAGATCTCTTCCATGTTGCCCGTCCAGGTTCCGACCAAGGGTTCCACCTGGGGCGGTGAACTCAGCACCCAGGTCGTCGGGGCGCTCGGCGGGTTGAGTACTTCCTCTATCAGTCCTACTCCCGGTTCCCAGTACTGTACCAGATCGTAACGTGTGGCCGGGGGCGACGCTGTACTGTCAACGGCAACATAATGGACCGCGTATACGCCTTGGTAAGTTCCGGCCGGGACTTTTACAGGGCCGACGGACTCAACAGTGGCTGTTACCGAATAGCCGCTTGCATCGGTGTAGGTCCATTTTTTCCCTGCCTTTAATTCTTCGAACACCGGAAAACTGTAAGGAATGGCGCTCTTGGGCTGATTGGGATCGTATTGGAACATGGTGTTCCCAGTGGTCCTCATTTCCTGAGTGGTGTCCGAACCATCCCCGAACCAATTCGTAATGTGCAAAATTGCCCATGAATAACCTTGAAGGGTTTCTTTGCCGGTGATTTGTATCTCGCAATTCCATTTACTGGAGCCGCTGGTGGCGCTGTAAAAGGCGGTATACCCGTCCTGTAACTGCGGCATGGCCTGGGCCACAGCCGTCATGAGCAGCAGCATTGAAACCAATGCAAGCAAATTAGATACTTTCTTCATTTTGACCCCTCCTTTGTCGAAAACAGGAGCTAACCAATTTAAAAGGGCTATTCAAATGAATTTCTACTCTTTGGACAATCCCAAACTCGAAAACGTGTAGCCGTTCACTAGGTCGCTTCCTCGAAGGTCAATGACCCACTGTCCGGCCTGCTGCCTCATCTGGCCGAAGGTCATCCCCACAGGGGAGTATTCCGAGACAGGTATGCAGGGCGAGGTGATATGCAACTGGGTCGGGTCGAACGGCCCCTTTATGGCAGCTATAGGCAGAGAGAAAGCGTCCACCGTCGAACCGAAATCGGGAATCCAGGCGAGGGCGCCGCCATACGCAGTCCCAGCGATCTGCACAAAGGTAACCTGCGCCGTCCCCGTTTCGACCCAGTTCGCATCGTTGAGCGTAACGATTTCCATCTTGCCCGTCCAGGTCCCGACGAGGACATCGGGTACAGGCAGCGAAGCCAGTTTCATCGTAGACGGCACAGAGAACAGACTTCGACCATAATAATCATACTCAAGAAAACCTATCCCCGGTTCCCAGTAATAGGTCCAGTAGTCCGTGTTATTTTGGGGGTCCACGGCAACGTATTGCACCTCATAGACACTTTGAAACAAGCCGGCAGGCACTGTCAGAGGACCGATAGCCGCTATCGTGGCGGTGATTGAGTCGCCATATAAATCAGTGTAGCTCCAGTTTTGACCCACCTGCCCCACTATGAACAAGGGTATGCTGTAGGATGTGTTGGGCTGATTGGGATCGTATTGATACAAAGCATCTGCGGTGCACCTTACGTTAATAGAACCACCCCCCAAATTCCAATTGGACCACATATAACCATTGATAATTTCAGTGCCGGTGATTTCCAACTCGGAGCTATACTTAGACCCATAACTATTGGTAACAGCATAAGTGGCAGTGTATCCATCCGCGAACGGAAAGATCGGCTGCTCGGCGTAAGCGACCGCCGCCATCATAAGCAACATCGGGAATAAACCAAGAAAAACGCCAAGTTTCCTCATTTTGAACCCTCCTCTCTAAGGTTAGATGTTTTCATCGGCTCGAAGCCCGGAATCAAGTGACTATACATGCGAGAATACAAACGGACCTCCTCTCACTTCATTGGAGTTCCATCAATACTAAACCGAACATAGTGAGGTAATGGAAGAAGGTGGAAGATGTTGAATGCAAACGGAATCCAGGCGCAACCAAAAAACCTGACGCCACATATGCATACTGCCGATCGTAGTTGCAAAAGTCAAGAACGATTTTAGGGATGGAATCAGGTGATAATTGAATGTAAATCGCTAGTCACTCTGCATTCGCCGCCCTCCGCTTAAGAATTAATAAGTAGACCTGAGTTCTGCCTTTTGTGGTGCAGCATGTTTGGCAATAACACACTAATATTACAGGACAATCCGGCAATGACACATGGTAGTACAATCCTTTCTCAATTGCTGCAACTTTTTCCCTGGCAAAGAGATTCCAGTCAGTTCCGCCATCCCAATATGATCAACTGGGTGGGTGTTTCTGAAATATACAAACTGGTGATGGATGGGGATATTCAGATCGATCTTGGCAATGGTAAGGGTGAACGAAGTCAAAAAACCAGTCTGGGTAAGATTCGGAGTTCATTGAGGGACAGACAGATTGGAGAATACAGGGTGGTTCATGCAGGTAGCAAAGATAACGGAAAGTTATGAAAGCTGATTGGTCATGAGGTTACAGGTATTCTTAATGAACATCATGAACATAGAGAGGATCTTAAGTTACATGTTAATCCCTCTAAATCATTGGAAGAAGGTTACACAATTAACATAAATGAACATAATGAACATTTTGGGGCCACAGAAAATTATATTCAGGATGAATACTTAAATATTTCAGATTCCATTCAGTATAGATATGATATACCCGATACAAATGTAAATATAATTCCCAACAATGTTAAGGATGTTAATAATGTTATTTTAGATCTGATAGATCAACACCTTATCTCGAATGAACATCCTACCTCTCCTTCCAGATGTTCATCCAATGTTAATTGTGACTCTTCATCTCAACCAGATGAAATCTTTTCACAATTATTCACTCAGAATGCGTATGACCTGATCCTGACTGATCTTTCTGAAAATAATCTCACTCCACTCATATGCAGGTCAGGATGCAAGCATTATGATGGAGTCACAGATGTGAATAATGGACTTTTCAAGGAGTTATGTTGTTATGGGCGGAGCTATCGGTTGGAAGAATCAGGCCCTTGCGATCATTTTGAAGACAACAATTCGCTATACGATGAGGAAGACGGGATATTGAGGTTCTGATTTTGTGATCGATTCAATTTGGTCTTAAGCGTATCACATCTCCGGTTTCCTATCTCATCGTGCATTTGCTGACTGCTGGGCCTTCAGAGAAATTCACACATTAAGACCATAAGGCGTTATGCGAGGGTCTGTTTTTTGGAGTTAATGAGGTGGCAAGCTTATAGCAACTTCTCCTGGTATGGACAGGGATTTCCAGGATTTATTACGTCCTGTGGCTCTACATAATGGCAACAAGCTTGTCTAGCTGCAACATAGTTGACGTTGAAGTGAAATAGCAGTCTCTGGTTGGCAGCGGGCATAATAGTCGTTGGTTAACGTCAACCAGGTTTACAGCAAATTCGGTATCCAACCTCGGCCCTCGCGGTCTCACCACGAAATCGGCATAGAAATATTCCGATAAAAATCAAAACCTTAGAATCCGAGTCCCTACTCCTCTCAAAGTTTCCAAAGCATCGGCACGGCCGTTGCTCAATGGAAAATTTGAGGCTGGTAAAAACATGTAAATAATATGAACTGAAAAGGAGATAACAATGAAAACGATGGTTGCAGTCGCAGAAAGAGTGTCTTACATGGTCATAGGAACTGCCCTATTTATAATTGGGCTGGTATTTGCAGTACTTGGGGTGACACTTTTCCCGGTAATCGGAATTCTGATTGCTTTTCCCATGATTTGTCTGGGAATTAAATTCTTCACGCTGGACACATCGGCAACTCTGGAGGAAAGCTGCAGGGAACCGGCAATGATAGCGGAGACCACGAATGAAGAGTCCGTAGCTGCATAGCAGGTTGCTGAAATAAGGTTCTCTTTTGATCTGTACTCTTTTACACGATTTTTTCGACAAACGCTCTTTGGTAAACTGTTAATGGGTAATAACGCCTCCGTTTTGGTCATTGTTGCCTGAATGGGTTAGTAAGCAGGTAAGGCAGAGAGTAATTTCACCCTTATTTACCTCCGAGAGAGAAATTTTCTCCTTTCAGTATTCTGTCTGCCCGTCCAAGCAAATGGAGCTGATGGTTTCAAACTTCCCCTGTACCTCATTTCTCGTGGGCTGCACGGCGTAGATGCCCGTATTGTCCACACCCCACAACACGACGAAATAATTGTCGCGGCCAGAGACGGCATAGAGGATCAGGTGGAGGCGATTGTGAAAGAATCATTGGAAGAGGCATTTTGGCAGATCATTTCAGAGGTCCTGTTTATGCCGGAGATCAGATTTGCTGATGCTTGGGGATCAGATCCATTGACATATAACTTGCGTATTCCATTGGGGAATTGTATGGTTTTTACGGCTTTCAGGGTCTCAGAGGAAGTTTTTCGGGCAAAAATCCGATCTCAACGTGCAGTTTGGATGCATAGCGCAGAAGTTGATGCATTATTCCGGATTCAGGAGTGGCCCCGGCATTCCTTCACCCCTCACACAGGAGAAAAAAGATGGCTTTCAAGACGGGATCACTGGCGTTTCAGAAGGCGGGTACGGCGGCTTTTCTGACACTGGTTGCAATCATCTGGGCGACAATCGGGATCGCCGGAGTGGATGAGGATTTGATCCAGGCGGCAAAAGAAGGTGAACTTGGGCAAGTTGACATCCTTTTAGACAAAGGCGCCAATGTCAACGCCAAAACCAATAACGGCTCAACCGTCTTGATGCTTGCCGCTTTGGAAGGCTACCCGGGGGTTGTGAAGGCGCTGCTCGATAAGGGCGCGGATGTAAACGCCAGGAACAATAACGGCTCAACGGCTTTGATAGCGGCCTCTTTGCGGGGCGCCTTCGAGGTTGTGCAGATACTGCTCGAAAAAGGCGCCGATGTGAATGTCAGGAACAACAACGGCGCAACCGCCTTGATGGCGGCCTCCAATACCGGGTCAAAAGAGATCGTGCAAGCGCTTCTTGCCAAAGGGGCTGAGGTCAATGTCAAAGACAATAAGGGCACGACAGCTTTGATGGCCGCTTCCGCGAATGCAAACAAGGAGGTTGAAGAAATTCTCATCAAGGCAGGGGCATCCACTCCCTGAAAAAGGCCAAATTTCAAAGCTCGCCGATGGGTCGTTGAGGCAGCGCATTCCTGGTTAAACCGCTTCAGGAAGCTTCTCGTGAGGTATGAGAAGCTCTCTGAATCATATAAAGCGTTACTCCATCTTGCTGCGGCAATAATTGCATTCAGGAAATGCGGCGTTATTTACGTATAAGTCCTAAGTGATTTTAGGGGCTCAATGAAGGTTTTTCGGGCAAGAATCCGATTCCAACATGCAGTTTGTATACCTAACGAAGAAGTTGATGCATTATTCCGGTTTAGATCTTCTCGCCAGTCTTGGGATTGCAGCCTTCACGTTGTGGCCGTCGTTCCAGCCTCTACGTCCTAGTGGGCCAGTCCTTCACTTTGTGGAAACTGCCTTTCGCCTGGTTCTTCGTGCTGGATTTCATGGTATTCCTCCTGTCCAGCGAACTTGCAGGCCTTGGCTGATAGCATCTGATAGTCTGTCGGCGTTGCTTTCAGATCGTCCTTGCCGGCAGCGCTTTCCAATCGATTGATGGTCCAGTTGAAGAGTCTCGTAACCTGTTCATTCCAGTTCTCTGCGATCTGAGCCAAGTTCATGACTTCTTCCTTTCTTCGCAATGTTTGGTCAAAATTGCCATTACATAAAAAGTGACCAGAAACATAATTGCGAATTCGATATACGGACCAAGCGGTTGGGGCAGAGATTTTTGATAGTTTCATATTCTCGGCAAACCAAAAGCATCCAGCATCAGGAAAGCGAACAGCTCACCAGCCAACGCGTCTTCGTATTTTTTCATCGTCTGCTCCCAGCTTAAAGCGTGGCTTGCCTGCATCACATTTCATCTCTTTTGGCCCTGAAATTCAATTAGGTGAATATGGTATTCGGCTGCGGGCAGGACGGTAGTTTGATCAGGTCGGAAAACCGTCATGAATCAAGGTCAGAAAATGCTCTGCCAGAGCAGAAGCGTGATAAAGTCTACGCATTACTGTGCACGATGAAATCATTCTCGAAGTCCCTGAGAAAATGGCAAACGATGCCGCCGCAATTCCCCGAAGGACGATGATTGAGGCAATCACCCATGTAACGTGAGGGGATCAAATTCTGCTATTTAACTTTTTCGCTGAGAGTCTTGCCTGCTTTGAACTTCACCACCTTTGACGCCGGAATTTTGATCTTTTCGCCGGTCGTGGGATTGCGTCCTTCACGTTGAGCTCTTGTACCGACACTGAAAGTACCGAAACCCACCAGCGTAATTTTTCTGGAGATTTTTTCAGAAGTGCAATAATTTGACCCCCGTGGGAAAAAAATGGTATACGTTACCGGATGCTAGGGTCCCAGGATCGTTATCCAGCGCCGAAACAGAGTATGGATCGCCCCTGGCACAAAGATTGCCTTTACTTACATCACAGTTCAGCCATAACATTCTCCTGAAACAATAGTTGAAACCAGGACAGGATAATGATTTACCAATGCATAAACTGCAATGAAACCTGGGAAAAGGGGAAACCTAATGCGGATAGTTATTGCTCCCACGGAATCTGCGCCTCCTGTCTGAAGGTCGCATTGATTCCTCTCTACCGCAAACGGCAGGCACGTGAAGGCAATTTTGACTGTTTCGGAAAATCCTCCGGCTTCTGCGACCAAACGGACTGCACGTATCGCGAGCTCTGCACCAATGTGTAGTTGTCTTTCCCACCGGCGTGGCGCCAGTTGAAAATTCAATCTGCCAATCGACGGAATCCTTTTCATTATGTCCAGAGGAGAAGATTGTCAAAAAACCTCTTGGACGTGTAAGTAGTAGATATTACTATATGCAAGTTCTCCATAATGGAAACGTTTGAGCTTTCTCGACGGCATCGAGAGCCATGTTGAGAGTTTGTGCATTCTCTAATGTTCAGGATATAGCAGGATGGAATGCTATGACCCTCTTTTCGCGAAGTTTTAATTCATTCAAGAGCAATTACAGAGGGCAAAACATGCATCGGTCAATTCAGCGTGCGTTGTGATTAAGTTCCGAAAAAATGAAGCTCACAAATTCTTGGAAATGGATATGTAGAAAGTGATTCCCTTTTTGTCTCTCGGTTCCACCCACACACTGCCGCCATGTTGTTCAGCTATTTCCTTTACTATGGCTAGACCCAGGCCTGCGCCTTCGACTCCCCTGGATGTTTCGTTTCGTTGAAACAGCCCGAAAATCTTTTTCGAATCGGTCTCCTTAAGTCCCTTGCCATCGTCGCTTACGGAGAAAATGTGGGAACTTTCCGAGTCTTCATATCCGATTGAAATCCTGGTAAGGCTCTCTCCACCGTGTTTCAGCGCGTTGTCAATTAAATTCCTGAAAATTCTGAGAATCGAAAGCCTGTCCGCCTTGACCTCGACTTCAGACTCAGGGGCAAACAAAGCGATTCGGCGAAGGCTGAGTTGCGCAGAGAAATCTACCGACATATATATTTAAAGAACAAGATTTTAGTTTGTTGACAGCAATCCCATAATTAATCACTGCTGTCCGGTTAATTTATAAATAAATTCAACTGGTTCCAAGGCTGATACTTTTCGGCAGTTTGCTTAAGAGCCTCGGAAGTTAATAATATGATTGGC
>Ga0326728_10017960_pt1 | contig 14043 bp, 12 predicted proteins | sample MB3enrmetagenome_FD_207602 | JGI IMG/M metagenome (GOLD analysis project Ga0326728, IMG submission 207602) | Lab enriched peat soil microbial communities from McLean, Ithaca, NY, United States - MB31MN | ecosystem: Environmental > Terrestrial > Soil > Wetlands > Peat | place: USA: New York...
CCCCACGCCAGCAGCCCCAGACATATGCCAAAAGCCGCCGCCGTCCCCTGGCGGGTTCCGCAGGAGGTCGATGTCCTGAGGACCATGGCGGTATCCACGCCCGGCGTCATGGTCAACAGACCAGCGGTGACGATGAAGAGCACGAACGTCTGGAGCATAAGAGGCGCCTCTTGCTGCATATTAAATCGCCGGTTTATCCCCGCGCACAAGACTCAAACTGAGACATAGCCTGAACCAGCCGATCAAGAGCGACGTGCCATTGAATGTTCTCGGGTAGGCCGGTCCGCTTAGTGGCGCAGCCAGGCGAGGAAGTGCGCGAAGAGGTTGCTGACCCAGTCCCACGCGGAGTGTAGCACAGCGTAAGTCTCGCGCGTGGGCAGAAGGACGGTCCACCAGCCCTGGCGCAGTCCGTAGTAGCGCACGGCGAGGAAGCCGCCCGCCGCGACCGCCAGCAGCAGCAGTATGGCGCCGGCCCAGCGCAGGCGCACCTCTACGGCCTCGCGGTGCAGAATGCGCGCCTTGCCAACATTGGAGGCAAAGGTCGTCCAGCCGCGTTCGTCTTCGGAGAACTGGCCTGAAGCGTCGCAGGCGCGAAGAAAGCGCTCGGTCCAGTCCTGAGGATCGAGGCCGAGAGCGTTGGCGTAGCCGCGCACAATGCCCTTGCTCAGGATGCCGCCGGGAAGCAGGCGAAACCTCTCCTGCTCCAGCGCGATCAGGTGCCGCTGGCTGATTTTGGTGACCGCCGAGATGTCTTCCAGCGCAACGCCGCGCGCCATGCGCTCCTTGCGCAGGTCTTCTCCAAAACTCCCCATCGGCGACCAACCGCGTATCAAAGCCCAGGAAATAAATTACCTACACAATAAACCCGGTAGCGGGGAAGGTCAAAGGCGGGGAGCAGGGACAAAGGGAACAAGGGACCAAGGATTAGGGACCAGGGAACAGTGTGAGTGTGAGTGCGCACCGATCGCTGACCACTCACACTCGCACTCACACTCACACTCGCACTCACACTCACACTCACACTCACACTCGCACTCACACTGACCACTGCCCACTGTCTGTTACCCTGAAACCGGAATCTCCGGCGATTTTCCCGGTCCCGGAATCCGGCTCGAAGATGAATAAGCTCATTTTTGCCAATCTCCTCCATCGTCCCGTGCGCTCGGTCATCAGCGTGCTCGCCGTGGCCATTGAAGTCATCATGATTCTGTCGATCATCGGCATTTTCACGGGCATGCTGAACGATCAGAATCGGCGCACCAACGGCATCGGCGCCGACCTGATGCTGCTGCCCTCGAACGCCAGCCTCTTCAACGGGCTGGGAAGCCCATCCATGCCGGTCAGGGACGCGGAAGTGCTGCGGAAAATCCCCCACATAGCAGTGGTTTCACCCGCCATCCAGAAAATCGCGACCAACGGAAGCGTGGAGATTCTCTATGGTATCGATTACCCGACATTTTCCGCGCTCAAGCCCTTCAAGTTCCTTGCAGGCGGCCCGTTCGAGGGGCCAAACGACGCGATCATCGACGACATTCTGGCCGGCAGCAAGAATCCGGCTACGGGAAAGCCCTACGCCGTCGGCGACACCATCACGATCATGGGCCACCCCTTCCGCGTCTCGGGCATTGTGGAGCAGGGCAAGGGCGGCCGCAAGCTGATTCCCATCGACACCATGGCGCAGATGGTGGATGCCGAGGGGAAGGCATCGATTTTCTATATCAAATGTGACAATCCCGCCAGCGACGATCAGGTGATCGAGGAGATTCGCTCCAAGCGCGGCTTTGAAAACAACACCCTGACCACGGTGGACAGTTGGCTCGACCAGATGACACCGAGCAAGATTCCCGCATTCAACCTGGCGCTTGGAGTGATTACGGGAATTGCCGTGATCATCGGATTTCTGGTGATCTTCCAGTCCATGTACACAGCGGTGCTGGAGCGCACGCGCGAGATCGGCGTTTTGAAGTCGATGGGCGCGTCGAAGCTGACGATCGTGGGCGTGGTGCTGCGCGAGTCCGCGGTGCTGGCGGCAGCAGGCGTGATCCTGGGCATTGCCGGTACCTATGGCGCGCGCACGTTGATCGCACACATCTTTCCCACCATGAACTTCGAGATCACCGTCCCGTGGCTGACCCGCGCCGTGGTAATCGCCTTCGTGGGTTCGATCTGCGGCGCGCTTTACCCGGCGTGGATGGCCGCGCGCAAGGACCCGATTGACGCGCTGGCGTACGAATGACAGGGGTCAGGTGTCAGGTGTCAGGTGTCAGATTCCTCTCCGGTCTTGTTTTCTGGAACTGGTTGCGAAAATGCGGTTTTGAAAGGGCACGGCTTCAGCCGTGCCGAAACAGTCGAGCAAAATCAAGGGCTTTAGCCCCTGAGGGATGTTGTTCAGCCGGCAAAGAGCATTGATGCACCAACCTCGGTCCCGGTTCACTGACACCTGAAACCTGAAACCTTAGGAGCACCATGAGCACGCAGGCCATTCCACTGGTGGATGTGGAGACGATTTGCGCGGCGGCGGCGCGCATTGCGCCCATCGCCATGAAGACGCCGCTGGTGCGGGCCGCGTTTCCCCTGGTCTCCGGCCACGGAACCGGCAAGGAGATATGGCTGAAAGCCGAAAGCCTGCAACCCATCGGGGCCTTCAAGATTCGCGGCGCGGCGAACAAGATTTTGCAGCTCTCGGCCGCGGAAATCGCGCGCGGCGTGATCACCTATTCGAGCGGCAACCATGCGCAGGGCGTGGCCTATGCGGCGCGCGAAGTGGGCGCCAAGGCCGTGATCGTGATGCCGTCGAATGCGCCGGCCATCAAGCGGGCCGCGACCCTGGCCCTGGGGGCCGAGATTGTGGACGTGGGCGTGGCCTCAAGCGAGCGGCTGGCCAAGGCCGAAGGACTGGTGCGCGAGCACGGCTACATCGTCATTCCGCCGTACGACGACGACGAGATCATCGCCGGCCAGGCAACCTGCGGCCTCGAGATTATTGAGGCGATGCCCGATGTCGACCTGGTGGTCGCGCCGGTCTCGGGCGGAGGGCTGCTGAGCGGGGTGGCCGCGGCGGTGAAGCAGTTGAGTTCAAAGACCAAAGTCTTTGGCATTGAGCCGGAGCTGGCCGGCGACACCGCGGAGAGCTTTCGCACTGGCAAGATCGTCACCTGGCCGGCGGAGCTCGTCAGCCGCACCCTTGCCGACGGCTTGCGCACGCAAAGCGTCGGCGTGCGGAACTTCGCGCACATTCAGGCGTTCGTCGACGGCATTGTCACCGTGACCGAGGCCGAGATTCGCGCCGCCATGCGCACGATTGTTGCGGCCACGCGCCTCGTGCCTGAGCCGAGCGGCGCGGTGGCAACGGCTGCTCTGCTCTTCCACGCGGACCAGTTGCCGCCCTGGCGCAAGGCGGTGGCCGTTGTCAGCGGCGGCAATGTGGATCCGGCGCTGCTGGCCGAAGTGTTGATCGAGAAAGGAATCTGAACGCGATGCCCCCTCAATTCGAACCATTGCATATTGGCGCCGTTGTGTTTCCGGATGTGGATCAGGCCGACCTGACTGGCCCGTTCGAGGTTCTCGCCAGTCTGCCCAACTCCACATTTCATCTCTTGTGGAAAGACACCATGCCGGTTCGCGATGTGCGCGGATTGATTCTGACGCCGGACACCGCATTTGCCGAAGCTCCGGCTCTCGACTTGCTCGTGGTTCCGGGCGGAAAGGGTCAGGAGGCGTTGATGGACGACGAAACCGTGCTTGCGTTCATCAGGGAGCAGGCTGCAGGCGCCAAGTACGTCCTTTCGGTATGCTCAGGGGCGCTGCTGTGCGGTGCGGCTGGACTGCTCAAGGGAAAGAGGGCCACCACACATTGGTCGGTGCATTCCATTCTTCCCTACTTTGGGGCGATTCCCGTGGACGCCCGCGTGGTAGTGGATGGCAACCTGATTAGCGCCGCCGGGGTCACGGCTGGCATCGACGGCGCACTGCGGGCAGCGGCGCTGCTGCGCAGCGATCGCGTGGCGCAGATGATTCAGCTTGCCCTGGAATACGAGCCGGAGCCGCCCTTCCAAAGTGGCTCGCCGCGGACCGCTCCCGCAGAATTGGTTGAAGCGGCCCGCGCCTGGTACCGGCCCATGACCGAAGCTCGTCTAATGACTGCGAAGCGGGTCGCCTCCCGGCTCGGAATCAGCGTGGATGAACGCTGTGAACTATGATTTGGTTGTGATGAAGCGCCGGATTCTCAAGATTTGTGCAGTCGCTCTCGGTCTGGCGCTGGCCTGCGCCGCAGCTCCGGCGAGCGCCGACAAAAAACCGCAGCAGCAGGTGAAGCCCATGGCCGGGCCGCGCGCCACGGCCCTCCGCGTCACCTGGCTCTACATCACGCCCTCCACCGAGGCGCAAAAAGTGGAAAAGGTGCAGATCGGCCGCGAAATGGTCGTCGCGGAAAAGAGCGGCGTCTGGATGCGCGTCTACGCCAACACCGACATCGAAGAGCAACACAGCGACCGGGACGAACCCATGGTGGGCAGCAACGAAACCACGCCGCCCATCTCCGGCTGGATCGAGGGCAAAGGCGTGGTGGAGGAGACCACACCCAACGGCGACCAGATTCTGATGGGCGCGGCGGCCAACATGGAAACGGAGGCCTCGGACCCTCGCGGCCCGGCCAACGCCGCCCAAAGCGCGCGGCTGCTCTACCGCCGGCTCATGGAGATGTTTCCCAACTCGCAGCTGGCGCCGGAAGCCGCGTGGCGCGCGGCCGACATCCAGTGGCAGATTGGGCGCGCCGATGCCGCGACCCTGCCCTCGGCGCACGAGAAGAGCCCCGAATTCCGCCAGCAGCTGGATGAAGACGCGCTGCGCAAGGTGATCAAGTACTATCCGAAAACCAAATGGGCGGCGCTGGCGGCCTTCGACCTGATCGACAACAAGCTCTGCGGCGATTGGCAGGGCTCGGAACAATGCCCGGCCAAGGAGTCGGAGCTTTACATCAAATATGCGGATGAGTATCCCGACGGTCCGCGCACGGCGCGTGCGCTCTATGAGGCCGTTTACCGCCTGGCCGTGCTCGCCGACATGTATGCCGCCGACCGGGACGACCGCAAGAGCAACGACGCTCACAACCAGGCGCGCGCCGTGGCCGCGCAACTGAAAGCGCATTTTCCCGACTCCGACTATACCTACCGGGCCGGTGCGCTGGTGTACAAATTGGATGAGGGCGTTCCTGTCTACGGCATCGACAGGGACTGAGCGGTTTGCGCTTTGACCTCGTGATTTCGTACTGATTCTCGGAGAGGTGCGGGTCAGGAGACCGGCGGTACGGCCGGCGGGATCGCCGACTGATTCGCATCGCCCACAGCCTGGAGTTCGCGTGAGCCCGTATGTTTTGTCCATTCTTTTGGGAATTGTGGAAGGCTTGACCGAGTTTTTGCCGGTCAGCTCAACCGCGCACCTGCGCATTACCGAAGCGCTGATGAAGATCCCGCTGGATAACGGCGCCTGTGCCGGGAACGCGGCGTGCTTCCAGGATGTCGCCTACTGGGACATGTATACCGTCGTCATCCAGGTGGGGGCCATCTTTGCGCTTTGTTTCCTGTTCACGGAGCGGATCGTGAACTTCCTCCGCACCTTTCCCAAAGGCGAAAAGGGCGACCGCAACTGGCTCACGCATCCCATCTCGCTCACCCTAGTCGCTTTTGCCTGTACCTCCGTGCCCGCCCTGCTGCTGCACAAGTGGAGCGAGAAGAACCTGGGCAGCATGACCGCCATTGCCATCGCATTGCTCGTGGGCGGCATCGCCATGTGGATTGTGGATGCCTGGAGCAACCACGTTGAGCCCAGCACCACGCACGTGGAAGAGATGACGCTCACTCAGGCCATCTGGATCGGCCTCTGCCAAACGCTCTCGGCCGTCTTTCCCGGCACTTCGCGTTCCATGTCGACGATTGCCGCCGGCCAGCTCGCCGGACTCGACCGTCCCTCGGCGCTTGAGTTTAGTTTTCTGCTCTCCATTCCCACCATGATCGCAGCCACCGGCTGGGACCTGTTCAAAGAGGTTCACCCCGGCAAAGCCGCCGGCGCTGCCGCCGCACACGTGGTCATGAATCCGGAGCGCTGGCTCGTGCTCCTGATCGGCACCGTGGTCTCCTTCATCGTGGCCTTCGGCGTGGTGGAGTGGTTCCTGGCGTGGGTGCGCAAGCATGGATTCACGCTCTTCGCCATCTACCGCATCCTGCTCGGCATTGCGCTCCTGATCTGGGGCGCAAAGTACATTGGCGGCTGAAGAGCTCTGTCTTCCCGTAAAGATAACAACATACTTGTCTGACCAAGATTCATAAGATCGAATGAGGGCGTACATGTGTGTAAGTTGCAAGCCATAGCTATTTCTTACTCTCCGGGACGTCGCTTACATTTTCCGGAAATCCCGCTTGGTGCCACTTCCGAATCATTTTGCCCCTAGAGCTTCCTTTATATAGTCGGTAAGCAGACAGCCACTTGTCCCCATCCTTAAGGAGAAATATGTGCTGATAGTACACACCATTTGAAGTGTTTATCCATATACTCCAGTATTCTTGATCTTCAATTGGATAAAACCCCAACTCGATTGCTTTTATAATCGCACTACGAGGCAACACGGTACCGTAGTATGTATCAGAACAGCCTCTGGGACCACATATATCCACATCGACATCATGTAAAGGATACTTCCCAGAAATTGATAGGCCTGTATTCAAGACCATCATACCCTTTCGAATGTCCCCTATATCAGTTTCTAATGGTTTCCCAGTAACCTCGCCTATCGGATCAAGAAATATGTAGCTGCTTCCTCCTGTCATTTCCGACATTGTGGTATTAAATTGAGCTTGGCTCTTATTTGCCGCTTCAGTTATCCCGTTAGATATGCCCCGAAGGCTATCAGTTGCTGTACCAAGCCGAACAGAAGTTTCGTCTAGTCCTTGACTGGTAGCGTCAAGTCTCTGGTCTATTTCTTTAAGCTTCCTAGCTTGCTCATCATCTGCAATGTAGAGATCTTTAATCTCTGCCACCATCACAATAGTTATAAGAATAATCCACGCCGCTTTTTCGAAAGGAGGCGGTTCTTTCCTGAATGCCACGGCCACCGCCAGTGCGCCCATAATAGCGATATATGTTCCGACAGGCGGGTGATGCCCACTAGAAAGGAGATAGTGGGGAAGGAAATAGGCCACTGGACATAACGAGATGGCAAGCCATGTCCAATAAGCGGGGCGCCACCATCGAAATACACAAACAGCCGCGGACCGGACTTTGATAGCCCAGCCCAAGGCTACCATTTTTAGGCTAGCAGCCACGATGGCCACCTCCGCATCATTAAGGAACTCGGGACAACCGGATTGTACGCACCTCGTCCATGATCAGGCAAGTATGCTGATACCCACGTAAACAAAAGAAACATAAGATGTTAGTATCACACATCGCAATGTGTGATACTCTACACATAGCGGAGGTGCCGGTATGGCGACCAATCTGGCCATCGACGACAGGCTGATCGACGAGGCGCGGCGGGTGGGGAACTTCAAGACCAAGAAAGAAGCAGTCACTGCGGCGCTCGACGAATTTATCCGGAGACGCAAACAGCTGGAAATCCTGAATCACTTCGGGACCATCGACTTCGACCCGGAATTCGATTACAGGAAGATGCGGCAGCTCGACCGGATTGAGATCGATGAGTGATGAAAGTAATTGTCGACACCTGCGTGTGGTCGCTTTCGCTCCGGCGCCGGAGCGCAGCGAGCTTGAAAATCGGCGAGCAGCAAATGGTGGCGCAACTCAGACAGGCCATTCAGGATGGCAGCGCTGCGATCATCGGCCCCATCCGTCAGGAGATACTGTCCGGTATCCGGGATAAAGCGCATTTCGCCAAGACCGAGGGGCTGCTCGATTCGTTCGTGGACGAAGAAATAATGGCGAGCGATTATGTGGAAGCCGCGCGGCTCTACAATCTCTGCCGCGATCACGGGGTCGAGTGCGGCTCACTCGACATTCTCATTTGCGCGGTTGCCGTTAGAAACCACTATGACATTCTGACCTCCGACGCCGGCCTGGAACGCTGCATCGCGGTGCTGAGAGGCGTTTACCAGATTCTCTGAGAGGTTTCGTCTCGAGCGGGGTTGGTCATCGTGATTCCCCCTTGCCCGGTTTTGCCCCGATCCGGCCCTGCGAGCGCCGATAATAAAAGCTGCTCTGGGACGTTTTGCCTGCTTTCCCCACGCCGCCGCTAGAAGCATGCGCGGCCAACGGAGCGCGGCGCCGCCCTCATCATGAAGCCCATCCGCATTGTTCTCGCGCCCACGCGCAGCCGCCCCGCGAATATCTTTCTGGGGACGGTGCTGTTGCTGGTCTCGCTGCTTCTTTTCCTCGCGCTGGCTACGTATCACGCCTCCGACCCCTCGCTGAACACGGCCACCGGCACAGCCGCGCCCCGCAACTGGATCGGCCTCTTCGGCGCTTACCTCAGCGATCTGCTGCTGCAGGCGCTTGGGATTGCCGCATTTTTGGTTCCCCTTTGGATGACCGGCGTGGGCTGGACGTGGATGCGCTCGCGGCCCAGCGGCTCGGCGATTCTGCGCGGCATCGGGTCGCTCCTGGCGCTCGCCTTCCTGCCCGCGGTCCTGGGCCTGCTGCCGCGGCACTGGCGCTGGATGCATGTGGTTCCCATCGAAGGCGTCGTGGGCCGGCTCATGGCGGGCCTGCTTGTGCTCTATCTGAACCTGCAAGGCGCATGGGTCGTGGCCGCTGTGCTGGCCGCTGCCGGACTCTACTTTGCCACCAACATCAGCTTCTCGGCGATGCGCGAGCGCCTTGCCGAGCGCTGGACGCGCTACGCCGAGTGGCGCGACCGCCGCCGCGATCTGCGCGAAGAAGCGGAGGAACTCGAAGCCCGGCAGAACGTGATGCGCGCCGAAAAGAATGCGCCCATTCCCTTCGATGCCGCGGCCCATCCGGAGCCCAACCCGGAAATCGACGCGGAGACGCCGGCCGGGAAGCCGAACCGTTTCCTCGCCTTCTTCAAGCGCAGGCGCGCGCCCCAAGAGGATCCCCTCGACGAGATTCCCGCCTATCAACGCGCCGACCTCGAACCGCAGACCGAAGAGCCGGTGCGCGATGCGCGCACCGAAGCCGTGAATCCCGCGGTTACGCCGCGCCGCATCAGCATCTGGGAGCGTAGCGCAGCAAATCACGCAACTGCCGCAGCGGAGATGGCTCCGGCAGCGCCGGCGCCCGCCGAATCTGTCGCGATGCGAACGGCAGCGGAGCCCAAGGCCCCTATCGATCCTTGGGCGAACGAGCAGAGGCCAAGCGAGCGTCCGGTCTCCGCGCCCGCAGCGCCGCAACACACCGGGGAAATCGCGATTCATAGCCGCGCCGATGCGGAAACGCAGTCCGCGACCGTAGCGCCCAAGCACGTGAGCGGCTTCAAGCTGCCTTCGAGCACGCTGCTGAGCGTGGGCGAGGGTCCGCAATCGGTGCGCGAGGACGAGTTGCGCGAGGAAGCCAAAATCCTGGTGGAAAAATGCGCCGAGTTCGATGTGCGCGGCCAGGTGGTGCAGATCAACCCCGGCCCCATGGTCACGACCTTCGAGTTCAAGCCTGAAGCGGGCGTGAAATACTCGCGCGTCACCGGCCTGGCCGACGACCTGTGCCTGGCCATGCGCGCGGAAAGCATCTTGATCGAGCGCATGGCCGGCAAAAGCACGGTCGGCATCCAGGTGCCCAACCATGAGAAAGAGACCATTCACCTGCGCGACGTGATCGAGAGCGAGACCTTCGCTCGCGCGCGTTCCCGGCTCACGCTCTCCATGGGCAAGGACATCAACGGCCGCATCGTAACGGCCGATCTGGCGGGTATGCCGCACTTGCTCATCGCGGGATCGACTGGGTCGGGCAAATCCGTCGCCATCAACGCCATGATTATGAGCCTGCTCTACCGCACCACGCCGCAGCAGGTGCGACTCATCCTGGTCGATCCCAAGCGCGTAGAGCTGGGCATGTACGAGGGCATTCCGCATCTCTTCACGCCCATCATCACCGAGCCCAAGCTGGCCGCCAACGCGCTGCGCAACGCGGTTCGTGAGATGGAACGGCGTCTGAAGCTGCTGGCCTCGCGCAGTGTGCGCAACATCGACCAATACAACAAACTTTTCGAGAGTTCCACTCTTTCGCTCTTTGGAGGAGATTCCGGGGAGCCCGACGAAAGCCCCCTGCCCTACATCATCATCATCATCGACGAGCTGGCCGACCTGATGATGCTCGACCGCGCCAACGTCGAGGAGTCGGTGACGCGCCTCGCGCAGATGTCGCGCGCCGTGGGCATTCATCTCATCCTGGCCACGCAGCGCCCGAGCGTGGACGTGATCACCGGCCTCATCAAGGCCAACATTCCCACGCGCATCAGTTTCCGCCTGGCCACGAAGGTCGACTCACGCACCATTCTCGACACCAACGGAGCTGAAGCGCTGCTGGGCCGCGGCGACATGCTCTTTCTGCCGCCGGGCACCAGCCGCCTGATGCGCCTGCACGCGCCGTATGTGAGCGAGAAGGAGACGGCGGCCGTGGTCGAGTTCTGGAAGAACCAGGGCACAGCCGAATATGTCGAGGGCTTCCTCGAATCACCTAAAGATGAGCGCGCCGCCATGGAAGGCGAGAATGGCGAGGCCAGCGACGACGATCCCATGTTCGACGACGCGGTGCGCCTGGTCTTCGAGTTCGGCAAGGCTTCCACCTCGCTCCTGCAGCGGCGGCTGCGCGTCGGCTACGGCCGCGCCGCGCATCTCATCGACCTGATGGAGCGCGACGGCCTGGTAGGCGCAGCCGACGGCCCGCGTCCCCGCGAGCTGCTGAAGGCCCCCAACTGGCTGCACGAAGTGATGGCCGCGAACGAATAATCGAGGCAGGCGTCACATCCTCCGCGCCCCATCTGCGCTATGCTTCTTCTTTCCGGGGAACTCCTCCGCGGAGGGCGTCATGTTGCCGCGCAGCACGTCGACGAATCCTGTGGTCCTCTCGTACCACACCATGCGCCGCATGGTGGGCCTGATCGCAATCCTTCTGCCCTTCGGTCTCGCCGCCGGTTCGATCGTCGCCGCTCTGGTTGCGCCCGGTCACCACATTCCGCATCCGCTCCTGCAGCGCTCCATCAGCGACTACTACTACACACCCATGCGCGACTACTACGTGGGCAGCCTGTGCGCCATTGCGGCATTTCTCGCCTGCTCGCGCGGATACGACCTCAACGACGAGATCGCCGGCTACCTGGCCGGAGCCTGCGCCCTGGGCGTGGCGTTTTGCCCCTCGTTCAATCCCCGCAGCGGCTCCTACACGCCGCTGGAATTCGCATGCGGCTTGATACACACGGCATTCGCCGCGCTCATGTATCTCATCCTTGCCTACATCTGCATTTTTCTGTTTCGCAAGTCCTCTCCGGAAAGGCCCTTCACGCGCCGCAAGCGGGATAGAAATCGCATCTACGGGGTCAGCGGACTCATCATGGTTGCCTGCATGGCGACGATGGTCGGTCTCACCCTCCGGTCGGTCGTCGAGCGGCGGCATCCCAGTCATTGGCTCTTCTGGTGCGAAGCGTTGGCGAACTGCGTCTTCGGCGTGGCCTGGCTGACCAAGGGCGAAGGCTTCATGCGCGACAAGCCGCACAACCACCATCATGCCGTTGCTCACCACCACCATGCCGCCATACCGTCCTGATTCGCCGGCGGCGAAGCGTGCGGCGCGAAGAATCGCTACGTCAATCGCGCAAAACGGCGAGAGACCTCGGGAAAATCGACGCCGCTGACGAACCAGCAAACCGCCCCGCAGGCGACGGCCAACAGCGCCGAACTCGCGGTGACCGGAGTGAATGAATTCGCCGCCGGACCTGTGAGGGCCGTAAACACGGCTCCAACCGCGAACGTGAAGGCGGCAATCCACTGGTAGATGTGCAGGCCACACCACACCAGTGTTTGCGGCTCGCCGCGATACGCCTCCTCGACGAAGCGGCCGGCCCCGGAGAGCAAAAGATAAATCCCGCAGATCATGGTGCACGGCGCATGCACGGCCAGCAAACGCAGAAGCGCCGCGCCGACAACGAAGTTCCACAGAATCGAGTAGACCGGCGTGGCATGAACCGGAACTCCAGCGAGTTGCGCGAGCCGACAGACGCGCGAGCGCGGATGCGTGTAGCGGATTCCCGGCGCTTCGACGGTGGGGCGGCCGTGGCAACAGCCCTGCACCAGGCAGCGCAATCTTCCCGCCGCTTGAATCCATGGCGCGGCCACGGCAACCGCGGCGAGCGCCGCCCACAGATTGATGCCGAGAAACACGGCTGGAACGGCGCCAACGACCGCGCCAATCAACCCTCCGTAGTACCCCATCGGCCGCAGCAGCGCGGGCGAACCCTCTACCCATTGCGCCCAAAGCACCGCGCCGATCACCGAGCAAAGGAAGATGCTGGCTGCGACTAAGGCCCCGCCGCGTCCCACCAGGGAATCGATCATCACCGCGCCGATGAGCACCGCAGCGCCTGCGTAGCCGCCATGATTGATGATGCGCACCGGACCGATGCGCCACTCTCGCCACGAGTTCGCAATGCGCTCAGCGCATTTCAAGATGAGCGCCCAGATGCGGTCGATGCGCGCAATCGCGAGAAAGGCAAGCGCGCCTGCAATCACGTCGAGCACCGAATGCATGCCGGTAGCGATGCAGCTCAGGCTCACGAGTCCGGCCCAGATCCACCAAAGAGCTTTCTTCCACCTGCCGCCCTCAGCAAGCACCGACGCTGCAATGAGCGCCCACACCACGTGAAACGAAGGAAACGCGCCGATGCCCGAGAACGGCGTTCTTTCCATTGCAAGCATCGATCCGATGGGGCCGGACTGTTGAAACGGGCGCGGAGGCACAAAGACGGGAAGCAGCAGATACAACGAAAAGATGACAGCCATCGCCGTCAGGCCGCGCAGGGCAAAGCGGCGCAGCGCAAAGCCGGATGCGGCGACGAGCGGCGTCAGCAGCACAACGAAGTAAGTGCTGGCATAAACAATCTCTGTCTGCTCGATCACCGGCAGCTGCATCTCGAACGGCAGATACGTGCTCACCGCGCCCAGCGGCCTTCCCATCACGCCGAACAACTCGAAGATCGCGAGCCAGGGCAACAGGATTACGAGATAAACGCGCATGCGCTCGAGAGGCGACGGTTTCCCGGCCGCTCCTCGCGGCAGCCAGCAGGAAGCGCGAGGAGTGCCGAAGCGTTTGCGCAGGTCAGGCAGTTCGTAGCCAAGCACAAGCGCACTCGAGCCCAGCGCCGCGGCAGGCGTCACCAGCCAAAGGCCGCTCGCCGATCCCACAAAGATGGCAATGCCCGCGCAGGCAATCACGAATCCCGCGTAAATGGGGTGTGGAACAACGGCATAAATGCTGCGGTCGACGAATCGCGGAGGAGGGTACGCGTTCATCGGCAGCCCGCCGCCGTCGCGCCATAGCGAGAACATTCCGGCGAGCGTCATGGCAATGCCGATTCCCGCAAGGCTCGCGCCCAAGCCCGGAAAGTGCAGCGCGGCAAGATGCACCGCGTTGCGCGATGCGTGCGCCCACAACGCAAGCGCCGCGGGAACCGCAACCACAAACGTGAATCCGTAAAGTGCCTTCGCAAAGAGCGAGCGCGTCAAGTTTTCCAATCGGTGCTCCAATCGACCGTTTCGTGAATCACCCAACCGCGGCTTTCGCCATCTGGAGTGGCCAGAATTCCCCGGCTCCTCCACTTCTTTTCTTCAACGTTAAAAAGAGAATGCGGAAAGATCCTGCGCAATGCCGGCGCTGCGGGAAGAATCGTCGACCCCAGCCGGCCTGCGCGAAGCACAATGGGCTCTTCGATGCGCAGTTTCCCTCCTGCCCATGCGATCTCGGTGTCCGCGATCGATGCGCCTTCGTCGCTTGCGCCGTTGTGGACAACCAGGCGCAGCGCGTGCGAGCCCATCCAGTCAATCCAGGTCACGGTATCGGGGGTCAGCGCATCGCGCTCCGACACAAACC
>Ga0326728_10017961_pt1 | contig 14043 bp, 9 predicted proteins | sample MB3enrmetagenome_FD_207602 | JGI IMG/M metagenome (GOLD analysis project Ga0326728, IMG submission 207602) | Lab enriched peat soil microbial communities from McLean, Ithaca, NY, United States - MB31MN | ecosystem: Environmental > Terrestrial > Soil > Wetlands > Peat | place: USA: New York...
ATGTAGGTTTGTACGATCACCCCACGCTCGCCCTCACGCCTCAACCGACGGCTGAAGTCCATCGCTTCGTAATAACCGTAATCGTTCAGCAGCCCCAGGCTAACCAGTCGTTTCAGATTCTGAACGCTCTCTCTGGGCGCAACGTTCAGCGCCAGAAGGGTGGCATAGGGCGAGACCACGACCTTTTCCTCTAAGCTGCGCTTCAATCCGAGTTCCGGTACGCCAAAGGCCTTATACTGATAGGTATTGTTGAGGTCCAGATCCGCAAACGCAGACTCCGAAATCCCCCAAGGTACGCGGCGCTTGCGGCCGTAGGCAATGTGAATCACCGCCGCGTCCCTCGCCGCTTTATCCAGGAGCGAGTTCGCCTGGGAGCGTTGGAAAATCAGCGGCATCAGATATTCGAACAGAGTCCCGGTCCAACTGAGCAGCACTAGGCGCCGATCGATTGCACGGTAGGGTCGACTCATGGAGAACCAATGCTCAACTGGGACATCGCCCCGAGCGATGGCGAGGAAACTCCCCAGCCGCGCCTCACTCGCCAAGAGATCGTAGTAGGAGCTGTCCAAGCGGCCTCCGGAAACGTTGTAGCCGATTGAGAACAACCGTCGTTCGGGGTCGTACAAGAAGCGCATATTGATCGATTCGGATAACTTGCGTCCGTCCTGGATGAGCCGCTCGCTCAAACCCAGGATTTCACCGGCCAGCCATTTCGATTTCGCGAAGGCCTGCATAAGACGGTCAAGCCATTCCAAAAGGGGGTGCGCCGCTGAGGGAGCCTCCTCATGGATCGACTGGAGGATCGGAATACAGTCGATGTGCCCCTTGGCGAGATCGAGAAGCGAAGGCGCGTGATGCAGGGCCTGGCGGATGGCAAGTAGGGCATCGAGACCCAACTGGGCGACTTCCTCTTCCGTTTTTTCATCGAGGATTTCGATCCAATTGAGATAACGATCCGTGATCCTTAGCCAAGCCGATACCTGCCCCTCCATCTGTCTGGCCCAATAAGCTGCTCCCGTTTCAACGGCCGCGGACTTACGCACCTCATCGGCTAGAGCTCTTACGCTACCCTCCATCTGCCGCAGCAGACGAAGCGCGTCGGCGACACGAGCCGACGGCGTTTCCCACGCGCGCATCAGTTCATCGAGGGCGTGGGGATCCAGGCCCGAAATGCCTTCTTGTTGGACGACCTGTTTCAGGATTTCTCCGGTGTCCCGCAGGCCTTCAAAGCCTTTCACATCCAAGACGGGTCTCTGAATTAGTTCGTCCAGTCCATGCTCCAAGGACCATAAGGCGCCCAGCAGGTTGCCGCTGTCCACGGCGGACACGTAGCGAGGTTCGAGAGGGGCAAGGGTCTGAATATCGTACCAGTTCAGCAGATGACCCTCATGGCGCTCCAGTTTGCCGATCGTCTCCATAGTGTGCGTCAGCTTATCGACGACCTGATCCACCGTCAGATACCCGAAATCATGTGCGGCTAGCGCGCTGAGCATCCAGAGACCGATGTTGGTTGGGCTGGTACGCATCGCCAGTGGCCTCTGAGGGGACACCTGGTAGTTGTCCGGTGGAAGCCAAGACGTGTCAGCGCTGACAAAGTCCGAGAAATAGCGCCAGGTTCGTCGTGCAACCTTCCTCAGGAAGCGCAGATCCTTTTCAGGCAGCAGGAGTTGCTCTTGCTTCGCCTGCGGTCGAAGGATCAAGAGCCAACCGACCAGAGGGGATAGGAACCACAAGACGAGCCAGGGGCTGGCCATCGCAAGGCTGGATGGCATCCAGCGCTGCACGGCCCAACCCACGATCCCGCTGAAGATGCTCGCCAGGCCCATGGAAATCACGAACCCTCGTAGCTGACCCGGGGCTCTCCCACCCGGCACCTGGGCCGAAGTCCACTCGAGCAACCCCCGATGAGAGATGAGGCGACGATACCAGACGCGCAGAATGGCATCCAAAGCCAGCCCGGCCTGGTGCGGAAGCAGTGCAGCATCAGCAACCGTCCGCAGCAGGTCGTGCGCCACCTTCGAGAGGGAGAAGCTCTTCAGCCCCTGGCGGGTGGTCGCCATTGTGAAGGGCTGCGCCAAAGGGTGGAAGAGCAACTGCACGGCGACCACGAGGGTCGAGATCCACCCGAGCTGAGGAGAAGTCAGCCAGCAGGCTACGAGCAAGCCCAGGCTGGCTACGGGCAGCAGGCTCCGGCGCAAGTTGTCGAAGATCTTCCAACGGCTGAACCAGGAGAGCTGGTTTGGCCCTCGCCGTCCTCCAGGTTGGAGAACACGCGGCAAGACCCAATCCGCGATTTGCCAATCACCACGAATCCAACGATGTTGCCGGCGCGTGTAGCTCAGGTAATCCTGCGGGAACTCATCATAGAGCTCAATATCACTGGCCAGGCCCACTCGGACGTGAGCGCCTTCAATCAAGTCATGGCTCAGCAACCACTCTTCAGGAAACCTCCCGGACAACACTCGACTGAAGGCGCGCACATCATAGATGCCTTTGCCATGGTAGGAGCCTTCACCGGCGAGATCCTGATTGACATCGGAAACGGCCTTGGTATATGGGTCAATTCCGACCGCGTCTGCAAAGAGTCGGCTGAAAGGCGAGGCGCTCGTGCTGGGCAGGGAAGGGCTCACACGCGGCTGGATGATTGTGTAGGAGCCGGCCAGGATCCTGCCTGCGGCATCGAAGCGCGGCCGGTTTAGGGGATGTGCCAGGGTCTCGATCATCCTGCGGGCAGTGCCCAGAGGCAGTTGTGTGTCGCTGTCTAATGTGATGACGAACCTCACATTGGACAGATGATCCGGGTCGCCGACGTATACCAAACGAGCGGCATCTTCGGGTCGCGTTCCATCGATCAGCCGATTGAGTTCTTCTATCTTCCCGCGTTTGCGTTCCCAACCGATGAATTTCTGCTCGGATTCACTCCACGTGCGGTCCCGGTGGAAAAGGAAGAAACGCTCACCACCATACCGGTGGTTGAGAGCTTCGAGAGTCTCGGTCACAGTCTGGAGCAGTTTTTTGTCGTCCTCGCGATGCGCCTGGTCCGAATCGGTGTAGTCCGTGAAGAGGCTGAAGAGCAGATTGCCTTCTTTGTTGGCCAGGTACCGGATTTCTAACTGCTCCACCTCTGCCCGGATCGTCTCCGCGTCCCTCAGCAGCACGGGCACCACGACCAAGGTTCGAAATGCATCAGGAATGCCCGAAACCTGGAAATCCATCTTGGGAAGGGCTCGGGGTGGAAGTAGCCGCATGACGAGGTAATTCAAAACCTCGAGCGCGAGTTGGCTGACGGGGAGCAGCAAAAGGAGGGCGATCACAAGCCGGATCCAGGGCGTCTGTCCGCGCCCACCAAGCAGGACGATGGGGGAGATGAATACGGCGAAGAAGAAGCTGAGCCCAAGAAAGTACACTGCGGAATGATGGCGGTATACCCACTCGAGGACGCGGAAACGTGGACCCTCAGGGCAGCGTAAGAGCCGCGCAAGCTTGCCCCTTCCTTCACCAATCAGATAGGTCCCGACGTGGATCCGCCGGTCATCTTCCGTCGCTTCACGGGAGGCTTGCGCGGCCAGCTCGATGGCGTGTTGGGCGACTTGGTCCTCCGCCTGACCGGACCGACGCGCGAGCTCTTCAACTGCACGGCGATACTGATCGCGCGTGTCGAAATCCATCTTGGGATAGACACCGGATGGATCCAACCGAAGCCACCACTCCACGCGGCTGAGCTGCTCGAAGAGCCGTCTCCAATCCAACAGGGCGAGCTGCCGCAAGCTGGTAAACGCATTCCCAATCGATAGCAGATCCTTCGTCTGGCGGTTTTGCTCACGCAGGTTGAGCTCGCTCAGAGGCTTGTGGTAGGTGCGCTCCAGCCAGCTCTGGACCGGCGCTAACGCGGCGTCTTCGTCGTAGAGATGATCGACCAGTTGAGAAGCGAAATAGGGGCTTGGGCTGGGTTGGTTTTTAGCAAGTTCTGCCAGGATAGAGAAGAGCTGGTTGGGATCTCGCCGGTTGGCCGTAATAAGCCTGTTCGCCCAGAAGTCGGCGGTCTCACGTTCCCACAACTCGGTCAGAGCGCTGGCGGCGAGATCCTGGATGCTCTCAATCAACGCGATGCGCAGCATCTGGGGGACAGCCCAGAGTTCGCCGATCGCCAGCGTGCGTACCGATTGATAGGCCTTAATAAACGCCAGGATGTTCTCCCGGTCCAGACGCAGGTCCGTAGGATAGACGAGTTCCCTCGCCAAGCCGTAGATGCGCGGCAGGCCCCGGTAAGGCTCACTCGCGAGCGCCGGCAGCTCCTGGTAATAACGCCGGGGAAGGTTCAGTTGAACGTCGCGGGCGGTGCTCTCGATGACGTACTCATTATCGAGGAGCCACTCGGCGGTCGGAGGCGCACCCTGTTGCAGCCGACTTGCTTCGGAGAGATCCGAGCAAACCTGATGGACCCATTGACGCGCCTTTTCGAGCCGCCTCAGCAGCTCAGCGTTCCGCCGCGGCCTTGGGTCCATTTTGTGGTCCACGGCCAGGCGCTGGGCATGCTCCTGGAGCTGCGCCGGAGAGAGCGCCGCCCCAGGGCTCCGCACATCTCCAATCGGATTCTCGCGCTTCGGATGCAGGACGAAGACCGCGGGCGGGATGTCGCCGCTTTCTCGAAGCACCACCACTGGGAACCGCAGTGTTTCAATCGGCGCCTGGAGGATCAGGACGGCCTCCTCGGACACCAACCAACGTGTGTGATCCTCGAGCAGCCTTCGTTCCACGCCGTACTTCGATCGTCGTATCCACACCCCGGCGAATAGGGCTCCGATGAATCCACCCACAAGGGTCGAAATCAGGGCAGGAAGGGCTTCGCTCAGAATCGGCTTCGGCCAATGAAGGCCTATGAATGCAACCCCAGCGAGGACCCCGAACAGGATGAAAGCCAAGGTCGCACCGAAAGCCCGGCGCCAAAGGAAGGGATCCCATGCACGTACATCTCCTTCCGCGGCCTTGCTCACCACTGCGGCGCGGCGGAAGCCCGTTCTCTGCAACTTCCTGAGGGCTCGGCGAGCTTCATCTCGTCTTGCGAAGTAGCCTATGAGGATGCCTGCTTCCATTCTCAGTCCTTGCATCACCACTGGGTCCAAGCAGCGAGAACGTCACGTTGCGTGCCTCTTGACCCCGCGGCGACTCGATTGTAGTCGCTTTCTTAGCAGTATCGCTGCGGTCACCGCGATGACCACTGCGGCGGCAATCGCTAGCAACCACCCGGAATGTCGCCCTAGATGTCGCAGACCGACAACGAAGCGGCGGCCGTAGTGGGAGGCAATTGCGGCTATGGCTCCGTAACGTACTGCTCGGCTCAAAGCCGCGACAACCATGAATGTCCGGAGGGGGTAGTCCAGCACGCCTGCTACGGCGAAGAACGCGCTCGTAGGGAAGGGCAAAGGTAGAACGGTGGAAACGACCAGACCGCCCGTACCCCACCGCTGGAAGTACTTCAGCAGCTTGGCGACGTTGCGCTTTCTAAACTTGCGGTTGAGATAGTCCAAACCGGCCTTACGTGCCATTCGGAATGTTAAGTAGGCGCCGATAACCGAGCCTGCCGTGGCGACTGCGGCGTAGTAGTACCACGGTTCGCGCTGCCGCGCAGCGAGTATGGCGGTGAGAATGTCCAGGCCGCCAAATGTTGGGATGGGGGAGCTGTCGACGATCGCGAGAAGGAACAGCCCGAATCCGCCTAAGTGCCGCACGAGCGCCGCGATCCCTTGCGGGTGTCGTGCTGCCGGTTTAACAAAGGTCGCGAGTGTTTCGAGAAGCCGCACAGTTCCCCAGCGTTACGATACCACGTTTTCAGTGACTAACGGAGCCGGCAGCAGGCAGCGGCAGTAGGCAGCCGGCAGTAAGCAGAAGGCAGTCCGCGGGCGCGAGGAGGAAGAGAGCAATTCACAATTCACTATTCACCACCACAATTCATAATTGCCCTTATGAGCTGCCCCTGCTCTTCCATCTGCCGACTCCTGACTCCCGACTCCTGATCCCTGATATCGGACCTGACACCTGACACCTGGAACCTGCCCTCCCCCACCTACGACCTACCATCGACTAACTACCTTTAGTTTCACCAACATTCCCGCCTTCAACGCGTAACAACCTTTGTTTTCTATAACATTCACGCCTTGCTCCGGGTCGCCCATGGCCGGTCCTTTGTTTTCATAGACATTCCCGCATCGTTTCTTCACTTTTTAAAGTTACTAGTTTTTTCTTTCCCTGTCGGCGGTGATACCTTGTCGTAGTCTGGGGTACGGGCCAAGACTCCCGCCAACTCGAACTCCCCCCAAACGCAGTAGGCAGTCCGCGGGCACGGGGAGGAAGATAGCAATTCACAATTCACCATTCAGAATTCAGCATTGCCGAAACCCCACCCACTATGCTAGCCTATCTCCCCCCATTTGTCAAGAGACATGGAGTCCGCTTCCGGCTCAGATCTTGGCAGGTCAACGCCGGGGCAGAGCCCCGATCAGCTACGATTCTCTTTATCCCACTTTCCACGCCGCCGTGGATGCTTTAATCGCTGCCTGGAGTTTAAAGATGGAACCCTGACTGCACCGTCAGCCACTCGGGGACCCAAGGTGAATATCAAGCCTCGTGGAGACATATAAGCGAGTTATGGTGGGATGTCCTCTGTCCGGCCATGATTCCCAATGGCGTGTACTGGCCTCTCGGGGTGGTCGTCCGCATCAATCAACCCTTGCTCGTCGCACGGCTACATTGTTGCCAGATCCTTACAGCCAATAAGCCGACCGGGCGTAGTGGTCATAAAGCCTTTTCTCATACTGTCGAGTGACAGGCATCGACTCGATATACTCCGGGCCGCTCTTGATGGTTTCTCGGGAGAGGCCTACGTGGACTTTGGAGTCCTGCCAACTCACATTGTCGACCCACTGGGGTGACACCAGCACCTTCTTGCCAGGCCACCAATTCCGCGTATCCACCTCGAGGTATCGAATAGCCCAGGTTTCATCATCGACGATGAAGTCCGCCACGTGACCGATCTCACTATCAGCCGCCTCGATGTGGTAACCTGTCACCTCGTTGGTGCTGCGCAGATGTGAATCTGCCGACTCTTTTCCCGCCCTGGCTTGCGACGCTTTCGCTTCCGTCACCGCGTCCCTTTGAGCCGCCAAGCCTGCCGGGTAGGACGCAAGACCCCATCGAAAGGGCCCAATCCAATAATAGGGGTAACCGTAATACCCCATGTACACGGCCTCGTGCTGCCGTGAGACGGGCTTGTGCGTATCGATGCGGGGGCTGTCCTCGATCTGCTTTTTCGTCAGCGCCACATCGAGTTGCTTTGATTGCCACTCCGCCTGGCGAAGGGCAATGGGCGAGACCAGCACAAGCCGGCCGGGAAGCCAACCCCCGGTATTGACCACGAGGTAGCGGATGGCCCAGGTCTCATCGTCGAAATAGAACTGCTCCACCGTTCCAATCTCCCCATCCGTGGCTCGGATCGCAAAACCCTTTAGATGGGTGACATTTCTTAACATCGTTTTGTCCTCGTTGGCATTTTGTAGCTTAACGCAGCTTTGGTGGATGAGCGCGAACTCGCCACAATCCCAATCATTGGAAGGTCGAGGCGCTTTTGATTAACCACTTTTAAATAGCCCTTTGTCGATGAGTGGCGAGAAGTCAACCTTGAATTCGAGCAATTTCCCAAGGCTAATAACCCTCAATGTGCGTCGCGCTGGCGCAATTGGGTTTCCACCACCCACACGAGGTCATCCGGCTCCGGTCTTTCGAGATAGTCCACGGCGCCCAGGTCCATCGCTTCTAGATAGCAGTGGATGTCCAGGCAGCGCGCCACCACGACGATGGGAATATTCCGATGCATCTCTGCAGCTCGCTCAAGAACGCATCGTCCCTCAAAACTCGCGCTTCCTTGGCCGACGATGGCGAAGTCGAAGTCTTCCATCTCGAGTCGACGGGCTCCTTCTTCATAGGAACTGCACATGATGAAATCGTACCCGAGAGCCGACAGTATGCCCTCGTAAGATGGGAAATCCCGGAGGTCGTCGCAGACCAGCAATACCCTTCGCGTGTTCACATCGCAACTCCCTCCCCTCGGCCCCGTTTATTAACTGCGGGCTGAGGAAATGGCATCGAAACGCAAGACCGAGACTTTAACGCAGGATTATCTCGCACCGACGAGCTACTCTGTACTCGCCGGTGACGCCAACACGGTCCAGCCCGTGATCCAGGCCAGCGCGAGTCAGGCCTCGGTAAGTCTCCCCCCCTCCGCGATGGAAGCTGGGCCGCTAATCCCCCAGAACCTTTTCAACTTGGCCGATCTTCTTCTGGACCTTGCCGGCCGTCTTCTCGGTGGTGCCTTCGTTTTCCAGATTTGGATTTTTGGTGGCCTTTCCCACCTTCTCTTTGATCTTGCCCTTCACTTCGTGAAACTTGCCTTCCGCTTGGTCTTTGGTACTTGGTTCCATGACATCTTCCCCCTTAAGTGTCGAACCACTTTGTCCTGTGCCGCGAGTACTGTGGGCATCTGCGAATCAGCTTGCCGCCCGCGTGGCATCTGCTCCGACCACCTTGCTATGGGCAACAACCATGGTCCCTACTCCGACTCTCATTTTCACGCGGTCGGCGGGTACCTACCGTGAGTCTTATGAGTTGCTACCTTCTCTCGCTTGCCGATTGAACCTCACCGGGACAGATGGAATCCGCCAAACAGGTACAAGAGCACCACAACGATCAGGACCACCCCCACGATCCCGATGCCTCCGCCCGAACCCCATCTCCGATATCCGTAATAGCCTCCGCCGCCGCCGAACAAGAGCAGCAGAAGGACAATTAGCAAAATCAGTCCCATGGGAATCTCCTCTCAGTCAGTAAAATGCTTCAACCAGAATTTCCGTTTTGACTTCGCGGCCAAGCGATAACGTCCGCCTGTTCGTCTTCAGGATGCCGCGCTCGAGCCTGGTTTTGCTTTCCAGTCCAAAGTCTTTTCGCCGGCCGCCAGAAAATCCCAAGAGCCCCAAACTGACGCCTTTCCAACCAATTCGTCAGACTCTTTTGCCGTGGCAAGGGACTAGCGCGATTACCGGTTCCTCTCTTTGCCTCTCGCGTCTCCCTGCTTCGCCGACAGACAAGACTCCGGCCAAATCAACTACTGCGGGTTGTTCGGTTTCTTAGCCTACGGCTTCTTTTCTGGGTCACTGCTGTCGCTGTGGGGAGAGACAGCTTTTTTGACTCCCTTGCCGACTTTCTTGCCCCCCTTGCCCACACCCTCACCCAAGTCCTTGCCTGCCGCGACGGGTTTACCTTGCTTCACCTCGTGGCCGACTCCTTCGCCGCCTCTTCCCACATCTTTGCCGGCGGCTTTGAAATCGCCTCCGACCGACTCAGGCCCCACTCCCAGTTTGCCTGCTGTTTGGACATCAAGGTGTCCCGTGACCGGCAGGTTCTCTGCCTTCTGATATTGGCTGATCGCCTCTCGGGTTTGGGAACCCATGACGCCATCGATCGGCCCGGGGTCGTAGCCCTTGTCGCGCAGAGTCTCCTGTACCTTCTTAATGTTGTCGTGATCGGCTGCGGAAGCCCGGGGCATCAGGATCAGTCCTAACATCGCAGTCATCAGAAGGATGAAGACAACCCTGGTCCGTACCGCTTTCCTGTTTAGAGACATATTGCACCTCCATTTTGAATATGATTGCTTGTTTGCCATCCCCTGGAGCAGGTAGCTCACTTCGACGAGGTGGCCTTTGCGATCAGGGCTTTCCCGTCGGAGGACGATCTTACCTCTTGGACGGCTCCCGGTTCGCTGGCTGCTGTCTCTGCTGCAACTGCTGTTGCTCCTGTTGGTGTTTTTGCTGCAATTGCTGCGTCTGTTGCTGGTGCCGCTGCTCCACCTGCTGCTTTTCCCCTTCACCGGCGTTCTGTTTCGCCAGCTTCTGGTGCTCCTGGTCCTGCTTCCGCTGTAGTTTGTCTCGTTCCAGTTGCTGCTTCGCGATTTGCTTTTCCTGCTGCTGCTGGTACTTCTTGTCCAGCTTCGGCTTGCCCGTATTCGGAGCGCTGGGCCGTGCCAAGGGCGGAAGGTCGCGGGGATGGACTGCCGTGCTGGCTCGAGCAGTGTTGTTCTCTGAACGCTCCTGATTTCCGCCGCGATTGGCTGGAGCATAGGGCCCTCCTGCCTCCTTGGCCGGTACAGCGCCACGATCATTAAAATCTCCTGGCCTGGGTGTCGCTGCGACACCTGGCTTGCCCATGCTCGCCGACGCGCGTTGCTGCGGGTTGGCTCGGGCCGCCTGCGCATGTTGAGTTTGAGCCGCTACCGGCGGGATATGTCTCTCACGCGCCGCAGTCGCGTCTTCAGGTCTTGGACTTGCGATGATTCCACCGTTGCCACCGTTGTAGCTGACGTGGTTCACCGTGGTGTTATTGATGGTTGTGTTGTAAACGTTGTGGATTTCATTGATGTTCACGTTGTTCACGGAACGATTGTAGAAGAAGTGTCCGTTATCCCAACGCCCGCCTTCGTAACCCTCACCGAAATAGCCGAAGCCGTAATTGATCCCGCCGTAGAAGCCTACGTGCGGACCCCAGTAGCCGTCATAGAAAACAAATCCGTCGCCGCCCCAACCCCAATAGGCTGGAGTCCATAGGAAACCGATTTCCGGCGCCATCACCCATGTGCCCGGCACCCAGTAGTAGTCGTTAACGTCGTAATCGTAGGCCCAGTAGCCAGGTGTCCAAAGATAACCGTCGCCTGGGCAAAGAGGCTGCTCATAAACAGGCAGCGGGGGCGGGCCGATCGTTATGGCCACGCCAACTTGCGCAAACGATGCTGCCGACATCGACAGCACGACGAGCCCGAACAACAGCGTACGAATGAAACGAATATGCATTGTGATTCCTCCGAAGGCGTTACAACGACTGTACGTTAGCAAGTCGGGCTCTGGCCTGTCTGTTCATAAAAGTACAGCTCTTTGTTCAAAACTGCTCATCCCAGTTAACAAGGGAAAACTGGAGGGTAGGGCCGGTGGGGATTTGCCGAGGATTTAATATGATCTGAAAAATCCGCTTCCAGCAGTGGCGACAACGGGTTTCGAGGACTTCGGGAAGGGCGGTTCGGAGCCGATGACCCTCCCGGAAAGAATGTGCTCGCAGTGTATAAAAGTGAACAGACAATTCTCTTTGGGGTGCGCAAGCTAGGTTTGCAAGAGGCATTGTCGGTTCGTTGCCGGATCATCTCCCTGCCGAGCCGGAGGAGTCACACAATCCCGAGCCCGGCTAACGATTGAGGGAAAGAAGTATTCGCAGGTTTCGATTCTTTCCTCTTGCGCAATTCCCCTTCTGGCCCCTTGGAGGTGGGCAGACATGAAGAAATGGCTATGTTCCATCGCCGGATTGTCCCTGGCATTGGCAGGCTCCCTGGCCGCACAGGCACAAACTCCGGCAGTTCCGCCGCCCAATATTCTCAACATCCAAACGGACAACATAAAACCCTACGAGGATGGACCCTACGACAAATTTGCTTCAGAATCCGCTGCCTTGTCGCAGCAACTCAAGGACCCGACGCACGTCCTGGCGATGGAGGCCCTGACGGGCTCACCTCGAGCGATTTACCTCACCGGCTACGATTCTTACGAGGCGCTGCAAAAGAACGAGGAGTGGCTCCTCGGCGACGCGGCGACCGACGCTAAGTTTGACGCGCTGGATGCGCACTGGGCCCCTTACGTATCCGAGGTCCACTACACCATCTGGCATTACCGCCCCGACCTCAGCAACAACGTCACCGGAGCGGACATACCGCACTCCCATTACTGGGAGGTGATCATCTTCCATATGCGCTCCGGTCACGACGAACAGTTCGAGGAATTGACGAAGCTTTACCGCGACGCCAACCTCAAGATCGGCCAAAACACCCCCTGGGCGACTTACCAGGGACTGACGGGTGTGGCGAACGCCTATCTTGTCTTGGTGCCGATGGCGTCCCTCAAGGATAAGGACACTGGCTTGGCGCATGAGAAGGATTTCGGCGCTGCGCTGGGCGACGAGGGAAGGGGCCAGATGAACAAGCTTTCCGAGGAGAGCGCGGCCAGCGTCGAGGACAACATCTGGATGGTGGTTCCGGAATGGAGCTACGTCGAGAAATCCTGGATCGAAGCCGATCCCCAATACTGGGCGCCTGAGCCGGCCGCAAAGCCCTCGCGGAAACCTGCCGCCGGAGCAGCGCCTGCACCAAAGGCTCCGCCCGCACAGTGAACAAGACCGATCGGAACACGAAGGGCGCCCTCACGCGAGGATGCCCTGCGTATTCTTGTTCACACAAGTGATTCGACGTTTCCGGCTTTACGGCCGCGGGGAGAGTCCAGATTGAGATACTAAAGTCCCCCCGAGTAACCCATAGAGCGAGAGGAAAATCATGTACAAACGGATTTTGGCTGCACTGTTACTGGCATTTACTTTGGGCGCCCTGTGCCCTGCGCCCGCAACCGCGACGAGCACGCCCCGTATCGAGAGGCATCGTCGGCATCGCCGGCATCATCGTGGACCAATAATAATAATTAGGCGATAAATGACTGGGGAGAGTTCCACGACTTCTACACGCAGCGGCGCTGGGGAGGTCCACACGCCGGGACAGTGGTGGGCGCCTGGACGCTGGTGGCTGATCATAGGAGCGTCGCTCATAGTCATCGCAGGCATCGTGCTGATCGTGATGGCCTGGAACTGGCCATTCACGCAACAGGCTGTCACCAAAGCGCTCCAGGACCGATTCGCTCGAACCGTCCAGATCCGCAGCTTCCGCAAAACCTACTTTCCACCGGGGTGCGTGGCTGAAGGGGTCAGTTTCCTGCACCGGCAACGCAAGGACCTGCCACCGTTGATCACGGTCCAGGCGCTGACCATTCGAGGAAGCTACAATGGCCTTTTGCGGATTCACAAGTGCCTGGATGGGGTCCAGGTAAAGGGGTTGCACGTGCTAATAGCGCCGCCGGGTCCCAGCGGCCAGCCGCCTAATGTGATGCCGTTGACGACCAGCACCACGGGCGCTTCGATCACGATTGGCGAGATCACAACGGATGGCGCTCTGTTGGAGTTTATGCCCCGGCAGCCGGACCAAGAACCCTTCAAGCTGTACGTTCATCAGTTGACATTGGACAACGTCGGTGAGAACGGGGTCATCCCCTACCATGCAGCTTTGTTAAATACCGAGCCGCCAGGGGAAATCCGGTCGGAGGGTGAGATCGGCCCCTGGAATGAGGATGACCCCGGCAGTACTCCGGTGGCTGGTTCCTACACTTATGAGCACGCGAACCTGGCCGTGTTCGAGGGTATCTCAGGTACCCTATCGTCCCAAGGCAAGTTTAGCGGCACCCTCGGCCATATCGATGCGAATGGCGAAAGCGACGTGCCCGACTTCGGCGTATCCGGAAGCAGCCACACTGTTCACCTGATTTCGAAATTCCAGGCGGTTGTGGACGGAACGAATGGAGACACATATCTTCAGAGCGTGGACTCGCACTTTCAGCGAACCACTGTGACGTCGAATGGTAGCGTAGTCGGGCGCCCCGGCCAGCAGGGAAAAACAGTTGGGCTGGAGATGGCCGTGAATGGAGGCCGCATTGAGGATTTGTTGTTCCTCTTTACGGATGAGAAACGGCCGTGGATGACCGGCAGTATCAACCTGCGCGCGAAAGTAGAAGTGCCGCCAGGGCCTCCGGGATTCTTGAGGAAGCTGAATCTCGCAGGCAACTGCGGGATTGGCAGCGAACGCTTCACGAACCCACACGTCCAGCAGCCGGTAAATGCATTATCCCAGAGTGCGGGCGGCGAGAACAAGAAGCAGCAAGCCGAGAACCCGGAAACGGTGCTCTCCGAGTTTAGGGGGCAGGTCTCGGTGAAAAATGGCGTCGCAACTCTGTCCCACGTCTCCTTCAGCGCTCCAGGCACGCGCGCGCAGCTTCAAGGCACCTACAACTTGCTGGACCGAAAAGTTGATCTCCATGGAATTTTGTACACCAACGGAAAGTTATCCGACACCACGGCGGGATT
>Ga0326728_10017964_pt1 | contig 14042 bp, 10 predicted proteins | sample MB3enrmetagenome_FD_207602 | JGI IMG/M metagenome (GOLD analysis project Ga0326728, IMG submission 207602) | Lab enriched peat soil microbial communities from McLean, Ithaca, NY, United States - MB31MN | ecosystem: Environmental > Terrestrial > Soil > Wetlands > Peat | place: USA: New York...
CCAGGGCGACCCGCTGTCCGACGACAACAAGCCCAGGCTCGAGCAGCGCCAGCTCGGCATTTTCCAGCGCGGGGCCTGGAGTGGGCTGGGGCCGGAAGTGGCCGACGAGGAGATCGTGCGCGCGATGATGGTCGTGCGCGCCAACACCATGACCTACGAGGCCGCGAGTCCGGCGCTGACTCAGGCACTGCTCGATCTGATCAACGCGCGGATCACGCCGGTAGTCCAATCGCGTGGAACTGTCGGCGAGGGGGATCTGGGGCCTCTTTCCAATATCGCCGCCGCGCTGGTCGGTGCCGGGGATGTCTACTATCGAGGTGATCGGCTGCCGGCGGCCGCAGCACTGGAACAGGCGGGCCTGAAGCCCCTGCAGCCCTTCGGGGCCGATGACAGTGAGCTGACCAGTTCCAATGCCTATGCCTCGGGACCCGCTGCGCTGCTGGTGGCAGATGCGCGGCGCACGCTCGACTGGGCAGACCTCACCTATGCCATCGACCTCGACGGCATGAACAGCAGCATCACGCCGCTGAGCTTCCCGGTTCAGGCCAACAGGCCCTTCAAATGGCTGAACTGGGACGCCGCCCGCGTGCTCGGATTACTGAAGGGAAGCTATCTGTTCGAGGAGGATCCCAAGCGAATCATCCAGGACCCCGAGAGCCTGCGTGCCAACTCGATCCGTTTGGGCTCTGCCTGGCAGGCCTGGGCGGCACTGCGGGACGATGTGCTCATCCAGATCAACTCTTCCGATCACAACCCCGCGGTGCGCGTTGGATTGTCCCCGAAGGATTCCTGGGAGCTCAATACACCGCAGCTGCTCAAGTACTTCGTGAAAGGCGGTCCCAACAGCCATGGGAAGCACGGGTACATCGTATCGGATGCTAATTGGGACCCCTATCCACTCGCTAACGATCTGGAATCCTTCACGATCGCCCTGGCCAATCTCGACGGGGCCGTCGCGCAGCACGTCAATCGGTTCACGAATCCATTCTTCACTGTGATCCGCCCGGACGAGGTGCTTTCGCCCGATCAGCTCCGCGGAGCCGTTCAGGGCAATGGCTTTGCCGCCTCTTCGCTCATCCAGGAGATCCAGGGGCTGGAGGTTCCGGTAGCGACCGAAGGCGTCGGCCTGGTTCAGACCGTGGAGGACCTGCAGGCGCAAACCCGACTCAAAGTCGGTCGCGCCCGGCAGGCGGTGGCGGACACCGTGGACTTGCTGGCCGAAGATCTCCTGACCGGCGCCTTCTGGCTCGATGTCCGCAGGGCTCAGGATCCGAACCGAAACTTTGGTCCGGCCCCCACCGCCGCATGGACGGCATTGCGAAAGGAGCTGCCCTTCAGGCTCGACGAAGCCAGCCGGCCCGCCCGACCCGTACACGATGTCGCGGCGAATTTCCTGCGGGAGCATCCGGCCACGAGTTTCTTCGCGCAATCCCTGCCGGAGCCAGGCCAGAAATGACGGCCAAGCTAAAGACCGGTAGGTCGCGCGGCGCGGCGCGCGGCGATGCCGCTGAGCGAGTCTTGAGAACAGTCGAGTGCGGGGCCGTGTCCTAGCTTGCGCCGACGGATTGGAATGTGGAGCGTGGCCGCCATCGCCGTACTCGTCTGCGGACTTTGGGCTCTGCAGCTGCGCTCTGAGGAAGCCCGGCTCGTGCGGGAATGGCCGGCCGAGCTCGAGCGCAGCCCGGACATGCTCCGGCTCGCACAGTCCATCGCGCGACCGCTGTACACCGAGCGTTGCGCCTCCTGCCACGGCGGCCGTCTTCTGAATCCGGCTCACTCGGTATGGCTGTATGGCGACGGCGGCATAGGGGACATCGAAAACACGATTCTCTATGGAATCCGCTCGGGTCACCCGAGGGCACACAATGTCACTGACATGCCGGCTGAAGGGCGTACGCAGCAGTTGTCGAGATTGGAAGTGATCGAGGTGGTCGAGTACGTGCTGGCCTTAAGTCAGCAGCCCCACGATGAGGCAGCGTCCCGGCGCGGGCATGATCTCTTTTATGGCAAGGGCAACTGCTACGACTGCCATTCGAGCGATGCGCAGGGCAACAGCGACTACGGAGCCCCTTCGCTGCTCGGGCCGACGTGGCTCTACGGCGGGGATCGCCCAAGCCTCTACAACTCGATTTACAGCGGCAGGCACGGCCGGTGTCCCGCGTGGATCAACGTACTCACACCGGTGCAAAGCCGCGCTCTGGCGGTCTATCTGTACGCCCGATCGCATGCGGACAGGCCATCCACATGGCGCTGACGCTCCGGCAGGAGGCGCTGCTGCTCGATGTCTCGCGGCCCGACGCCCGGCGCTCGATGGTCTTTCTCGCCACCGGGGCGCTGATCGGGCTGCTGATCGCCGGCTATGGCCTGTTCACGGCCAAGGGAACCCGCTCGCACGCCGTGCCAGCGGAGGCCGTGGCATTGATCAACGGTCGACCCATCCTGCGCAGCGACTTCATGACGCAGGTCCAGACTCAGTTTGCCACGCCCTTCGCGCAGTCCACCCGGGAGCAGCGCCGCAAGGTGCTCCAGGACATGCTGGCCGAGGAGCTGCAGGTGCAGCGGGGGCTTGAGATCGACCTGCCGAGCTTCGACCCGGACGTCAGGACGGCCCTGGTGGCCGGCGTCGAACTGGAGGTCTCCGCAGACGTGCTGGCGCAGCAGCCGAGCGAGAGTCAGCTACGCGACTACTACACGGCCCACGAAGGCCAGTACGTCAGTGACGGCCGCGTGCGGATGCGCGATCTCATCATCAGAGGCCGCGAGCAGGACGCGCAACAGGCCGTGGCGGCACTGCGCGCTGGAACTGCGCTCGAGCAGGTCATGCAACGCTACGAGCTCGCAGATTCCGGGCGCTTGCTGGACTCGGGTCATGTGGATACCGGCGAGATCTTCGAGTTTGCCGCCAGGGCCAGGCTCAGCCCCGAGGTGTACGCCGCCGCTGTCTCGCTTCAGGGCGGCCAGATCTCCGATCCGATTCAGCTCAGCGATGGTATCCACGTCGTGGTGATGCTCGAACACCGCATGCCCGTTCTGCAGGACTACGCCACGGTCGCCGACAAGGTATGGGGCGACTACAAGAGCGAGGCGCAGCGCCAAGTCCAGGAGGCCAATATGAGCTACCTGCGCGGCCGAGCCGACATTCTGCTGGCCTCGGATGCCCCGTGAACGCGCGCATGCCGGTGGGGTGCGTCCTGGCATTTCTTGCGCTCTGCGGCGCGGCCGCGCAGGCCCACACCAGGAGCGAGACGCATTCGACGTGGCAGATTGACGGCAATCGGGTGCATCTCTCCTTCACGATCCCATTGCCCGAGGCCAGGCGGCTCGCGCAGAGCGATGAAGACCAGCCCCCGGACGCCCGAGTGCTGGGCTACCTGCGACAACACCTCTCCGTCAGCAGCTCGGGCGGCCCCTGCGAGGCAGTACAGTGGCGCGTGCTGGCGGCAAGCGCGCAGTTCCGCCGCTTCGATACGACTTTTACCTGCCCGACCGCTGCGGGCTTGCAGCTGCACTCATCGGCCTTCTTCGAGCGGGTGCCCTCGCACATCACCTTTGCCCAGATCCATAGCGCGGACGGACAGTTCATCGAGCAATTCTTCACACAGGATCATCAGCAGCTGGACCTGGATGCGGGGGAAACTTCGCTGCGCGATGCCGGCTTCTTCGAATATATCCGCCTGGGAATCATGCACATTCTGACCGGACCGGACCACATGTCGTTCCTGCTCGGACTGGTGCTGATCGCGCGACGCTTGAGGGATCTGGTGTTCGTGGTGACCGGCTTTACGATCGGCCACAGCGTGACGCTCGCCCTGGCCGTCGCGGGCGTCCTGCGGCCTCATGCGGAATACATCGATGCCCTGGTGGCCCTGACGATCGCCATGATCGGTGCCGAGAACATCGTCGTGGTCACGCATCGATCGGGTGCCATCGCCTTGAGTGTGGGGTTGCCATTGCTGGTCATGGCTGGGGCGAGCCTGGCGGGGATCGGCGCGCTGCCGCCCCTGCTGCTGCTGGGCGCGGGACTGTTCTGCTCGAACTATCTGCTGTTGTCCGGACACCTGCGCGATGCGGGCCGCCTGCGTTTGGTCGTGACGCTGGTATTCGGGCTTATTCACGGCTTTGGGTTCGCCGCGACACTGCTGGAGATGCAGCTGCCCCGGGAGAAGCTCGCCCAGATCCTGGTCGGATTCAACCTGGGCGTCGAGATCGGTCAGCTCTCGGTGGTACTGGCACTGCTGGGTGCGGTGTGGCTGCTGGTCCGGGCTCGACTGTCCCTGCCACGCCCGATCGTGGTGGATACGGTCGCCGCAGGATTGGTGGCCGTCGGAACGTATTGGTTCATCGGCCGCAGCTACGCGTGAGGATTACGCATGTTCCGAGCCTTCGCTGACTGGCTTGCCACGACATCGCTGAACAACACTTTTCAGTCGACACTCTGGGTGGTGCCCACCTCGCAGTCGATTCATATCCTGTCGGTATCCATCGTCTTTGCCTCTGCGTGCCTGATCAACCTGCGACTGCTCGGGATCGGCCCCTCCGGCCGCAGCGTCTCGCAATTGAGTGCGACGCTCGTGCCATGGATCTGGCGCGCGCTCGTCGTGTTGCTGCTCACCGGGATCATCCAGACGATCGCGGAGCCGGTGCGTCAGTTCGTGACGCCGGTTTTCTGGCTCAAGATGGGACTGATTGTCGCGGCCAGCGCCATGACGGCCTGGCTCGCCCGGATGATACGCCGCCACGCTCCGGTCTGGGACGCGGATGCCACGCGACCTGCGGGAGCCAAGGCGTTGGCGGTGATCTGCCTGATGCTCTGGCTCGCCATCCTGACGTGCGGCCGCTTCATTGGGTATACCTGGTCATTCTATATATGAGTATCGATACGCTGCTGCATTCCATCACCAGCTGGCCGATTTCCCTGGCGGTCCGAGGGGACCTGCCGGGCTCGGAGTGGCTGTTTCCAATCATCGAGACCCTGCACGTCATAGCCTTGACGATCGTGTTCGGCTCCATTGCCATGATGGACCTGCGATTGCTGGGCATCGCCTCGGGCAACACTCCTGTCTCACGACTCTCGTCAGAGCTGCTGCCGTGGACGTGGGCGGCCTGGTGCACAGCCGCCGTCTTCGGCACGACCCTGTTCCTGTCCAAAGCCGACGTGTACGCGGCCAATCTGCAGTTTGAGCTCAAGTTTGTCTGCATGGGGCTTGCCGCGGTCAACATGCTGGTATTTCATCTCGGCGCGTATCGACGGGTCGAGCGGTGGGATACCGGTGAGCCCCCACTGAGTGCGAAAGTGGCCGGCGGGCTGTCTCTGGCGCTGTGGATCGGCGTGGTGTTTTTCGGCCGTTGGACCGGATTCAAGACCTGAATGGACCGCCCGACTCCGTGGGTGCAGCCACGGGGGCGAACTCGACAGCCTCCGGGCTGCCCACGTCGCGATGGCGCCCATAGAAGGGCAGTGTGAGCAGCGCAACGACAGCCGCCGACATCACGTACCCGGCCGGCGCCATGGCCGAGCCTTTCAACTCGCGCGTGAACCAGGTCAGGATGGCCGGTGCGAAGCCCCCGAACACCGTGAAGGCGACGTTATAGAGGAGTGAGATGCTGGTGGCCCGAACGCCGATCGGAAAGAGGTCCGACAACGCCACGGGGGCAACACCGACGAAGGTAGCGACCATGATGCCGAAGGCGCAGAGGACGACGATCAGCACCGCGCTCGACTGCGAGGCCTGCAGCCACAGGTACAGCGGAAGCACCGTGGCGAGCAGGGCCAGCGCGCTGGCTGCCATGACGGGGCTGCGTCCGACCCGATCCGAGAGCCTGCCGGCTGCGAGGCAGGTGGTCACGAACAGCACGTTGCCCACCAGGGATGCTGCGAACGCCTGCGTGGCCGTGAAGTGGAACGCCACCTGCACGTACACGGGCGTGAACACATTCAGCACATAAACGGCCACCGCCCAGAAGGTGGACAGCCCGAATCCCACGGCGAGCGCACCGCGATGTGCGCGCCACGTCTGGAACAGCGGTGAAGGGGTGCCAGCCAAGGCCGTGCGCCTGCGTGCCAGGTCCGCAGCAAAGGAAGGCGTTTCGCTCACCAGGCGACGCAGCAGCAGGCCGGCCGGCGCGATCAGCAGTCCAATCAGAAACGGAACACGCCAGCCCCAACGATGGAGTTGATCGATGCTCAGTGTCTCAGACACGGTGAACGCAACCAGCGCGCCGAGGATATTGGACATTCCCATGCTGGCCTGGAGCCAGGCGGCCGTGGCGCCGCGCGAGCCGGCGGTGGCGCTTTCCACCAGGAACGCGCTGGCACTGCCGACCTCCCCTCCCGCGGAGAGCCCCTGCAGCAGGCGCCCCAGCAGCAGCAGCAGCGGTGCGAAGACACCGATGGTTGCGTAGCCCGGTGCGAGCGCGATCAGCAGCGTACCGGCGGCCATGATCCAGATCGTGAGTGTGAGGGCCGCCTTGCGCCCCGCTCGATCCCCATAGGCACCAATGAGGATCGCGCCCACGGGACGGATCGCGAATCCAGCGCCGAAGGTCAGGAACGTCCTGACCAGCGCGACACTGGACTCGGCGGTGGGGAAAAAACTCGCGGCGAGATACGGCGCGAACAGTGCATACACCGTAAAGTCGTACCACTCGAACAGATTGCCCACACACGCCGCGAAGATGGCGCGGGACTTGACCGCACGTTCCGTCATCGGCTACCCCACCGGCACAGTCATGCATCGAAGCGCAGCGGCTATATCAGGTTCCTCGGGATCTTACTGATTTTCTCGCGCTCGAATATCTGTGTCTCACCCTTCCGGGCACGCAGGTACTCCTTCAGATGGAACTCCTCCGCAGTGGAGGTCAATTCAAAACCGCTGGTCACCGTGCAGTCCCACTCGCCTCTCCTGAAGCCCACGATATTCTGCTGCCTCCACAGGCTGCTGTTCGCTCTCCCCTGCACGATCTCATAGTATTCGCTGCCACCGTTCGTGAGCACCGTCCCGGTCTCGGGGATCGGGGGCGAGGATCGCGCGGGCCGCTCCGCGCCCAGAGTGATCCTGCCATGGGCGTCGGGCCCTGTCTGGTTCAACCCGTTCTGCTGGGGAGGTGGCGCATGGATCACGGGGATCGTGAAGGCCGCCTCCTCTGCCGGTATCGGGCGCACGGGGAAGATCAGATGGGAAGGCCCGAGTTCCAGTTCGAGCGTGGCGATCCGCGGCGATGGCCACACGAGCGGCCACAGGCTCTCCGAGATCGCCGCACGAATGCGACTGCCCTTCTTGAAGCGGTGAGCGGTGGGATACAGCGTGACCTCGATGTCGTAGATCTGCCCGGGTTTCAGGGCCGCGGGATGCTCGAGCGAATGGCGATGGGCCAGATTGAGGATGCCGTAGGTGACGAGCCAGGACTCCCCCGTCGGCAGCACTTCATTCAAACGCACTGCCAGATGTGACACCGGCACATCGGCACCGACGCGTATTCTCGCCACAGGAGCACCCAGAATCTCGAGATCCGTGTCGAGTGGCGCCGAATCGAATACCAGCGATTCCTGATCGTCCGCGCTCTGCTCGCCGATCTTCGCGGGCATCCAGTGCGATTTCGCGATGCCCACGACCTTGTTCGCAACATACCGAACCGTCTGCCTGGGAGCGGCGGTCGCGGAGAGTTGACCGCCTGCATTCAGGTGCAGCGTCTGCGGCTGCGTTGAGGCAGGAGGCCAGGTCCGCTCAGCCACCCAGCGTCCGGGCAGCTCCGGGTCTTCCGATTGCGTCCGGTAGGGGATGTACGCCCGATAAATGGGCTCGTCCATGATGCCGGTATCGACTCCCTTGAGCCAGTGGTGCCACCAGCGCACCTCCTCCTGCGCCCAGGCCAGCGCCAGCGGAGTCGGGAGATTCGGAAACAGGTGTCCCCAGGGGCCGATCAGTCCCTTGCGGGGCACCTTCAGATTGGCCAGGAGTGTGCCAACTGCCTTTGAATAAGGATCGAGCCAGCCGGAAACGGCATAGACCGGGCATTGGATGCGGCTGTAATCGAGCGCGATGGTGTTGCGCTGCCAGTAGGCATCGAAGCGCTGATGCGAGGTCCAGGTTTCCAGTATAGCCGGTGTGGCGTCCAGCCGCTGTTGCCACAGCGACTCCCAAGCCGGGCCGACGATCGCCGGGTCGGGCGGCGCGGCCATCACGGCCTTGAAGCCACATCCCCAACGATAGTTCTCATACTCGAGACATCCCCCGACATAATGCGCATCGTCGTCGAAGCGATTGTTGACGAAGCCCATGGGCATGATGGCTTTCAGCGCCGGGGGCGCCTGCGCTGCGGTCTGGAGCGAATTGATTCCGCCCCACGATATGCCGCGCATGCCGACGGAGCCGTTCGACCAGGGCTGCTTCGCCAGCCACGCGATGACCTCAACTCCGTCTTGAAGCTCCGGCGTATCGTACTCATCGACCAGGATGCCCTCGGAGTTGCCGGAGCCGCGGATATCGACCCGCGCGAATGCCACGCCGTACGGGGCCAGATTCTGCGCGGTCGCCTCATCCCGTTCACGCAGGCGGTCGCGCAGCCGGTAGGGCAGATATTCCAGCACCACCGGCACGGGCGCATTCTCGGCCCCTTCCGGCAGCCAAAGTCGACAGGCCAGGCGGGTTCCGTCCTTCATGGGGATCCAGGTGTTCTCAATGACCTTGACCGCGTTCTTGGGCGGCAGCGACCAGCTCCCCTCGGAGGCCCAGGCTTCGGGGCCGAACAGCGACGCAGCGGCCAGCGTCGGAACCGTCGCTACGGCGCCTCGCAGGATATCCCGCCGGGAGAGAGACCTGGTCCTGTGCCGCATCGAGAGTGCTCCTAAAAGTTATAGCGGAAAGTGGCACCCACTTCCCGCGGCCGCCCGGGAGTGACCTGCTGCAGGCCGATGTTCTTGTTGAGCACGGCCGGATTGGCATAGGTCGCGTAGTAATACTTGTCGGCGAGATTGTTGCCCCACAGTGCGACCGACCATTTGTTGCTCGCATCCGTGTAGGTCAGGTGAGCGCCGAGCAACGCGTAATCCGGAGCCAGGTACTGCAGCGGGTAGGTCCCCGACCACTGGTGCCCCACGTAGCGCCAGTTCACCGAGGGGACGATCGTGGCGCCATTGGGCAGCTTGTAGGTGTAGTTGCCGATGAGGCTCCCCTGACTGAGTGGCGCGCCGGTGATGGCTGCACTCTTGCTGAGCCCAGCCGCGAGCGCCTGCGGGAAGATGGCATCGTACCCTTGTCCCAGTCTCGAGTAAGTGGCCACGACTGTAAGATTCTCGATCGGAATGGCATCGATTTCGATCTCGTAGCCGCGCTCGTGACCGTCCGCGGCACTTGTGGTCGTCGTCACGTCGATGCCGTTGTAGTACTGCAGCACGCCGCTCTGCAGGTTGTCGAAGATCTGATCGAAGACGTCGAATTTCGCACGCAGGCGATGCTCGAGCCATTCACCCTTGGTGCCGAACTCGTAGTTCCACACGGTCTCCTGCTGGAAAGGCAGGTTGTACGGTGGCGGCGGGAAATACGGCAGCTGCGCGTTGAAGCCACCACTCAGGTAGCCGCTCGTGGCGGTCACGTAGCTCATGATGTCCGGCGTCCACTGGTATTGCAGCTGGAAGCGCGGATCCGTGTGTGTCCAGATGCCCGATGCGGACGCGTAGTCGTTCTTCGTCGGGCCGGGAATCCAGCAACCTCCCGTGCCTGTCTGGTATTCCTCCAGATAACTGCCGTAGCAGCCTTCCCAGACGTTCGAGCTCGAGGCCTTCTCGTCGTGCGTGTAGCGGATGCCGGCGATGAAGCTCAGCTTTTCGGTCAGGGCCAAGGTGCCCTGCAGGTAGGCCGCGAGGCTCTTTTCCTCGACGGTGTTCCCGTAGAAGTACCCCACGGGATCATCGTAGTCCGGTCCTGTGTCCTGGATGGAAGCAGCGTTGTCGTGGAAGTAATACAGGCCGCCGACGAGATTCAGGCGCCCGCCCCACAGCTTCGCGAGCCCCTGCAGCTCCTCGCTGTATTCCCGATCCCAGTAGTCATCCAGCTCGGTGTACAGGCCGGCCGGTGTGCCGTCGTCGCGGTAGGAGTTCAGATCGGAGCGGCGCAGGCTGGTGATCGACTTCACGGTCAGCTCGTCATTGACCTCGTAGGTCAGGTGCAGCCCCAGCGTTCCTGACTTACCGCGGTCATACGGCAGGAAGCCTCCGGGTTGATTCAGCCCTGATCCGGCGGGCGTCGGGAAGCTCGCCACGACATTCCCATACACCTCATAGGGCTGCCCCAAAGGCGCATATTGAGTGCAGTAGGGGATCGTATGAGTCAGATCGTAGTCCTTGACGTAATGGGCGTTGGGATTGCACCGAACCGTGATCTCCTCATTGCCGTTATCGTGGCTCTCCCCGTACTCGCCGAGCAGGTCGGCCGAAAAGCTCGAACTCGGCTGGAAGTGCACCTGGTAGCGCACGGACTTCTCGTTGATGTCATCGTTCGTCTGGTCGTTGAGCGCGTGCGTGATATAGCCATTGACGTTTGAGGTGAAGAAGCTCAGGCGGCTCGTGAGAATGTCCGAGAAGGGCAGGTTGAGCGCTCCCTGGGTGTCCAATCGGCCGAAGCTGCCGATGCTCGCCTGCGCATAGCCGCCGAATTCCTGTCCGGGCAGCGCTGTCTGAAGCAGCAACGCACCCCCGATCGTATTACGGCCAAAGAGAGTTCCCTGTGGCCCGTTGAGGACCTGAATGTTCTGCAGATCGTAAAAGCTCAGATTCAGGTTCTGCGAGCTGGAGAGATAAATGTCATTGAGGTAGATGCCAACGCCCGGGTCGTTGTTGAAGAATCGGGCGGCGGACCCCACGCCGCGGATATAGATGGCCATTTCGTTGGCCCCGAAGCTTCCGGCACCACCGCCGCCTTGGGTAATGATATTCAGCGATGGGACCAATCCCTTCAGATCAGTGGTGCTCACGACATTGGCTTCAGCCAGCTGCGCGCCAGACAGCACTGTAATGGCGATCGGGGTTCGAAGATCATTTTCGGCGAAACGCTCCGCCGTGACCGTGACCTCCGAGAGTTGATCGCCGCCCGAGGCCTCGGCTGCGGCGACGCTCTGGCCGCCCGAGGTCGTCTGAGCCAGGATTGGCGTGCAGACCGTTACCATAATCATCGACGCCAGAGACCTCGTCAGCGAGTCTCTTACGCTTGAGAAAAAGCCCGGCGGGCGTGCGGCGTTGCCGACGAGTGACTCTGCTATCGTCATTTTGAAACCTCTTGTTATCCGAAAAAACACAGGTCCTGTGGATCGCGGGCAGTCCGCTCCCCGCAACAGCACAGCGCCGGAGGGCAGGCCAGTACAGGGAGACCCAGCGAAGATCCAGGTCTGCCTCCATGGTCGACCGGGTTCAACGCCCGACTGAGTGGGCCCGCCGCGAGATGTCACCGGGTGGGGACCGGAGAGTCGCCCGAGGGGCTGCCATCAACGCGCCATTTGGCGAGTGGGCTCCGCAGTAGAATAGGGGAGCCCTACTGCAGAGACCACTAACCAGATTGAATGAAGTCATTCCAATCCGGGAGCGTGCAGGCAGCGATGAGACGCGTCAGTTGATAGGTTCAGAGGATCACAATCAATGCTCAAGACCAGAAGCGTGCAAAGCCCGATCAGTCCTCAGGAGGATGGTCTGCGGATTCTCGTGACGCGCTTTCGCGGCCGCGTGCTGCCTGGCCGATTGATGCGTCGCAATGATTTGCGGCCGCAGCGTAAATATGTGATGCAGGTCAGCTTCAGTTGGTGACGGTGTGCCGATAGCGTCAACGGGGTCGTTGTTATTGCATTCCCCCTGTGGGGGATGAGCTCTCTGAGAAAGGACGCTTGGGAATGGCAAAGCAGGCAAGTGCCGGGGCAAAACGGGCCCGGAAGAAATCCGGAAAGGCAATCGCGCAGGACCGCGAGATCGACAACTGGCGTGGGCAGACGGAAGCGATAGCCCGTGCGATGGCGGTCTGCGAATACCAGCTCGATGGCACTGTTCTGACGGCGAACGATCTGTTCCTGCGCGCGATGGGCTACACCCTGGCGGAAATCCAGGGTCAGCCGCATGGGATGTTCGTGCCTGCCAAGCGCCGCGAGAGTGCCCAGTACCGGGACTGCTGGGAGAGGCTTCGCAATGGACAGCCGGACGCGGGGCAGTACCGGCGCCTTGCCAAGGAAGGACGGGAGGTGTGGCTTCAGGCCTCCTACCAGCCGATCCTGGATCCTCGAGGCAAGCCTTTCAAGATTGTCGAATATGCCAGCGACATCACCGAGCAGCGAGCGCGGGACACGCGCTCTGGCGCTGCGCTCGCGGGCATCGACAAGGTGCGTGCCATTCTCGAACTGGACCTGGACGGCAAGATCATTACCGCCAATGGCAATTTCGTTGCACTGCTGGGCTATTCGCTCGCCGAGCTGAAGGGTCAGCACCACTCGATGCTGGTCGACCCCGAAACGCGACAAAGCCACGACTATCGCGCGATCTGGGAGTCGCTCGCACGGGGTCAGTATGTAGCGGGTGAGTATCGGTGCGTGGGAAAGCAGGGCAACGACATCTGGGTGCAGGGCTACTTCAGTCCGCTGGTCGATGAGGCCGGAGAAGTCTTCAGCATCGTTTACTATGCCACGGATATCACCGAGCAGAAGAAGCAGGCCCTGAGCAGCCTGCGCGTCAAGACGGCGCTCGATGGGGTCTCCGCCAATGTCATGATGGCGGATGCGAACAACCGCATCATCTACATGAATCGCGCGGTCCACTCCATGCTGCGCCGTTGCACTCCGGAGCTCAGGCGCGAACTGCCGCACTTCGATCCGGACAAGGTCATCGGCGAGAGCATCGATCAGTTTCACAAGCGCCCTGCGCATCAGCAGCAGCTCATGCGTGAGAGGCGCGACACGATCGACACCCAGGTGCGCGTGGGGAACCTCAAGCTGCGCATCATCGCCGATCCCGTATTCGACGCTGATGGTCAACGTGTCGGTACGGTCGTCGAGTGGGTGGATCGCACCCAGGAGACCCAGGTCGAGGACGAGGTCGCAGCCATCGTTGCCGCCGCTCAGTCCGGGGATCTCCTCAAGCGCATCGTCACGGACGGCAAGCAGGGATTCTTCGCGACACTGGCGACGGGAATCAATGGAATTCTCGACAACACGCGGGAACTTATCCGTCAGATCAAGACCGCTGGATCAGCCGTACAGACCGGAGCGGAACAGATCGCGAAGGGCAATCTGGATCTGTCTCAGCGCACCGAGGAAACCGCCTCCAGTCTTGAGGAAACAGCCTCCTCGATGGAGCAGATGACCTCCACGGTGCGTCAGACCGCCGATAACGCTGCGCAGGCCAATCAACTCGCCATGGCTGCCCGGCATCAGGCCGAGCAGGGCGGCGCGGTCGTGGGCTCGGCAGTGAATGCCATGGGCGCCATCAACAGCGCCTCGAAGAAGATCGCCGATATCATCGGCGTGATCGACGAGATCGCTTTCCAGACCAATCTTCTGGCGCTCAATGCCGCGGTCGAGGCCGCACGTGCCGGCGAGCAGGGGCGCGGCTTCGCCGTGGTGGCCACCGAGGTGCGCAACCTGGCAGGCCGCAGTGCCACCGCAGCGAAAGAGATCAAAGGCCTGATACAGGACAGCGTGTCCAAGGTCACGGAAGGCAGCAAACTGGTGGATGAATCCGGTGAGGCCCTGCACGAGATTGTGGGTGCGGTGAAGAAGCTCACGGATATCGTCGCCGAGATCGCTGCCGCGAGCCGGGAGCAATCCTCCGGCATCGAGCAGGTCAACAAGGCGGTCATGCAGATGGACACCACGACACAGCAGAATGCCGCTTTGGTCGAGCAGGGAGCCGCTGCCAGTCAGGCCATCGTGGAGCAGGTTCAGGCGCTCAACGCGATGGTTTCGCGCTATCACGTGGATGAGTTCGACGCTTCGCACGGGAGCGAGGAGCCCGCGCACTCATCGCAGGCCTCCCCCTCAAGTCACCGCGTAAGAGCTGCGTGATGCTCAGGCTC